>Ga0066639_10004442_pt1 | contig 11941 bp, 12 predicted proteins | sample CryGeyCG2114_010_2_FD_59504 | JGI IMG/M metagenome (GOLD analysis project Ga0066639, IMG submission 59504) | Groundwater microbial communities from aquifer - Crystal Geyser CG10_big_fil_rev_8/21/14_0.10 | ecosystem: Environmental > Aquatic > Deep subsurface > Groundwater | place: USA: Utah... | reverse complement strand
ATTTTCCCTCCTTAAGAAGATCAAATTTAAGGCTTGACTCTTAGCACTTTGGGATGTAGACTGCTAAAGCTTTCAAATTATGGAAAACGAAGCAAAAGTAATACGAACAGTACCGGTGGTCGCGATACGAGGTTCAGTTGTTTTTCCTAGAACTGATTCAATACTCTCCTTTGGACGCAAGAAATCTGTTGAAGCCGTAAATTCTGCATTTCAAAATGACCGTGTAATTGCTATTTTTTCTCAAAAGGATTCAAGAGTTACCGCTCCAGTGCAGAAAGATCTTTATAAAGTTGGAACAATTGCCACAATTACCCAGATGATGACCACCGATGGTGAAATTCACGCTATGGTTCGAGGACAAGGAAGAATTCGCTTGGAAGAAGTAATTGCTACAGAGCCCTATTTAGTGGCGAAGATTTCAGAGATTGTTGAGATAGATAAAGATGGTGAAGAGGTGAAAGTCTTATCCAAGAAACTTGAAAGCTTGTTTCGTAAGGCTGTAAATCTTGGTAAAGGTGTCGAAATTACCACTGTTATGAGGATCCTCTCTGGCGATGCAGACCCCGTTGAAGTTGCTGATTCGGTTGCTTCCCTTCTCGATATTAAAATAAAAGAAAAGCAAAAACTTCTGAACACTTTTTCGGTGAAAGAACGATTGGAAAAAGTCATCGAATCTTTGTCACGTGAGATTGGAGTTCTGGATTTGGAGCGTGTTATTTCGAGTAAGACTCAGAAACGTTTTGAGGATCAGATGAAAAAGGCTATGCTCCGTGAGAAAAAAAGAACTATTGAGGAAGAGTTGGGAGAAGATGAGGATAATGGTAGCGATGAAATGAGTGAATATCGTAGCAAAATCAAAAAAGCTTTGATGCCAAAAGAGATTAGGAAGAAAGCGTTAAAGGAATTAAAACGATTAAGTCAGTTGTCTCCACATAATCCAGAAGGCGGATATTTAAGAAATTATCTTGACTGGATGGTTGATATGCCCTGGTCAAAATATACGAAAACAAAAATGTCGATTAAAAAGGCTTCAAAAATGCTCGATGAAGATCATTATGCTCTCGATAAAGCAAAAGAAAGAATTTTAGAATTTTTGTCTGTAATGAAACTTAAAGAAGAGGTAGAAAAGAAAAATAAAAATAAAAAAGGCAATGGTGAGTCGCAACCAACAATATTGTGCTTTGTAGGGCCTCCAGGTGTTGGTAAAACTTCGATTGGAAAATCAATTGCCCGTTCAACTGGAAGAGAATTTGCACGCGTGTCTCTGGGTGGTATTCGTGATGAAGCAGAGATTCGAGGTCATAGACGAACTTATGTTGGAGCACTTCCTGGAAGAATTATTCAAGGGATTAAAAATGCTGGGACAAGAAATCCTGTCTTTATGCTAGACGAAATTGATAAATTGGGTTTGGATTATAGGGGAGATCCAGCATCTGCGCTTTTAGAAATTTTAGATCCTGAGCAAAACAAAGAGTTTAGTGACCATTACTTAGAAGTTCCATTTGATTTAAGTGATGTGATGTTTATTTGTACGGCAAACGTGCTTGATACTATTCCACTTCCACTAAAAGATCGTATGGAAATTATTAAATTTGCAGGCTATATCGAAGATGAAAAATACTACATTGCTAATAAATATTTATGGCCAAAACAACTTAGGCTCCATTCCATAGATGACAAAAAAATTGAAATTGATGAGAAGGCGCTTCATTTTATAATCAAGCGTTATACAAGGGAAGCCGGTGTTAGGGAGCTTGAAAGAAATCTGGCTACAATTGCTAGAAAAATCGTAAGGTTAGTAGCTGAAAAGAAGAAATTTCCTAAAATAGTTAAAGAAAAAGATGTAAGAAAGTTTTTAGGGACTCCGAAGTTTAGCTCTCAAATTGCAGAGAAAAAAGATGAAACAGGAATGTCCACTGGTCTGGCTGTAACACAAGTTGGAGGAGAAATATTATTTATTGAAGTGTCACTAATGCCAGGCAAAGGAAAATTAATCTTAACTGGGCAATTGGGAAGTGTGATGAAAGAATCAGCAAAAGCCGCTTTAACCTGGACGAAATCTCATTGGAAAGAATTGGGTTTAAGAGAAAATTTTGGAAATAAGATGGACGTCCATATACATGTGCCAGAAGGAGCGACTAAAAAAGACGGACCATCTGCAGGAATCGCAATGACAACAGCTTTGGTTTCTGCACTTACAGGCATTCCAACAAAGAGAGATGTTGGCATGACAGGGGAAGTAACACTAAGAGGCAGAGTTTTGCCAATCGGTGGAGTAAAAGAAAAAGTTATAGCTGGCCATAGGGCTGGTCTTAAAACAATTATTTTGCCAAAAGAAAATAAAAAAGATATGGATGATGTGCCAAAGAATGTCAAAAAAGATATAAAGTTTGTATTTGTAAGTAATTTAGCTGAAGTGCTAGAAGTTGCATTGAAGAATAAAATAACTTATAAAAAACGAATTAGAAAAACCACGAAGCCCCCATTAATCGCAGCGGCTTAGTATTGCTAGAGCTTAAAAACTTCGTGGGAAACAAACCAAGTTGATTCATTTCCCACATATTCTAAAAGTTACACAAGATCGTTAGACAGCATATCTAATCCTTCACCGGCTCCATATGAAGCGCAGTTGCAGGTTATTTCTCGCCCAACGATTGATTCGAGTGCCTTCCAAGTAGCAATACCAACTGGCATTGCACATTTGTTGTAATATTCAGCCATGCCGTATTCAGGATTCCACGCACCGTCTTTAAGACCTTCAGCATAATTGGCAACAGGATTAGCGTGTGCAATACACATGCCCATTGCGCGTGCGGCGTAAACTTCCTGCCCGGTTGACTGATTAACTGTGCTAGCTCCCATTTTTTCATACGTCTCAATTTCCCATGACGTTTCAAACAACGAGAGTGGTGTTGTAACAGCTTTTCCGCCGTCATGAATGGTTCCTGTTATGCCGAGTTCTTCTCCGGTCATCCCAGCGAAAGCTTCGAGCCAAGCGGTCCGCAATCTAGGGCACGCTGGTTCTGCCATACGCATCCAAGGGGTGATGCCAAAACTATGACATAGCTTGGAAATTGCATATTTAACGTCGGGGAATACAAAGAAATTATCGGGGATGACCACATCTGTTGGTTTTATTCCTATTCCGCCACAACTGGCATCGACTATTACCTGCTCGACACCCAGATGACGAAGCATCCAAAACACTGCTTGTGTGGCTTCAACAGTAGCATTGACCCCGCTTTTCCCAAGTTTCTTCCAACCGTGGAATGGGATTCGGGGAACGATATGACCACGAACTACCATCAGTTTGATAACTGGTACAACGCCAAATGGTGTTTGAACGTTGTTAACAATCTCTCGCAACATGCCATGCTCAAAAAATGGCAACTGTTCCGGGAACTCCATTGAACCGGTTCCAGACCCACCAATGGAGGCGGTCCTTATTCGTCCAACCTTTTGCTTCAGTTCGTTGATGTCCAACTTTGTTACTCCTTTGCACTAAAAAATATGGGAGGTATATACCTTTGATGGTTTTAACCTCCCGGGTAAACTAATGTGTCATCGAATGTGCGAATACTTTCGGTGCGGTGTGCAAGCTTACTTTGCAAACACAACTATCACCGTTTGGTATCGGCATTGTTGACAGTAATGCAAGCTCCATTTTAAGAGCCGCATTGACAAATTCGTTTTGATACAAGCCGTATAGCGTTTCGGCGATTCCTTGAGGCATTGGCAGTCCTTGGGCTATGTTTGCGACCATGTGATAATACGCAACGTGCATGCCGAGGAGCCTTGCCAACACAGGATTTACGCAATCGCCATGTAAAGTTACAACTGGTGGCTGATCCGAGAACATTTCGGAAATCATTTTCGAAAGCACAACATGACGTTGAATGTCATAAGTTGTCTCAAAGGTTATGCCGCTTGGGATAACTAGCGCCACGTGTACTTTGTCCGGTGTGTGGACGCTACCGATTACTGAATGCTTTCGCGCTTCTTCGGCAATCAGCGGCCACAGCTGTGTGCAAAATGGATCGTCCAGTAAGAGGTCATATTTCGGCCAGGCAGATTCAAATTCAGTTCCAGGAAGACCTCTGTGTTCTGGGTGAGTCATAAAGCTCCACGGCAAAACAACGTCACCGGGGAGAATTTTCTGCCCTTCAGGCCGCCAATCAGCAATACCAGATGTGCCACCGATCAGAACAACTTTGACGCCCGCTTTCCATAGGATCCAAAACACTTTATGGTCCGTGTGCCGAAGTCTCAAATCTTCGCCTGCGACTCCGCCATAAGATGGAATTCTGATTACATGTCGCCCGTTTTCCGTAAGGAAGTGTTGAACAACTGGACCTTTTCCGTATGGCGTATCGGGGCGGAAGTCATCAAAGTTATACCAGCCACGTTCAACGGCGGCTTTGGTGAAATCTTCAATCGACATTCCCCAAAGCGGGCTACCAGTCAGTGTTGCAATCTCTGCGTGCGGTCCTTCGTATGTCACGTCTTTAAATGCCATTACTTATTTCCCTTTTCCATTTGAACATTCGTGATTCGATAACTTTTACTAATATGTAAGCACCAACAGATAGTGCACTAGAAATAAGAACAACTGCGTACAATCTGTCAGCCCGATATTGGCTCATTGAGCGAACAATGAGATAACCTAATCCGTTTTTGGCAAACATCCACTCTGCAATTATTGCTCCAATAACACTGCCTGTGAAAGCAATCTCGTGCGAAGCAATATAATACGGTAATGCAGAAGGCCATCTTATATTCCAGAATATTTGCCACTTAGACGCATCCAAAGTTTCCATTCGATCAAGCAGAACTTGGTCGACCGATTTTAACCCCTTAGTCACATTTGCCAATATCACGAAAAACGTTACGAGTACAACCACAATTACTCTTGGTAATGGGGTTTGTCCCATTGTGATTACTAAAATACTTGCAATTGCAACGAATGGCACGTTTTTGATGAGCACCGTCCATGGTGTTGCAAAAGATTCAAACCATGGCAGGTAGGTAAACGATATTGCCATTCCAATCGCCAAGACGTTTGAAGCTAGATATCCCATCAATGCCCATGTTACTGTTATTGTCGTGTGTTCGAAGAAGATATTGCTTTCTTTTACTAACACATCAACAACCAATTCTGGCGGCGGAATTACAAAGCTAGGGAAGTTAGTTATCTTGATAGCCGCTATCCACAATAGTGGGATTGAGATAATCATGATTAGATACATACGCTTATTCATGATTCCCTCCGTTCATGGTTTTATATAGAGATGTGCGCGCATGTCGTAAAGTTTCGAGGAATGAATCTTCAGTTCGAGTAGTTCTTCCTCGGGGTCTCGGGAGATTGATTTTTATTTCTTCAAAAATCTCCCCTGGATTCACACTCATAATTATCACTCTGTCAGAAAGCACAATTGCTTCTTCGATGTTATGAGTAACGAAAACGACTGTTTTAGGGGATTCGATCAAAATTGACTCGAGCCAAATCCCCAAGTTCTCTCGTGTAATTTCGTCCAAAGCACCAAAAGGTTCATCCAAGAATAGATACTCGGGTCTATGAACCAAGGCACAGGCTATGTTTACACGCTGCTGCATTCCGCCGGACAATTGATCTGGATAGCAATCAATGAAGTTTCCTAGTCCAAACTCTGTTAGTAAATCCTTGGCGGATAAACAGTGATTATGTCTTGTTAACTTGGTCGTTAACTGGACGTTTTGCAGTGCGGTTAATGACGGAATTAGTGCAGGGCGCTGAAAAGCAAGACCAATTTCTTGGTTACTACACGCCACCTTGGGTGGTTCGTTTTTGATGAGCACCTTGCCTTCAGATGGTTTTACCAGCCCGGCCATAATTCTTAGGAGAGTCGTCTTGCCACAGCCAGATGGGCCGATTAACGAGACGAACTCTCCTTTTTCTATCCCAAGATCAATATTGTAAAGAGCTTGGACAGCGTCAAACCGCTTGCTCACACCCGAAAGCGTGATTGCGGTCATGCATATTCCTCCTATTCACATTCAAGTGGCATGTTCCCATACTGGGTGAGAGTCGCGGCCATGTGGTTCCATTTTTCAGGGGCTGTAGCCATTAAACCCAGACCGTCGTTCCCATAAATCAAAAATTCCTGGTGCTCAAACCTAAACATCGCCGCGTCTTCCGTTAGCCCTTCGCCCTCATCGGCATACTTAACAGCGATCCTTGCAGAATCTTCTGGGTTATCAAGCAGATATTGAAGACCGCGGTACGTAGCGCGCATAAACCTGCGGACAACATCGCGTCCTTCTTCTGTTGAAAGCATTTCACCACTTACCACGATTACGTCTGAATATTCGTCGTAGACCCAATCGCGGTACATCATGGCGTTCCACGCGTCTGCGGGTTTTCCTTGCTCAACCAACCAGGCTTCGACTGCCCGTGGCTGATTCATAATCCAACCGGTATAGAAATCTGCTGTCTCGGTGAAGATGACTTCTGGGCCAGAGCCGGCTGCCAGCAACTCATCCTCTTGCCGAGGTATGTCGTATTTAGCAAACAGCATATCAAAGTAGAAAAAGGCAGTTGACTGTGTGCCGATAATCATCCCTTCCAGGTCGGCCGGAGTAATTTCTTTACCCAGCAAGTCTTCCCTGATAGTGATCAGTGCGAAGGGGGATCCTTTTAGGAATGTGCCAACAACCATAAGACCTTCAATTGGCGTTGGAGAGGCCAGTGCTTGAGGTATGGCAGCTCCACCCGCGCTAATTGCGATATCGACGGCCCCACCTGCCATTGTTTGCAAGTGGTTGATTCCAGGGCCGCCCGGTTCGAATATTACCACCAAACCTTCATCGGCAAAGTAACCGAGTTCTTCAGCGTTATACCAAGGGCCTTCTTCGTCGTTTTTGATCCATGGAAAACCAAGTACTATCGTCACCGTTTCTTCCAAAGGTGTGATATTTGTTAGGTCCGCTTCCGTCGGCAGATACTCGTTTGTGGAGTACACTGTCGCGGGGAGCTTCTCTTCAACACAAGACAAAGCCTTTTCATACGTCAGTTCAGCTTCTTCCTGAGCCAGCGCTGTGCCAGCCAGTAAGAACCCAACCAAAATCAAGAATACAAAAATTCGGTACGTCATGCGTAACCTCCATATGGGAAATAGATAAGCGTTTCTGTCTATAGTAGACAGCAACTGTCAAGATTTCTTGTATAAAAATCCTGATTGCTACTGTCTACTTTGATCTGTCAAAGTTCTTGAATTTTCTATAATCTTGTCAATTATTTGAATTGCATGGTGGCCTTTATTTTCATCTAAATCGAATGTTTCGACTTCGTCGGGAGTTAACTCTGCGGCAAGATGAATTTCAGGAAAATAAAGTAAAGTTTGCCTATCCTCCACGCAGTGATAAATTTCTACAGGATAGTCGTTTTTTATTCGTGGAGTGGATCGTGTAATTTGACTAAAAGCTTTTAAGATTTCGCCGTGTGTTTTTTCATTTTCAACTATCAACTCGCCAATTTGTTGAAGCCCATTTGGATCTTTCGAACTAATATATGTAGCATCATTAATATTTGGAAGAAGAACAAAACCAATTTTTAAGTTTGATCCTTGAGAAGTTGGAGTGGCGATTAAAGCAACAACTTCAATACTTTCAACTTTTTTGTAGCCTTTTTCTTCGATTCTTTGTTGTGGAGTTTTTTCTGGTTCTGCTGGAAGGACACCAAATTCTACAAGTTGCTGTCTTTTAATTGCTGGATCAGCACTTAATTTATGGTGAATAAATCCGATCCTCTCAATCATGTTTAGCTTGATAAACTACTTGACTAACGATTGGCCCAATTTGTGCTTCACTTGTTTCGTGTTGATCATCTGTACTAACATTTAGTTCGATAATCGTAGACTCAGTACCGTTAGTTGCTGGGATGAAAGCAGCTTGCGGTGGAATTACTGGTTCAATTGCGATTCCTTTTACATATTTTCTAATCTCTCTGGTTTTTTTGAAATTTTTAATTCTTTCTATCATTTATAAAAACAAAAAATCCCGATCAGAAATCGGGAAAAACAGAAACAATAATTTGGTAATAATATTGATCTTCATATTCTTATATTTTCCCTCCGAGATCATGGAAGGTATTTCACTGTACTTACAAACTAATCCTATATTGAGGAGGTGTCAACGAGTAAATTATTTCTCTTCTTTGATCACTGGAAGTGTGCCGATAAAGTGGAGATTGTCAATCTCATCAAATTGTTCGCCTTGTTTTAATGCAGCATAATAGCTAATCACTTCTGCTCCTACTTTATCAAGAAGATATTTCATCATTCGCATGGTGACACCTGTTGAAATTACATCATCAACTACAATTACTCGTTTACCTTTTATCATCTTTGCATCAGGGCCATTAATGACAAGCGGCTTTACGTGTTTTGGGAAATGGGGAAGAGGTTTAACTACGATTGGGTTTGTCATATAAGTTTTTATGCTTTTCCTGCAAATTACAAATCTTTTGTGCCCCAACCTTCTTGCGACACCATGAATTAAAGGAACAACTTTTACTTCTGGGCCGACTAAATAATCGGCTTTATATTTTTTAATTTCAGCTGTTATTTTATCTGCTAAACAATCTGTTAGCTCCACATCGCCAAGAATCGAGAGACTTGCAAGTTTTGTTTTCCGGCCGACATAAATCAGAGGGAGCTTTCTTTTAATTCCACACAATTCAAGGGTGTAGTAATCCATGAGATGTAATTATATTACATCTTTATTGTGCCGTTCCATTTATCATTGAGAGAAGAGCCATTCTTGAGTAAAGGCCATATCTCATTTGTCTGAAATAGGCAGATCTTGGGTCTTTATCGATCCTGGGAGAAATTTCAGTGACCCTTGGTAGTGGATGTACAACGATCATGTGTTGCTTAGCAATTTTCATTCTCTCTTCGTCAATAACGTATCCAGTTACAGCTTTTGAATACTCAGATTGCCCGACTGGTTTTGCTATTTCGAGAAGTTTTTCTGGTGGAATATCGTGAGCTTTATCCCCTAGAGCTTCAACAATATCTTCAAGTGCTTGTTGTACAAACCATTCATCCTGAATTCTAGTTACATATAAAACATCTGATTGCTCAATTGCATAATCTAAATCGCCGTTGCTGCCAACGTTTACAGTGGCACCATTGATTTCTAGTTGCTTAATTACACTTTCTGGCATTTTTAAAACTTCTGGGGAAATAAAGTTAAAAGTGACACCTTCGCCAGCTATTGCAAGTAATTTTGCAAACGATTTTATAGTTCTTCCATTTCTTAGGTCTCCTGTAGCTGTTACAACCAAACCATCGATCCTTCCTAGTTCTGAATTTACTGTGACTGTATCAAGAACCGCTTGAGTAGGATGCTCTTTCCTACCTGAACCTGCATTTATCACAGGGACAGGGGAAAAATGAGCCGCGATTTCGGAAGAGTTGTCGTCTGGATGTCGTAGGACAATTATGTCCGCTGCGGTGGTTGCGTGAAAAGTACGTATTGTGTCTGCGAGCGACTCTCCTTTTACTGCTGAAGAGTAAGCGGTCATACCATGCATTGGTGTTTCGTAACTGGCTCCAAGTCTTTGTGTCGCGGCATGAAATGATGAATAAGTTCTTGAGCTTGGTTGATAAAACAATAAAGCCACCGACTGGCCATCAAGGTCACTTCTTGAAATACGATTTTCAACGCAGCGGCGCATCTCATCTGCTACGGCAAATATTCGTTCAACCTCTTCTCTTTGGGTGAATTGTTCTACTGATAAAATATCGGCTCCTTCGAAGTTGCCATTGAAGGGCTTAGGATTTTCGTAATATTCCTCAGTCTCTATTTCTAGTTGACGTTCTACAGGCATTCCAGGTTTAAGACCCCCTGGAAATTAACTCTAGCAAGTTAGACTATATAGGTCAAGATACAAAAATTATTATTCTTCCAATTCTATTTTGAGGCCGCCAGTTAAGCGTACTATTATGAAGTTGTAAATCAATGCAAGTATGAAACCTACCACAAACCCTGTAACCAAATACCCGATAGGAGAAATGAAAGTATAAATCAGAACAGAGCTGATTGGCACTTGTGAGTACGTGTTAACAACAGTCACTATTGAAACTACTGAATAAATCATTCCAAGAATAAAACTTGTTATGGCGAGAGTAAGTGCTAGTGACAATGGCTTAATACTTTTAATTTTCTTCATAACTCATTATTCAATTCTGCTAGTGTTAGGTCAAGTCTTAAACAGCTTCTAATATTTCTTTTAAAGCCACTTCGTTGCGTGGCGGATTTTCCAAGTTTACAGGTGAACCATCTGTGGTCATCCAAAGACCTAATGTTCCTTCTTCGGGAGTAATTATTTTTGTTCCGGGATAATCTTTTGAATAGAATTTTTCTGCGAGCTCGTATGACTTTTTAATAACTTGGTTGATAAATGGATTTTCATCTTCTCTAAGTTTTGTGAGCAGATAATTCCCAGTTTCAATAGTGCTCCGACCAGAGTAAAAATATTTCCTGGCACCACGGGCTATATGATCGATAACTTCTCTAGCTCTGTAATATGGATCCATCGGGTCCATTGGCATCTGGCTTTCCATAAAAGCTTTTTCGACATCATCTCTCCTTGATTCAGGTATCAGGTCGGGAGCAACCGTTGTGTATGCGTATGCAACAAGGCCCTGATCTCTGGAATCTAGAGATCGAAAATAGGCAGGCTCCAACAAATCTGTGTGATCATTATTTTGTCTTTCTGGTTTCATATCTTCTTTCATTTACTGAACTCTTTCAATTAAAGCTGGTGGGGCAGCGTTACGCTGTATTATATCATCCGCGGCTTGTCTAGCTGCAGAAAGTTCTAAATCAGCCGTAGGCGCAATGCCTTTACTAAAATCTGTGAAGTCAAACAGATCTGATTCATACTGATCGATTATCCTAATATCGTTAATGTTAATAGAAATATTTCCACTGGGGTCTACTCTGTTTATTACAATGTTTCCATAATTAAACGTTGGAGCACCGGTATCAGAAGCTACGAGCGCGTGTATTATATCTCCACCTTTCTTTCTATTGACACCATATACTGCTCCAGTTTGTCTTTGGTACTGGTCGACTGTGTTTACTACGTTATCCATTAACTCTTGTAAATCAAATAGTGAATTATTTCTCTCATATTCCTTGATAATGTCAAATAGATCTGCGTATCCTACTAGGTTATCAATTGACCACCCTACAATTTCTCCACTGTCATTGACAATTACATTTCTGATAAATGCTGTATTTGAAACCTGCAAACCCGATTCTTCAATTCTTAGATAATATGAAAGCTGTAAACCGTTAACTAATGATTGAGCTGTTGGATCGTTTGTTGCATCTACTAAAGCAGCGAAACTTCTTTTGTCGTATTTATAGTAAGCGAGATCGAATTTGGAAATGGGTACCGGCTTGTTAAGAATTTTGTTAACAAGATTAGGATTATTTGGGTCTTTGTAAACGACACCAAATGTTCCTCTTCCAACATAATAAAGGCTGTCTGTGTCAACCGTTGATACATTTCTAAGATTTAGAATGCCCTCATCAATCAGGTAAAATCGGTTTCCATCTAATAGATTTTTGGAAAGTAGTATGTTTCTGATATCTACTTCATCATATGTATCGCCAAGAAGCTGGTTATTGTAAATCTCCAAAAAGTCATCAGGAGTAAGTTTCGCGCCGGCTGCAGCCATTCTGTCAAGCTCAAACTGAGTCAACTCACCATTTCTGATCGCGTAATCGAGAACCAGATTTATATCGAGGAAATTGAATGCATTTGGATTTGCCCCATCGTGAGTAACAGCAAAGTTCACTACATCGAATATGTCTCTGAGGTTTGCGACATCCTTAAGATAATCATCGGCAATGTTTTGGCTCGCATCAATACTATAATCGTCAAGCCAAA
>Ga0066639_10004441_pt1 | contig 11946 bp, 13 predicted proteins | sample CryGeyCG2114_010_2_FD_59504 | JGI IMG/M metagenome (GOLD analysis project Ga0066639, IMG submission 59504) | Groundwater microbial communities from aquifer - Crystal Geyser CG10_big_fil_rev_8/21/14_0.10 | ecosystem: Environmental > Aquatic > Deep subsurface > Groundwater | place: USA: Utah... | reverse complement strand
CTTTGTTTTTCATATAGACACTTTAACACTTAGTGTCCTAATTCAGAACGGAATTTATGTTGGACTACTCTTTTTCTTTTTTTATTAAGCTCATCAGAAGAAGCTAAGTTTTAGTCATGGCGGTGTGTTGGTTTTTGATTTTGTTTTCTATTTGAAAAAAAATCTCTTTTAACGCATAATTATAGACATGAGTGAAATGGATAAAAAAGAAATTGAAATGGAATTGGCGGAATTAGAATCGCAGATGCAGGATCCGAATTTCTGGCAGGATAAAGACAAGGCACAATCAGTAATCAAACAAATATCTGTCTTAAAAAACAAGCAGGCTTCTAAAAATAAATACGACAAGGGCGATGCGGTGTTGTCGCTTTTTTTTGGTGCTGGTGGAGATGACGCTGAAGACTGGTGTAAGATTCTTTTTGAAATGTATTCTAAATATGCAGAGAGCAAAGGGTGGAATATTTCGATTTTAAATGAACATAAAACAGAACATAGCGGTTTAAAAAGTATCTCGTTTGAGCTTTCTGAAAAGAGTACACCTACCAGCAAACAGGGAGTTTATGGTATAATGAAAAACGAAGCGGGAGTTCATCGTCTTGTGCGAATTTCTCCGTTTTCTTCGAAAAGTCTTCGTCACACATCTTTCGCTTTATTAGAAGTCGTGCCGAAGTTTGTAAATCCTAGTGAAGTTGAAATACCAGACAAAGATTTAAAGATCGAGTTTAGTAGATCTACTGGTGCTGGAGGTCAAAATGTAAACAAGAGAGACACCGCAGTAAGGATTGTCCATTTGCCGACAAAAATTTCTGTTCACGTTGAGGCAGAAAGATCTCAACAGCAGAACAGAGAGAAGGCTATGGAAATGCTTACAGCCAAACTTTACCAAAAGAAAGTTTCTCAACAAAAAATAGAGAGAGAATCACTGGGAGTAATAGATGCAGAAAACGAATGGGGGCATCAGATAAGATCGTATGTTTTTCATCCATACAGAATGGTGAAGGACCATAGGACGGATGTAGAAACGAGTGATGTGGACGGAGTGCTAGAAGGGGGGTTGGATATATTTATTGAGGCGGAGAAAGATTTATAAATTCAGAATTTACCTAAGTCTAATAAAAAGTAATTTTGATTTTTAATTTAAGTATTGTAAATTTTATTAGGTGAATTAGAAATTAGAAATTTGAGCCCTGCGAGGGCGAACAACCATGATTTATTTTGACAAAGTTTCAAAAGTTTATTCACCGACATCGGTGGCGTTAGAAGATATTGATTTCGAGATTAAGCCGAAAGAGTTTATTTCTATTGTTGGACAGTCTGGAGCAGGTAAATCAACTCTCTTGCGTTTGTTAATGGCGGAAGAAAAACCATCTGAAGGAAAAGTATATTTCGATTCTCAAGACATACATTTGATATCTAAAAATGATCTTTATAAGATGAGGCGTAGAGTGGGAACTGTTTTTCAGGATTTTCGTCTTTTGCCAAATAAAACTGCTTATGAAAATATTGCTTTTGCTATGGAGGCAGCGGGGAAGACGGAAGAAGAAATTGCTTACGACGTTCCTCAAGTTTTAGATCTTGTAAATTTGTCAGATAAACAGTGGCACTTTCCGAACGAATTATCTGGTGGAGAAATACAAAGAATCGGTATTGCAAGAGCTATCGTAAATAAACCAGATATTGTAATTGCTGATGAACCGACAGGAAATCTTGACCCTTTAAATACATGGGAAATTATTCAGATATTGAAAAAGATTAACGAGCTTGGGACGACGGTTATCTTAACGACACACAATAAAGGAGTCATAGACTCGCTTGGTAAAAGGGTTATAACATTAGAGAAGGGGAGAATTGTAAGAGATGATAGACATGGAAGGTATATAATATAAAACTATGATACTAACTAAAATTAAAAGGGTTACAAAATCAGGTTTATTAAATTTCTGGAGAGACCGCTGGATTTCTTTGGCGACCATTTTGATTGTTATAATCACTCTTTTTAGTATTGGTGGTTTGATTTTTGCTAGAGCTATTCTTATTTCAACCTTGGATGAAATTCAAGATAAAGTAGACATTAGTGTCTATTTCAAAATGGATGCGGGAGAAGAAGATATTTTAGCTTTGAAAGACTATGTAAATACTTTGAACGAGGTCAAAAATGTTGAATACATTACTCGCGATAAAGCTTTAGAGATGTTTGAGGACCGTCATCAAAATAATGACTTGATTGTCCAGTCTTTAGAAGAGATAGGGGAGAATCCTCTTGGAGCTATTTTAAATGTTAAAGCAAAAGAAACTTCTCAGTATGAAGGAATCGCTAAGTTTTTGGATGATGGCGTTGAGTCAGGAAAGTTCGCTGATATTATAGATAAAATAAATTACCATCAAAATAAATTGGTGATTGATAGACTTTCCAAAATTTTGGATTCTGCCAGAAAGATTGGTTTTGGGATCAGTATTATACTCGTGATTGTTTCTATTATAATTACGTTTAATACAATTCGTATGGCGATTTATACCAATAAAGAGGAGATTGGGGTGATGAGATTGGTCGGCGCGAGTAATAGATTCATTAGCGGGCCATTTGTTATAGAAGGGGTTGCATGTGGACTTTTATCTAGTTTGATAACTATGGGGATATTGTATCCTTTGACTAATTGGCTTGGTCCCCTTACTCAAGGCTTTTTCGGTAGTGTAAATATTTCGGATTATTACTCTGCGAATTTCTTGCAAATCTTTTTAATATTATCTGTCTCTGGAATAATTCTAGGTTCTTTTTCAAGTCTAATCGCAGTCAGAAGATATTTGAAGGTCTAGATTTTAGAATTTTTATAACAAAAAAAGCCCTGCACTATATAATATTAGGTATTTCTTTCCTTTTTTGTTAATCCCCACAAAGACAGGTCTTCAAATTTTAAATTTTCTTCCATTTGCCGCTATCCAAATCTCCGAGTTCAATCTCCGCCATTCTTGTACGAATAAGGCGGATTATTTTGTTGTGGCATTCAGACGACATTCTTCTTAATTGGCGATTGAATCCTTGGTGTAACACAACTTTAATTTTATTTCGTCCAAGCCTTTCTACTTTGTCGGCTTTTGCCAACCCCTCTTCTAGCATAATTCCATTTAAGAAAGCATCAATTAATTCATTTGTGACGGGTATTTTAAATTCTAAAATATATTCTTTTTCTTTTTCAAATTTTGGATGAGTGTATTTGTAGATTAAATCTCCGTCGTTTGTCATAACCAAGAGGCCTTCACTTTCAAGATCAAGTCGTCCGACTGGTTTGAGGTGGTGTAGTTCTTTGGGAATCAAATCCATTATAGTCCTCCTGCGGCGGGTGTCTTCTCTTGTCGTCACATATCCAGTTGGTTTATTCAAAATAATAGTAATGATTTCTTGGGGCAATTTGGCTTCTTTCCCTTCGTATTTCACAGTGTCTTTGTCAGTGTCAATTTTTTGCCAAAATAAAGCAGGCTCTCCATTGAGAGTTACTCTTTCTTCTTTAATTATGTCGTCAGCTTCACGCCTAGAAATTCCCAAAGCCTGAGCCAAAAATTGATTTAAGTGCATCCGAGTAATATAGCATGGATGAATAAACAGTAAATAGTAATTGCTAGCTATTAGTAAATTATAAAATTAGAATACTTAAGAAGGAGTCTCTCAAAATTTTCTTTACAGAATCCCCCCCCCGCAAATTTCCCAATTAAGAATCCCGCTGATAAGGCAGCTCCTCCCAACAAAAGCATATAAGATCCTTCTTTAACCCATTTTTGTTTTGTATATTTGGTTGTTGCCACTCCAAGTAAAAACAGACCAGAAAGTGTAACTCCTATCGAAATCGGCATTGCTTGTTTTATCGGCAAAAGAAGATACGCAAGTAGGGGTATGGTCCCGCCAATAATATATGACAAAAACATAAAAACTCCATTTTTAATTGGGTGAGTTACATCGTTGGGGTTGATGCTTAGCTCATAATGTGCCATTTCATTCAGCATTAAATTATGATTTTTGCCTGCAGTTTCCGACATTTGCTTTGCTAAATTTTCTGGCCATCCGTTTTGTATGTAAATATCTAACAACTCTTTTTCTTCAGTTTCAGGGTATTCTGAAATTTCTTTTTTTTCTTCTTGGATTTTTCTTTCATCGACCTTTTTTTCTGACGAACTTGATAGATAAGAACCTATCCCCATTGATATTGATTCAACAGCGACAATAACAAGTCCTGCTAGTAAAACAGTGCCTTGGTCTCGGCTTCCAACAGCGATACCAGTTATTGTCCCCAACGTAGAAACCATCCCATCTTCCATTCCAAAAACAATGTCGCGTATAAATGATGCGACAATACTGTCTTGGTGGTGTACAAAATCAATTCTTCTTGGAACTTCTTTCGTTGTTGGATTCATGATTATATTTTAACACGTTAGATTTTTTCTGCGAAATCAACAATTGCTTGAATAGGGGATTTCCAATCTTTTTCCATCATTAAGATGTGCCCTGAATTAAATGTTTTAAACTGGGAGTTATATTTTTTAGCTATATTTTTCTGTATGCTGACTGGCAACATTAAATCTTTTTCTCCGCCGATAACCATTGTTGGACAAGAAATTTTATTTTCATCCACGATAACTTTCTTAAAAAGAATTTCTTTCATCGCTTTACCAGATTCAGGTACCAGTTTTTCTGCAATAAATTCGGGATCTTCTAGTTCTGTTAGTGCCCAATCCAATAAGTCTTTTATGGAAACTAAAAAAGGTTTATTAAATAGAACAGAAGATATATATTTTGGTTTTAGCATTTTTGGAACAAGTCCAAAATTGATTTTGAATGACACTCCTTTGGGCGGAGCTGATGTCACAAAAACAGCACCTTTGACAAGAGGGTTGTTTTGGGTGACAGCCTGGGTAATAAGTCCTCCCATTGAATGCCCGACAACAATAACTTCTCCAATTTTTTCAATTATCTTTTTAACGTCTTCTATGTATCTAAATATAGAAACTTTACCGATGTTTGGACTCTCTCCATGTAAATCTACCGTATACACCCTGAAATCTTTTTCACAAAGAAAGTCAATCCATTTCTCAAACAACCAAGCACCCGCCCAGATACCATGGATTAGTAAAAAAGGAAGTTTGTTTGATCGCTCTGTCCCGTATTGATATACGACAGAATCTCCAATATTAAAGGTTGTATTTACCTTAGCCATATTAAATTTATTTTAGCATAAGTTCTCGTTTCTATTTAGTTGTTTTTAGATCTAGCTGATTTTGTATAAGTCAAACTGTATTTCTCCTCGCTTTCACGTTGAATTAAATAAACGTAGTACATGATTGTTTAAGATATTAATAATAATTTTGGTTATAGTATAGTCTGAAGTAGTTACTTAGGATCCAGTTCTTTGGAAAGGAATAGTTGAAACAAAAAGGCGATAATGTTAATCTTTAAATTGATAATTAAATATAAATAAATTGCCGGATCGTCTAACGGTAGGACGCATCCCTCTGAAGGATGTTATCTTGGTTCGAATCCAGGTCCGGCAGCCAACTCAAGCGCTGTTGATTGCACATGAGGAACGTAGCGACCTCGAGCGCACGAAGAGCGTTGTAGGCAACTAATTCAGTAAATTTTAATTATTTGTGGTAAAATTAAATTATGAAAAATTCTATAAAAGGCGTTCTAGGCTTACTCTTTATTCTTAGTTTCTTTTGGCAACTATTTAATGCAATCTCTTCTCCCCCTGAAATATCTTTTGGTTCAGATGCAGAATTTGCTATAAGAGTTGGAACATCATTAGCGGTATCTCTTGTTTTGGGAATCTGGCTGTTAAGGTCTTCGTTTAAAAAAAATAAGAAAAATATGTCAAACCAAGAAAATGTTTAAAAACTTATTACGCTGTTAAGGAGGAGGATGGTCAGAATATTGCTAAATTTTGGTATATGATGCGTTCCTTTGTATTTATTATTGATATTATTTTAGTTGTAATTCTGTATAGCTATATATTTCTTTTTTAAGTCAGTATGAATAAAGTGGCAAAGATATTAAGAATAATCGCACGAATTTGGGTATATTTTGCTTTCACACTCATTATTGTTGGGTCATTAAGTATTTTGTTTTTTCAGGGAATCTGGAGATTTTGGGAAGTAATGAGCCCCTTCAATTTCGGAAATACAATAATAATTGTACTTACATTATTACCAGCACTCCTCTTAAATAAAGTTGCTAAAAGGTTTGAAAAAAATAGTTGAATATGAAACAGAGGTTGCGAAAAAATTCTACCTAATCGGTGAAAGTGATAATCAAATTATGGGTTGGAAAAATAACCATGATTTTGGTTTTGGCGAGAAGAGTGCGCCTCAAGTTGGTGAGATATTTTTAAATCTATTTTCAGAGCCATGGATGGCTGTTTGGTACCTCAAAAATGTCTTGGATAACAATAGCGCAGAGATTTATGAGATAGATTCTTCAGATTCTTGGGAATTTTACAAGGGTCTTGCTGTTGAAGCACTGGGAGCAAAAAGAGCAATAATAAACTTATGTGACACAACTCAAAAACATGAGGATTTACAATTTCAGATATACTCATTAAATGTAAAAGAAAAAGATTATTTAGATTTGCAAAATATACTAAAAAACATAAGTGAGTGCGGTCTTTGTTACAACAAAGATAGCTTCAAACAAAACTTTTCTCCTGAAGAAAAAATAGTTATATATCAAAATCGTTTTGACTAACCTAAAGGGGCCAGATACCCGTACCTTTGGTTTTGGATTTTCTTGCTGGGGAAGATAAAATATACAAATATGAAGTTTGTCCAAAGGGAGTCTTCTCTAAATGCATAGAAGTAGACAGATACCAAATGAATTTCGCTAATTCGTGCGTAAAATATTGGAAAGATAGTGAAACTGGTATTTTATGTGTATAATTTTCTATAAAATAGAATAAATAAAAAATATGCATGAACCAAAAGTAAAGAAAGGGGATATCGTAAGAATAGACAATGATCTTTTTGCGCCGAAGGCACAAGTGGTCAGGGTTTACAGTGAAGAACAAAGGAGGTCTAATGTTTGTGGTTACATAGAGGTTATCTACAACCAGAATGGCTTGAAAGCAGTGAAAGATGATTTAGTATGGAGTGATGGAGAATGAAAATTTAAAACGTATGGCCCCAGTGGTATCGTTGTTGGTGAGCTTGATAAATATCCAGATATCAAATAAAATTGTTACAAATTTAATTTTTACGACATGACAAAGCAAAAGATAAAAAAATATTTAATATTTACAATCATTGCGGTAGTTATAACTGTGTTTTTTCTTGCGCTTAGTCAGCCAGAGAGAAATAATCAAGAATTCCAGAGATTGATACAAAGGCAAAAATGAGGAGTCGGACCAATATCTTTACTTTGTTATAAACAAAGTTTATTTCAATGTTTCAAGGCGCACGAGACCCGTCGAACTGCTAAAATAAAATAGCTAAAAATAGCCTTGTGAGGCTTGGTCGACCACCGTTCTTACCCGACTCGGCCAGCCAAAAAATCTATACATCTTGCTTGGAAGCCAAGCCTTCAAGTGTTTTTGTTATTCTTTAGACAATACCTTTCGTTTGGAGTAAGATTAAGGGGCTATGCTATATAATCAAAAATCATTAGATTTACACAGAGAAAAAAAAGGGAAGATCGAAATCAGATCTAAAGTATCTCTCGAAACAAAAGAGGATTTATCAATTGCTTATAGTCCTGGAGTTGGGGCTGTGTCTTCTGCTATTGGTGAAGACGTAAGTAAGTCTTGCGATTTCACTAACCGATGTAATCAGGTAGCTATCGTTAGCGATGGGACTGCCATATTAGGTTTAGGTGACTTGGGCCCAGAAGCAGCGATGCCTGTAATGGAAGGTAAGTCTATAATCTTTAAAGAATTTGCTGATGTTGACGCTATTCCTCTTTGTATTGATACAAAAGATGTTGAAGAAATAATTAAGTTTTGTAAACAAATTCAGCCAAGTTTTGGTGGAATAAATTTAGAGGATATCTCAGCACCGAGATGTTTTGAGATTTTGGATAGACTTGAAAAAGAATTAGATATTCCTGTTTTTCATGACGATCAAGATGGAACGGCGATAGTGGCTCTGGCTGCTTTAATAAACGCATGCAAAGTTTCTGGAAAGAAATTTGAAGATTTGAAAATTGTTATCAATGGGGCAGGGGCTGCTGGTATTGCAGCAGCAAGATTGATTATGGCGAATGGGGCGAAAGATATAATCTTGCTGGATAGTGTCGGCACTATTTATGAAGGGAGGGAAAAGCTGAATGAAACAAAAGAGAAAATATCTAAAATAAGCAACCTAGGAAAAGTTGCTGGTGGGTTAGCGGAAGCGATGGTTGGTTCAGACGTTTTTATCGGTCTTTCAAAGGGGGGCTTAGTTGATGTTGAAATGGTTAAGTCTATGAATGCTGAACCAATAATTTTAGCAATGGCGAACCCTATTCCTGAAATTATGCCAGACTTGGCTTTGGAGGCTGGGGCATCTGTTGTCGGGACAGGTAGATCTGATTTTCCGAATCAAGTAAACAATGCTCTTGTTTTCCCTGGCCTTTTCCGTGGGCTTTTGGATGCTAAGATTAAAAATATTACAGCTGAAATGAAATTAGCAGTAGCTAAAGCTTTAGCAGGTGTTCTAGAACCGACAAAAGACATGATACTTCCTGAAGCAATAGACAAAAGTGTCGCTCAAGTTATCGCCGAGGCAGTCAAAAAATTTAAATAGCGAAAACGTCTGAACCTGTTATAATCAAAATATGCAAATAACATCAGCTCAATTTTTAAGAGGAATAACAGGAACAAACGAAATTCTTGAAGATCCAATACCGCAAGTAGCCTTTGTGGGGCGTTCGAACGTTGGAAAGTCCAGTGTGTTAAATTCTCTTTTGGGTAAAAAAGATTTAGTTAAAACTAGTTCAACTCCAGGCAAGACAAAAGAAATCAATTTCTTTGGAGTAGAAACTTCAGAGAGCGGAAAAAATTATTTTGTTGATCTCCCTGGTTATGGTTTCGCAAAATTGCCAGAGAAGATGAGGATGAAACTTAAGAAATTGATTATTTGGTATTTAACTTATTCTGGCGTTAAGCCTAAAAAAGTTGTTTTGATTATAGATGCAAAAATTGGAGTGTCTAATTTTGATGAGGAGATGTTGGATTTGCTTAAGGAGAATAAACATAATATTTTTATCATTGCCAACAAGGCCGATAAATTAAACCAGAAAGAACTGAGCAAACAGGCGAAGGCAATTAAAGATAAAATAGGGGAGTATGAAGTTTCCTTCTATTCTGCTAAAACCAAAAAGAGGAGGGAAGAGTTATTAAAGAAGTTAATTGAGTAGGTTCTAGACTATATCTCGTTTTTAAACTACTATTAGGGCAATGTTAATAGACGATATTACAATTAGGGCGTTTACAGGAGATGGCGGTGATGGCATTGTTGCTTTTGATAAGCGTAAAATGATGCAAGGTCCTACCGGCGGAAATGGTGGGCATGGAGGTGGTATCTATGTTGAGGGTGTTACAGATATTGGTGCACTCCAGCATTATCGTCATCAGAAAGAATGGAAAGCAGAAAACGGTAAAAACGGTGGGCAATTGTGCATGGAAGGTGCAAATGGAAAAGATCTTGTTTTAAAGGTTCCAATTGGGACTATTGTTCACAATTTAACAACAGGTGTTGACTATGAAATTACAAAAACGGGAGAATCTGAGAGAGTCTTGATAGCAGAGGGAGGTTCTGGAGGGAGGGGGAATTTCTCTTACAGGTCTTCTCGCAACACAAGTCCTCGTCAGTTTCAAAACGGAATGCCAGGGAGAGAGTTTGAATTAAGAGTAGAACTTAAATTAATAGCAGATGTTGGATTTATCGGATTCCCGAATGTCGGGAAATCAAGTTTGTTGAACGAGTTAACTCGAGCGAAAAGCAAGGTCGCAAATTATCGCTTTACTACTTTAGAGCCAAGCCTTGGCGTTTACTATAATTTAATTTTAGCTGACATCCCTGGCCTTATTGAGGGGGCTTCTGAAGGCAAAGGTCTCGGTCATAAATTTTTACGTCATGTCGAGAGGACCAAAATCCTTTTTCATCTTGTTTGTGCCGAGTCACCAGACCCTGCAAAAGATTACATCGCAATTAGGGAAGAGTTGGCGAAACACAATGAAAAGCTTTTAGACAAGCCAGAATATGTTTTTTTGAATAAGGTTGATTTAATCAGTGAATCAGAAGCGAAAGGTAAACTTAAAGAAATTAAAGAAGCGATTAAAAATTCTCCGAACACAAAACTTGTAGCACCGTTATCTGTTTATGACGAGTGTACATTGGCACAAGTTAGAAAAATTTTAAACAGCCTTGAGAAAGAAAAATAAACTATTTTTTTGTTTATTATATGTTTCTTTCAAAGAAACTCTTTAATTTAATAAGAAAATCGTCTGGTATTTTCGTATGAGATCCTGTCTCTGAAAAATAAAATTCTGCTCGAAGGTTTGCAGAGACGGCTTCTTCTAATTGTTTAGCATGAGAGAAAGGTATTATTTTATCTTTCTTGTTGTGGGCGATAAGTACCGGAATTTTTAGGTTTCTTATTGCGTTATAAGGAGATATCTTTGTGACAGATTCTTTAAATGTTATTTGAGACCATCCATAAATAAGCTGGACTATCGATTCTCCGACTACTCCAAAAATACTATTGTATCTATTTTCTCCTAATGTCATCATGTCGGAGAATGAAGCATAGCTTGCGACAGCGTCCACTCTACTATCTTCGTTTGCGGTGAGGATAGCAGTTGCCCCACCTAGGGAAAATCCAAAAATGCCTATTTTTTCATACCCTCTTTCTTCTAAAAAGTCGACGGCTTTTACAATGTCGTTACGTTCACTTATTCCAAAAGTTGTGTAGAGCCCCTCGCTTTGTCCAAAGTATCTCAAGTCTACAAGGAGTACGGAAAAATCTGGATAAAACAGAGGATTTATTTTTGAAATCATATCAGCCTTACTAACTCCATAGCCATGTAGTATAATCAGAGCCTTATCTGTTTTGTCCGAAGGTATAAACCACGCAGATAGCCTGGCCCCGTCGTTTGCTATCAGATTTACGTTTTCAGATTCAAGATTATAATCGTTAGGAATTGCTTTATTGTTGCTTTTTATGGGGTGAATAATCGCCACAAAGTTTATGGCGGAAGCAAACAAAACAATAATAAAAAATAAAACAGAGATGTTTATTATTTTTTGGAAGATTTTACGAAGAGTTTCCATGATTGTATTTATGTGGATTTAATTATAACATCTTGCGTTTTTTTGTTATAATGTTTATATATGTTGAGCTTGTATATTTTAAACAAAGGTGGTTTAAATGCAAAAATTTTTTTTTATCTAAATCACATGGCGGGGAAGTCAATTTTATTTGATAAAATGGTTGTTTTTTGTGGACATTATCTTCCATATATTTTAATTGTTGTCGTAGTCTTGATGTTTTCTATAACTTTTTTTAGCTTAGATGGAGAAAAGACTTTAGAGACAACTCGTTTTGTTGTTACTATTGGAGCACCTTCTTTTATTTTGGCGACAATATTCACTAAACTAATTAGAATCTACCATTATAGTCCGCGTCCTTTTGTTAACAATCCAATTCGTCAGCTTCTTTATCATTCTGATGTGAGCTCTTTCCCGTCAATGCATGCAACTTTTTTCTTTACACTTGCAACAGTAATTTGCGTTTTTAATAAAAAGAAAATAATTGATTCGAAAGGGCATCCTCTTTTGAGTAAATCTTGGCCATTTTTTATTGGGGCTATTTTGATCTCAATTGCTCGGGTGATAGGAGGGGTTCATTGGCCTGCTGATGTCGTGGCAGGGGCAGTTCTCGGTATTTTTTCTGTGGAAGTCATTTATTTTGTGGTCTCTAAAGTTTTTAAA
>Ga0066639_10004438_pt1 | contig 11948 bp, 12 predicted proteins | sample CryGeyCG2114_010_2_FD_59504 | JGI IMG/M metagenome (GOLD analysis project Ga0066639, IMG submission 59504) | Groundwater microbial communities from aquifer - Crystal Geyser CG10_big_fil_rev_8/21/14_0.10 | ecosystem: Environmental > Aquatic > Deep subsurface > Groundwater | place: USA: Utah... | reverse complement strand
TGCAGGAAGGGTATATTTCCAAGCAAAAAGAGCTTTTTTTGTTTCTTCTAAAGATAAAAAGCCTTTTTGAGTTAAAAAAATTAATAATGCGGCAACGATAAGAAGTTTAAATAATAATTTCATTACATTTTTAAAAAGTTATTAAAAATATGCCTTCCAATTTCTAATTTGAAAAGAGAATTTCCATTTTTCTCATTCAGAATGATTTCATTTTGTTTTTTGTGAAATAGTAGAGTTTTTTTGGCTTCTTTTAAGGATTTTTCAGGATGAAATTGGATTCCAAAAATAGGATCTTTCATCGATTCAAAGGCTTCAATGGCACAGTCTTGAGACTGAGCAGTCAATCGACATCCTTGTGGAACAGAGCAGACTTCATCATAATGAGTTGAAAAAGAGTAAAAAACCGATGGAAGCCCTAAAAATAACTTAGATTCGTATTTTTTTTCTATTTTGGTCCAACCTAATTCATACTGTTTCGATTTACGAACGTTTGATTTTCCCCCTAAGATGCGTCCTAAAACTTGATGCCCATAACAAATGCCTAAAATAGGAATTTTTTTATCAATTGCATTTTTAATAAATAAATCTAAAGCACGAGTCCAGTCATTAGATTCTGTGGCAGAGGTGACAGATCCAGAGATAATAATGTTTTTAATATCTCGAAGTGAAGAAGGTAAATCTAAAGCAGGTGCTCTTCTTACCTTCACTGTTGAGTGATTTAAATCACAAATACAACTTCTAATATCACTTGCACCCCAATACTCTGGATAAATATTATTATCAATAATCAGTGTATTCATTTTTTTTCTTCATAAAAATAAGCATATTTCAAAAAAATGCTGTGAGCTGCATTGAGTGAAATAATCAGGCCAGGAACTCCATCCAAAAATCCTAATTTAAAAATGTAAGTTTCAAAAAATTTTCCAAAAGGTTTCAAAATAAGCTTAAAAATATTTTTTTTAACATTCTTTTTTTTAAGTTCAACATGACCATAGTGTGAATAAGTTAAATTTTTCTGAACTTGATCTTTGATGTTTTTAAAGCCAAAGTGTTGAAGTGGGTTTTCGAAAGTTTTTAAATTACCATTTACTTTCAGTTCTTCGTGAACCTCTGGAGTCGTCCAACGTGAAGCGTTTTTGCGGGACATGCGTACAAGTTTATTAGGATACCATCCCCCATACATTATCCATCGATTAAGGTAGAATGTTTTGCGCTTTAAATAAAAACCATGAACCTTATCATCTGGGTGATGAAGAAAGTTTTGGATTTCTTTTGCAAGAGAGTCGGTCACTTCCTCGTCTGCATCAATATTTAAAATCCAGTCATTTTTTGCAAGATCATGAGCGTAGTTTTTTTGCTGTCCAAATCCTGGCCAATTGTTTTTTACAACTTTAGCCCCTAGTTGGCTTGCAATTGTGCAGGTTTGATCTTGACTACCCGAATCAACCACTATGATTTCATCTGCCCAATTCACGCTATTAATCGCTCTTTTTATATTTGATTCTTCATTTAAAGTGATAATCGTCACACTTAAGGGCGCTTTAGTCATAAAAAAAAACTAGCATAACAATCTGATTTTTGGGAGAACTGGCTTATGAAAATAGGAGTTATTGGTACAGGATATGTTGGATTGGTTGCTGGCGCATGTTTTGCGGACACCGGAAATCAAGTCTTATGTGTAGATAAAGATGCGTCTAAAATTAATAGACTTAAAAATGGAGAAATTCCAATCTATGAACCAGGGTTAGACACTTTGGTCGCTAGAAATGTAGAACAAGATCGTTTACGTTTTACTACTTCCGTAAAAGAAGCAGCAGAAGATTGCGAAATCATTTTTATGGCAGTCGGCACCCCCCCTCTTCCTACGGGCGAACCTGATTTAAGCTTTTTGAAGTCTGCGGTTCAAGAGGTTGGCAAACATATGACTGGATACCGATTAATTGTTAATAAGTCGACAGTTCCAATTGGAGCACACTTATTAGTGCAAGAGTGGATCACAAACCAAACGAAACATCCTGTTGATGTTGTCAGTAATCCTGAATTCTTAAAAGAAGGTACTGCGATTGAAGATTTTTTAAAGCCAGACCGAGTTGTTATTGGGGCGAAAAGTCAAACTGCCTTTGATAAAATGGCAAAATTGTATGCTCCATTTGTAAGACAAGGAAATCCAATTTTATTTATGGATCCGATTTCTGCTGAAATGACCAAGTATGCATGTAATGCGTTTTTGGCTACGCGAATTAGTTTCATGAATGAGCTATCTCAACTTTGTGAAAAAGTTGGTGGAGATATCGAGTTAGTTAGAAAAGGAATGGTGACTGATCCTCGCATAGGAAAGCACTTTTTGTATCCGGGTGTTGGGTATGGAGGTTCTTGTTTTCCCAAGGATGTTCAAGCACTTGTTTCAAAGAGTAAAGAAAAAGGCGTTGAACTTCGCATTGTCACTGCAGCAGAAAATGCAAATGCAAGTCAGAAAAAACATCTTTTCAATAAAATTGTAGATCATTTTAAAACAAAAGATTTATCTCAGTGTACATTTGCCATTTGGGGATTAGCATTTAAACCCAATACAGACGATATACGCGAGGCACCGGCACTTGTTTTAATTGATGCGCTATTAAAGGCAGGAGCAAAGGTGAAAGCATTTGATCCGGTTGCAATTGAAAATACAAAAAAGGTTTTCGAGGAAAAAGTGGTTTTTACAAAAAATGCTTACGAAGCAGTAAAAGATGCCGATGCTTTGGTTTTAGTTACTGAGTGGAATGAGTTTAGGCAAGCCGATTTACAAAAAGTTAAAGCTTCAATGAAAACCGCAAATCTTTTTGATGGAAGAAATATATTTGATCCACAAAGCGTAAAAGAATTAGGGTTTACTTATTACGGAATCGGTAGAAGCTAAGGTAAATTCATAGCATCTGTGTTACCTGATTTAGATTCAATTGGATTTTATTTTGGAATCCCTTATGGAAGTCTTTTCGGTCATAGAGGGATTACGTATTTTTTGGTTTTTGCAGCTTTGTTTGGGGGGGGTTCTAGATTTATTTTAAAAACTAAGTTTTTCAGTAAGAATAGTTTTTATTTGTTTTTAGCAATGACTTCGCATGCTGCATTAGACGCATTAACTAACGGGGGACTTGGAGTTTTTTTAGTATCAGAGGGTGGTTGATTTTAAAAAAATGAACTCTTAATAGAGGGTCTTCCATCATTTATTTTGATGATTTTGACTTGGTTCAAAAAGAGAATCGATTAGTGAGCAATATTAACACCCGATTCACACCAAAAATCACCTTTTTGTGTAACAGAATTTAATTTATCGTCATTTTGAGGAGTAAATTCTCTACGTGGATGCCAAACGTGAAACTGAAGAGCTAACCCCTTTAGGGATTTAATTTTTAATCCTAAATGCTTTAATCTAATTTCTACATCAGTGTCTTCTCTACCATAGCCTTCATAGGTTTCATCAAAACCATTAATGGCTAATAAAGCTTCACGATGAACAGAGTAATTGCAGCCTTTTAAGTCATCAATCTTGAGCATGCCTAGAATTTTTCTTAAAAAATAAAATGGAAAACGAATGCTGCGCTGAAAATATTCAGAATCTTTAGAAAGGATACTTTTAATAAAAGATAGATGAGGGTAATCAAAAATACCTTTTTGAATGGACTTTGAAGTGAGTGTATTTGAAAACTTCGGTCCAAGCTCTACTCTTCTGCCTGCTAGGTAGTAGCCAATTTGATTTTGTTTAACGTGGTCTTTAATAAAATCTTTATGTGGAACACAGTCCCCATCAAGAAAAATTAAAATATCACCCGTGGATTGTCGTAAGCCTTCGTTTAGTATTTTGCATTTTCTAAAGCCTTTATTAACCTGCCAGATATGTTTTACATCAAAGGAAGCATTTTTTTTAAATGCAAAAACAATGTCGTTTGTTGTCTTGCCAGAGCCATCATCGCAAAAAATAACTTCAAACGACCGATAGCTTTGTCTTAAAAGAGCTTCACAAACAAGACTTAGATGATCAGGCATTTCATAAGTTGAAACAAAAAGACTTGCATGAGGCTTGTGCGATCTTAATTGATGATTTGCAATCAAGCGGTAGCATCTGTATTCAAATAGTCTAATTTTTGTAATTTTTTCGAACAAATCAAGAGCAATTTTTTTTATATCTTTTATGTGAAAAACGAAAGGAGATGAGCTTAAATCCCATTCCCAACCTTTTTTTTGAATAAGTAGAGACATTATTTTCGGGTGATCGTCTTTGTAATACTTTAATCCCCAAAAACGTTTATACTGATAATTATTTCCAGTGGCCGGTTGATCCAAAGTTGAATCATGATAGAGGGTGTCCATGAAGGCCGTTTTATTTTTCATTGCCTCAGGTGGTCTTACCCATCCGTAGTGAAATATCCGTGCATTTGCTAAAACAACGCTTAGTTTTGAGTTCCCCTCTTTTTTAAAGCTTTGTGCATCTCCAATGCTTTTGACGTTCCTATTGTTTTTGAATGCTCTTACTTCTCTTCGATAAGCACTTCTGGATTTTTGGCAAACTTCATAGTTTCCATAAAAATGTACATAATCAAAAACGAGACCATCGATTTTAGAAAATGAATTCGCATATTTCATTGTGGATTTAATTTTATGCAAATCCTTCTCATGCAAAACTTCATCAGCTTGAAGGTAAAAACACCAATCGTATTTACATTGACTTAAAGCTATATTTGTTTGCTCTGATAAAATGACTCCAGATTTTCTTTTTTCTGGATCATCCATTTTCCATTCAGATTCAATAATGGTAAATTCTTTTTTTGGATTTGATTTTTTAATTTTTAAAATTTCATCTAAAGTTTGATCATCTCCTTTTCCTACGTTAATAATCATTTCATCAACAAGAGGTAAGAGAGATTGGATGCTTTCTTTGTAGGGGTAGCAAAATTTTTCCCCATTTCTGATAATGGTAAATCCTGAAATTTTCATCTTATTTTTTTGAATTAAGTTCCTGAGTGTATTGCCAAATTTTTACATGTCTAACGGCTCGTGAAATTCCCTCTAAAATAGAGATAACAAATCCATGATACCCGTCTTTGTAGGCTTTATAGTAAAAATAATTTTTTAAAAACATAGCAGGAAAAGCAAATAAAATTCTAAAAAAATTTGTTCTTTGTCCCGCCTCTACACGATTTTTTGCTTCGATGCTTGTATAAATATTCATTTTATGAAGAAATTTTTGTGGAGCAAAGGAGGGGTCATGTATAATCGGTTCGTGAATTTTTTCGGGCTGGACCTGAAAAATAGGATACTCGTGAATGTCGTTTACGTAATGGACTCCTGTTTTTTTAAAAAATCGATCTTGATAGCTTGGGTTCCAAATTCCAAAAAAAATCGGTTTATTAAGAAAGTATTCTTGTCTTCTGACTTTGTAAGTTGAATGAGTGGGGTTTTGGACGGTTTCTGTCCATGCTTTCATTTTGCTTTGTAGCTCGGGACTGCACGCTTCGTCTGAATCAATTACAAAAACCCATTCATTTTTAGCTTGATCCATTGCAAACATCCGTTGATCTTTGAAGCCAGTCCAACTACGCGTAAATGTTTTTATTTTTTTTGACCAAGCAGCACTTGGGTCAGAACAGATTTTTAAAGTATCGTCTTCGCTTTCACCGTCTACAACAATGATTTCATCGGCCCAAAGAAGCGAGTTTAAACATCGTGCAATGATGTGTTCTTCGTTTCTGGTAATGATGAGTGCTGAAATTTTAATCATTTTTTATAAATTTCCATTAACTTTTTTGTGACGGGTTCGGATCCAATGAGTTTCATGCATTTATGATTTTCTTTTTCACAGGTGTAAAGACTACACCACTGAGGCATGCCAGGATGGGCATCTTTTCTGCAATTTAAATTTTCAATATAAAAAAATGGATGACGATCTACCGGATAAGGGTGCCACTCTAAAGGATGTTCCGGTCCAATAAGTGTGATGGTTGGCGTGTCTACAGCTACAGCGATATGACGAGGGCCTGAGTCGTTTCCTATAAGTACGTTGAGCTTTGAAATCACAGCACATAGTTTTCGAATCGGTAAATCAAGAAAAGTGTGTAATTCGTCTTTCTTAAATGCTTTAGAGAAATGACTGGTGAGTTCTTTTTCATCATCGATTCCGAGCAAAATAATAGAACCGCCAGTTTGTTTTTTCCAGTTCTTAGAAACTTCAATGAAATTAGTAATAGGCCAAATTTTTGTAGGCCTACTTGCTCCTAAGGCAATGCCTAGATAAGGAGGAGGCAATTGGGTTTGAGCAAGAGTTTCTTTTGCTTCTAAAATTTCGCTTTCTTTTAAATAAATTTTTGGAAGTTGATTGGGTTCGCTTTTGGCCCCAATTGCTCGAATTGTATCCATGTCGCGTTCGATAATAGGTTTTAATTGACCTTTTCCAGAGATTTCAACCGTTGAAAATTTATTTTTATCTGTGTGTCCATGAAAATGAATAGACCTCATCTTGGCGCCTGAGGAAAAAGCAAGAATTGCGCTTGATGGACTCGCATGAAAGTTAACAGCACAGTCGAAAGGGAATTTTCTTAAATTCAAAGCAAGACTAGCAATAGATTTAGCTCGTGCCGCTTTATTTTGATATCTATGGTAATGCCAAAGTTTATGAATTGCTGGATGATTTTCTAAAAGCGGTGCCCATTGGCTAGTCACAACGACGTCTATTTTTGCTCGTGGAAAATTTGCATGAAGTGTGCTCAATGGAGCACTCATTAAAACAGTGTCACCTAATGATCTTAATTTAATGGCTAAAATTTTCTTTGGAATCATTTTAAAATTTAGAACCAAATTGATAAATATGTTTTACATCGATATGTTGAAATCGAAGATGTTTTAGTTTCATAGAAGATAATTCAAATATTAATTTATTGTGTTTTAAATGATCTTGATGTTTTATTTTGTGAATTTCATTTAAGATGAAAGATCTCATTTCTACGGGGTGAAAACAAATTCCTGCAGAAATTTCAAAAGAACCTCTAAATGGAATTATTCTTCCTTCAAATACATCGCCCGAAGAAAAACCATCTTTAATTTCAGAATCAGTAATTTTATACTTTTTTGATTCAAACAAATCTTTAATGATTAGGGCATTTGAGAAAAGCGTTTTTTTGATCATTTTAAAGAGCGAATGTTTTGTGTTGCAAAAATCGTTATGAATTTTTAATTGATCGTCGTTAAAGGTGTCTTTGTTTTTTTTATAAAAATATCTTATTGGAGTGAGGTCAATTGTTGGTAATTCTCGATCAAAAATGTACCAATCCATAAAAATAGACATTCTTTGTTCGAATTCTGGATCTTCTTCAAAAACCATTCCTGATTTATCAAAAAACTCTTTTTTAGCATTAAAGACTTCTTTATAATACTGACCAGTTGTGAATTCTTCAATTACAGGTTCTAAAAATTTGAGATACATTTACTTTACCCCATCATCTTCGCAAAACGGTCAAAAAGACCGATTGAGTCGTGTGGTCCTGGACTGGCTTCAGGGTGAAACTGTACTGAAAATGCTTTTTTATCGAGCACAGAAATCCCTTCAACTGTTTGGTCGTTTAAGCACGTGTGGCCGATGACAATATTGCCAGGTAATGAACTTGGGTCAATGGCAAATCCATGATTGTGTGAGCTTACTTCTACTCTTCCTGTTTCATGATCTTTCACGGGTTGATTTGCACCGCGGTGGCCAAATTTCATCTTATAAGTTTTTGCGCCCAGTGCGAGTGATAAAATTTGATGACCCATGCAAACACCAAAAATAGGTTTTTGTCCCAATAAAGATTTAACAGTTTCTACAGCATAAGGTGCAGCAGAGGGATCACCAGGACCATTTGTAAGAAAAATCCCATCTGGTTTATGACTCAAAACTTCAGACGCAGAGGCGCTCGCAGGAACAATGGTGAGCTCACATCCGACGGCTTCTAAACAGTTCAGTAAGTTTAACTTTAAACCAAAATCAATAACAACCACTTTGTGTTTTGTCGGTTTTGTGCTTTTTTTGTTCCAAAGATAAGGTTTTTTTGTAGTGACTTTTGCAATTAAGTCTCTTCCGTCAAATTGAGGCAGCTGAGCAAAAAGTTTTTCTGCTTGATCTTCTTGGTTAAGCGGTAAAATGAGACCGCGAAGAGCGCCGAGTGTTCTTACTTCTCTTGTAACTGTTCTCGTATCGATTCCCTTAATTCCAGGAACATTGTGTTCTTTTAAAAAGGAATCAAGAGAACTCGTGGAGCGCCAGTTTGAAGGCATTCGTGAAAGTTCATGAATCACAAGGCCCGCACAATACGTTTTTGAACTTTCCATGTCCTCGAGATTTACGCCTGTGTTTCCGATTTGTGGATTGGTCATGCAAATGATTTGTCCACAATAAGAAGGGTCTGTTAGAATTTCTTGGTAGCCCGATAAAGACGTATTAAAAATCATTTCTCCAAAAGCGTAATCTTCATTTTGTTTTTGTGATTTTAAAGTTTTATCACTACTTGTTTCAGCTCCAAACAGTACTCCTGGAAAAGATTTTATTTTTTTGGTTTGTGGGTGTTCTAAAATGAGTACGCCATTTTTATCTTCTATTTCATGATTCATAGAAAACTTCTCCCTCCAAAATAGTGTATTTAACTTTTCCAGTGAGCTCATTATCTAAAAAAGGAGAGTTATGGCTTTGCGAAACGGTTTTTTCTTTGCTATAGGTCCATTTTTGGTTTGGATCAAAAAGAGTAAGATCTGCAATTTGCCCGACATCAATTTTTCCGTGCTTAAGGTTTAAAAGTTTAGCAGGGTTTGTGGTTAATGCATTTATCCAACGGTGAGCTGATATTTTTTTTGCATGAACAAGTTCCAAAGTTTTTGAGAGCGCGGTTTCAAGTCCAATCATTCCAGGAGGAGCTTGTGTTAGATCGAGAGATTTTTCTCCATAAGTGTGTGGCGCATGGTCTGTTGCGATAATATCTATGACCCCAGAGTTTAGAGCATTAATTAGGGCTTCGGTGTCTTCAAGTGTTCGAAGAGGTGGGGCAACTTTAAATCGTGCTTCATATTGCTCAAGTGAAGCATCCGTTAAGGTGAGATGATGAGGCGTAACTTCTGCTGTGATTGGAAGGCCTTCTTCTTTTGCGCGTTTAATATGTAAAAGAGATAAGACACTAGAAACGTGTGCAATGTGTACTCTTGCTCCTGTTAATCGACACAAGGCAATTTCACGTGCAACCATGATTTCTTCGGCTTCAGGAGGATTTCCTGGAAGTCCTAGACAACAAGAGTGAAAGCCTTCATTCATTACACCGCCATTTACAAGGTTGCTGTCTTCTGCATGACTAATTACTGGAATATTAAATGTTTTTGCATACTCCATTGCACGTCTCATGAGTTGTGCATTCATCACAGGCATACCATCATCACTAATTGCAACAGCGCCTGCTTCTACCATTGATCCAATTTCTGCTAGTTCTGCTCCAAGTAAACCCTTACTAACAGCACCGATTGGATAAACTCTACAACCCTTTGCTTTTTTTGCCTGCTCGATAATAAATGACGTGACGATGCCACTATCATTAACTGGCTTTGTGTTTGCCATACATGCGACACTTGTAAATCCACCGCTTAGTGCAGACTGTGAACCTGTTTTAATGGTTTCTTTTGCTTCAAATCCAGGCTCCCTTAAGTGAACATGAATGTCTATTAAACCTGGGGCAAGCCAAAGTCCATTACCTGAGATTAATTTTTTTGCTAAATTTTTTGGAATCTTATTTCCATCATCGATCGATTTAATTTTTCCATCTTCAATTAAAACATCTTTAATACCGTTTAGTTTTTGTTCGGGATCAATTAAATTAATATTTTGTATGAGTAAACTCACAGTTGTTTTCCTTTGTTTTCCAGAAAATCTTTAAAACCATTTGGATTAAAAATTTTACTTAAAACACTCATTCTTACGAACAATCCATTTTGAACTTGTTTTGAAATCAGTGATCTTGAATCATCACTTACTTCATAGTCTAATTCGACACCCCAATTTGTTGGCCCTGGATGCAAAATAACAGTGTCTTTTTTAATCGACTTTAATCGGCTTGCAGTGACTCCCCAAAATTTTCTAAATTCATTTACATTTGGAATTTGCATTGAATTTTGTCTTTCAGTTTGAATACGCAAAGCCATAATAGCATCTACCGATCCAATAATTTGATCGAGATCGGTTTCAATTTTAACACCTAAACTTAAAAAGTTTTTATTAATCAGTGTGTGGGGCCCACATAAAATAACTTCTGCGCCTAGCATTTTTAATAATTTAATATTGGATCTTGCAACACGTTGGTTAGTGTCTCCTAAAATTAAGATCTTTTTGTTTTTAATATCTTTAAAATGTTCAATTAAAGTAAATATATCTAACAATGCTTGTGTGGGATGCTCGTGGGTTCCGTCACCTGCATTAATAACCGGTAGATTTAAGCTTAATTTGATCGATAAAGGTACCCCAGCGGTTTGATGTCTAACGATGAAGCCATTTACTCCCATTGCTCGTATTGTTTGTGTGGTATCAAGCACAGTTTCACCCTTGCTCATACTCGAACCTGAGCTTGAAAAGTACACGCTTGAGCCTGACAGTTTTTTAATTGCCAATTCAAAGGATATTTTTGTTCGAGTTGAGTTTTCAAAGAATAGCAATGCAATCGTTTGATTGCTGAGTAATGGAGAGTGGATGTTTTTAGAAAAAAGTTTGGCTCCTAAGAGCACTTCGTGAACACTTGCAGGGGTCAAATCCTTTATAGAAATCAACTGATCTAGAGCTGCCATTAAGCATGGAGCTTAACACGAAAACGGATGCTTCTAATGGATTTTTTTAAACAATCTTTCAGATCGTATTTCTGGAAAAAAGCCTTGCATACCCGCACTATGAGTTTGAGGCACTAAGGATAACCAAATTAAAAAGGCCCTTGCTTTAATTGCATGCAGGGGGACTAAGTTAGCGTTTTTTTGGACACTTTTAAGTGGAGTTGACGACACAGCGCTTCCTCTGAAGTCTCCCAATAAAAAGAAATATCCTGGAGGGATTTTCGTTTCAGGGAAATCAGCCAAAAAGGGTTCCTCAAGGCAAACGGTATAAGGGGTTGCCGTTTTTGGGTGTTTTTCAAGATAGCATCTTGTGTCCAGTTTTTTGAGTTCTGTTGCGTTTATCATTAATTCTCCGTTCTTAACTTGAACGGTATCACCACTTTTGGCTACAATCCGTCGTATTGATTGCAAGCCGGTTTCTTCGTCAATTTCAAAAACGACGATATCTCCATAATTTGGGTCTTTAAAAAGATAACTTAACTTTTCGGCAAATAAAATGTCTCCAGGTAAAAGGGTTGGAGACATGATTTGAGTGGGAATTTTGAAAGACTCAAAGATAAATGAACGGATTAAAAGAGCGACAGAAATCGCAATAAGAATAGCTAAAGTATAATCTTTAAGAACTTTATTGATCTGCACAGTTTTTCTTCGTCCTTATTCAACCTTTAATACAGCTAAAAAGGCTTCCTGTGGAATTTCTACGTTTCCAACTTGCTTCATACGTTTTTTACCTTCTTTTTGTTTTTCAAGTAATTTACGTTTTCTAGAGATATCTCCACCATAACATTTTGCAGTTACGTTTTTTCTAAGTGCAGAGATATTTTCGCGAGCTACAACTTTTGTTCCAATTGCTGCTTGAATTGCAATTTCAAACATTTGACGAGAAATTAATTCTTTCATTTTTTTTGCAAGCTCTCGCCCCCGCATTGCAGACTTATCTCTATGAATAATAACGGATAGAGCATCAACAGGTTCACTGTTAATAAGTAAATCTAATTTCACCAAATCAGAGTCCCTGTAGTCTAAAATCTGATAATCCATTGAAGCGTACCCTCGTGTTGCACTTTTCAATTTATCATAAAAATCAA
>Ga0066639_10004436_pt1 | contig 11950 bp, 7 predicted proteins | sample CryGeyCG2114_010_2_FD_59504 | JGI IMG/M metagenome (GOLD analysis project Ga0066639, IMG submission 59504) | Groundwater microbial communities from aquifer - Crystal Geyser CG10_big_fil_rev_8/21/14_0.10 | ecosystem: Environmental > Aquatic > Deep subsurface > Groundwater | place: USA: Utah... | reverse complement strand
GCATCACGTTCCCAAGGGCTAAATCTGCTTTCGCCGTGTTGCTGGAAGATGCTCATTATTTGGTCAAGAGCAGCTTGTTCTTCCTGCATTCCTATACCACCTCGAGCTTTCAACCAATCGGAGAAACATTTCATGACACCATCTGCGGCAACTCCTGTCTCCCATTCCGTGATTCCAAAATGGGTAGCAAGTTCTCCTGCACCGGCAATTAATGATAAATGACCGAAGACACGAATGACCTGAGAAGAAGAATTTTTAGGCAAGTGCCTCTGTTTTAATCCTTCAATCACAGTTTTGACAAAATCAAGTGCTTCTTCTTTTTTTTCCACAAGTTTACGCAAAAAGGCTCTAGAGGCGGTTCCATAATACTGGGAACATGTATCCTTTAGATGCGTAGAAAAATCACCACCACCCTCAAACTCATGCAGGTTTTCAAAGAGACCATGTATTCCTGTATCAGCAGGAATTTCTATAAGACGCACTTCTTGCCCGGCTTTAACCTTTTTTCCTATTGCCCCCAAAAGCTGAGAGAGGCTCTCTTCTCCATTCGAAATGAAAATTAAACGCCATGCTGCTTGCTTTTTCGGTAATCCATGCTGACTAGCTCTTGCTTTGCCCATGCCGTTTCCGAGCATATAAATAACTTGCCCAGCTTCCTGCGGGGGACATTGTGAGAGCTCATCTAGTCCTAAAACACGATCGTTGTACTGAGTCGCTATCCCTTCTAATCCATTCGCCGTAGCACGATAAGTCCTAATCGTAGAGGGGCTATCCCATATAGAATTCGCTACTTGTAATGCGGTAGATTTCCCAAGGGAACTATTCCCCTTAAAATGGATTCCGATATTTTCATGATTCATAGGTTCAAGTAAAGGTCCTGCAAATCCCGCAGAAAGAGCAAGAATAAGACGACTGTTTCCAACAGCTCTTTTCGCTATTTTCTCTCCCCAGTCATCTAAAGAACCTTTTGTATCTCCTATGGATTCAACAAAGGAGGAGTTTTGATAGATGATCCTTTCCTGTTGAATATATCCGATCGTTTCAGAAGGTAATACAAAGGTTCCTTTGAACCAACCGGATTGGGATACGCATCGTGCTCTACGAATTGGATTGCATTGCGCAATATATTCCAGCAATCGTTCCTTAGCTTGTCGCTTAGAGGAAATTCTCAGCCCCATATTCAAAAGAGCCGCTAAAATTTTGGAATTTTCTCCAGCCAGTAGATCCATTGGCATGGTCCATGTATGCTTGTACCCATCAATATCCTGAAATTCAAGCACACGCCCGTGATTTTCATTTTTATAATCCCGAGTGTATCCAGTGACCCAAAGTGGACTACAAATCCATTCTTTCGAAGGAGGAGCATCTTTTTTTTCCTGTATATGCCAAACTCCTTCCTCATCCACAACATAGCCTTGTGGTACTGCCTCTCTATCGACTAAATGATTAATTTCATCCACGCGATCCATTGTATTTGCAATTATGTCTTTCTCTTGCAAAGTGTGGGCTGAATTGTGTAAATTATTGTCCATAAGTATTATTCCATTATCCGAGGGGGAGTTTGCCTCCCGAGCAATGCTCTCCCAAGTTCTACAAATTCTAATAAACCCCATGACATCTCATGCGCCTCATTAAGCTCTTCTTGCAGAGTGTAGGCTTTATCGAAGTCCTTAATTTCACGACTGTCGAAAAACTGGTCATATGCTCGTGCAAGTTCTTTTATGCTTTCAGTAAACTGGCGAGCCCACCAATCATTTCCCTGAAGCATTTTTGACCTCCTGAAGTCGAGCCATAGCCTGGCGAAAGCGAGTATCCGATACCAGCACACGACGTCCTACTTTGAGAAAAACTCCGTCCCCAAAACCGTTACTTGAAGCGTTTTGCCGCAAAGCCCATATTGCCGCCTCAGAGCTAGGCCAAGAACCTTCTTTTTTGTTTTTTTCTGCATACTTTCTAACTGTAAAAAATTCCCCAGCAATAGATTGCACGGCTTCTTTTGTTTCTTTTTTTTCCACTAGATTCATACGACCTCCTAAGGTGGTTTGATTTAAATTGACCTCATTTTAGTCTGTTTAAAATCAATTACATAAGGTGGTGATTAAAGAAATGGCTTTGAGTTAGGGGGTGTTGAGAGAGAAAAAAAATTTTCTGACTGAGGGGGTAGTCAAACTTGACTAGGGGGGTAGAAAGCTATCATTGAACCCATCCGAATTTTTCCCAGTGGGGTTGAAGCCCCTTATAATTTCCTACTGCATCATATATCCTGGGATCGGTGAGTCGTACTGCATTAACCATCCTAGCAAGGCGCTTCTCTTCCTTACAATGCAAAGATACATGGGATGGAAGTTGTTTAAGGAGTTTTTGAGCTAATTTGGTTTTCCCAATTGTGTTCGGATACCGGTTAGCGGGAACCTCTTTACGCCACCCCTCCTGCGCGTACGGAATCAAGACTTTAACATCTTGGTTGCATTTGGCAGTATGAGGATGTGATCTGTGGTGAGATGTGGTTTTTGGAGACACTGGAGCATGCTCTTGTGGCGGAGGATTTATCACCGTTACTTTATTTTCAACGGCAGCCGTGAAGAAGAAAAAATTATTGATGATAATATTGATTTGTGGAGAGTCTGTTTTAGGAGATTGATCGTCCTCTAATTTTTGTTCAATCATGTATAGAAAGCGATCTATCAGTCTAATTAGTTCTGCAATTGACAAAGGATGTTTTGATGAATCATGAGATCCAAATAAACTAAGGTAAAATCCCTCATGAGCTTGACATTGTCTTTCTTCCAATTCACGTAAATTTTGGGGAAGCATGCTGGGATCAGCTTGAGGATCTAGAGTAAGAGGAACGAAGCTGTCATAAAGACTTAATATTTTCAAAAACCGAAGCACACAAGAAAACGAAGTATCAGCCCTCTCTTTCCATTGATAGATTTGCTGTTCTACAGGAATAAGTTTTAAACTTTTATCAACATATATAGGCCAATCGAATATACGCAGCCCTGTACCTTCTTCAATTTTCGTCCATCCTTCAAACAATGAATCGTTGTCTTCCTTTTGAGCAACTTCCGAATATAGGCGTCTCAGCGCAAAATGAAGACTTCCAACATATCCCGATGCGTTGAAACACATTGTTTTGAAATTTAATAGAGCATTAATATGAGTCATATTTGATGAATCCGGATTCCAGCCAACATGAGGCAATAAAATATTCATTTTAGCATGGAACCACGCTACTGCTTTTTCAAGGTTTTCAAATGCCAAACGATCCTCTTCAGCTAATTCAGTTTCTGCTAAAGCAATGATACGATTTACTGTTGGTAGTTCCTGGATTTTTCTAAATAATGAGGCAAGATGAATCAGTGCTCCCCCGATGGTATCCGCTGTTTTAATCAAGTTAAACTCTGGCGAGATCAAGTCTCGTAAAGTGCTGGCTGTTGTATTGCTATGCTTGTGGTACATTTCCCTTGGAATCCTCGGTCAAAAGATTTGAATGCATGCGTTCCATAAGACTTGCTACATGCTTTTGGCTGTAGTGAGCATAACGTCGTGTCATATTGGGAGATTTATGGCCTAGAATGGTCATTAATTCCCCTTGTGTAGCTCCATTCATTGCTAAGTATGATGCAGCTGCATGTCTGAGATCATGAAATCTGAAGTTGTCTATTTTTGCTTCTTTAACCGCTTTTCTGAACGCATTGTAGATATCAACAACACCGTTACGATTAGTGGTACTAGATGGCTTAAAGACCAGTCCATAATCGATGTCAGATTGTTTACGATCGATGAGAATTTTTTCTACGGCAGGTGTTATAGGAATAACTCGTCTTTCACCATTTTTGGTTTTCTCAAGGGTTATCATTTTGTTTTGAAAGTCACAGCTTTCAAAAGATAAATTAAGAATTTCTCCTTGCCGCATACCGGTTAATAGGGCAAGTCTTACGATATCGTAAAGATGGGGGCTAGGGGATAATTGGCACGCTTTTAGTAATCGATCTTTCTCTTCTAAAGAAAGTAACCGATTTCTACCTAGGCCCTCTGCAGGTTTAGAAACTTTTCTCATTGGAGTGTCGTCTAGCCAACCCCATTCTTTAACCGCGATCGTTAGAGCCCTTGAGAAAGCTGCTAGGTATCTATTGACAGTAGAAGGGTTTCTAAGCGTCCCTCTATGTGTTTTCTCAGAAAGTAAGGCGTCTCTAGACTCTGCTATAATAGACGGAGTTAGATCAAAAAGTAATAAGTGGCCTAATCGTTCTTTCCACCAAGCTAAGTAAGCGGTTTGCCTAACAACTCTATGAGGATACTGAGTGAGCCATTGGGAAACAAATCGGTCGATTAAATCTTTTACAGTATGTTTTTTTGCTTCTGCTGTTCGAAAGTGTCTGCCGTCGCGTATGGCGGCCTCAGTGTCTTGAATCCATTTTTTAGCTAGTGTTCGAGTTCTAAATGATGCGCGTTGAATGGGGTAGCCTTTTAAGCGCACTTCAGCATAGTAAGTTTTAGTGCCATCTTTTTTGATCTTGTCATCTCGAATTGAACCCATGATTACTCCTTATGAAGGGAAATCATGTTAGAAGAAATGGGAATAAATCACAATAAAGAGACAGCTATTCTCTCCACCTTGCATATATAATTAACTGAAATACAGAAGGATTTTGTGTGAATTTCTTAGAATTACGCATAAATTCCGCATTTTAAGAATGAATTGTCACATTTTTGTAACCTCAAAAACTCATGGTGTGACAGGAATTTTCTAGTGTGTTACAGCTGTCACACTTGTTACAGAAATTCTGGCGCAATACGTTCTTGCAGACTTAGGAAGTCACCTGAAGAATCGGGGTCAAGAATGGTAAAGCCTAATAGAGCCTCTAATGCATTTTTGTACTTCAAGATTCCCTTGTCAGAAGTGAGAAATAAGTTAGCCTTGTTCTTGTAAGCTGTGTCAAGTTGTCTGCAGTCTCCGTCTTGTTGAGGGTCTACACCCAAAATCTTTTGAATTTCAGGAAATTTTTCTGAGTGTTTGATGTCTTCCCATGTGTAGTTATTAGCTTTTTCCCAAGGGGAATGCCACTCAGCCCAGGTGATTTGAGTGGGGATGCCATGGTTTTGGATTTTAGAGTTTGCTCCTTCAAACGGAAATTGGATTAGCTTTACTAGTCCTTTCTCTTCGTAGTCTTTTGTTAGTGATTTGATCTTTTTGAAGTTAGTGCATCGATCAACGTATATGTTCATACCGCATCCTTTTCATAAAAAATTGTAGCAGAAAGATTGGAATAAGGTCAGTGATTTTACTGCAGTTTCATTCAGTCTAGTGCGGAAAATTTGCGGAATTTTGAGATGCAGGGTTGGATTTTTAGGTGTGAATTTTGTGTTGTATATCACTAAAAACAAAAGGCTTCAGTCGTGAAACTGAAGCCTTAAAATTGGTTGGAGGTGGAGAGAATCGAACTCTCGTCCTTAGCAAACTCAATAATAATGACTACATGCTTATCTCCTTTGTTAATAATCTACTTTGATGAAAGGAGCAACACTACGAGTAGATTTAATCCTCGTTGTCTTGGGACATCTTTTCAGAGGATCAGAGAAAAGAGCCCAAACCCAGAAATATGACGGTAGATCCTAAAACTCTAGGTCTGATTTTAGGCTACCGGGCGCTTAAAACTGTTAGGTCTTAAGCAGCAACAGCAACTTTAGCAGCTCCAACAAAAGGAGCTGGGAAAGCTACAAATTTATCGCTTTCTTTAGCAATTATAATGTAATCGGCTTTTTAAGAGGCCAACCGATCAACCTCTGCATGCCACTAATACGAAATTTCCAAGTCGAAACCTGTTCACCCCCGTTAGTGATTATAACATAATTTTGAATTAAATCATAGTAGCACTTGGGCTGGATTTTAATAAAGATAAACTCTAAAGTATTAATACTTATACTATTAATTAAAATATATCTTACTCAAGAGGTTGCTTTAAATGTTTCATTATCAACAAGATGAGTCGTTTTCAGATCGAGAAGACAGAATAGAGGTGTTCTGGAGGGAGAACGAAATCTTCAAAAAGTCCATTGAAATGAGATCTAAAGGGGAGTTGTTTTCCTTTTACGATGGCCCTCCGTTTGCAACTGGTCTGCCGCATTATGGGCACCTTTTAGCAGGTACTATCAAAGATATTATTCCTAGATATAAGACAATGAAAGGCTATTATGTTCCAAGAAGGTTTGGTTGGGATTGTCATGGGTTACCTGTTGAAAATGAAATTGAAAAAGCAAAAGAGCTATCAGGGGCGGCATCAATTGAGAAATTTGGAATAGCAAATTTTAATGAAGAATGTAGAAAAATAGTCTTAAGATATACCTCTGAGTGGAGAGAAACAGTTGAAAGGATGGGAAGATGGGTTGATTTTGAAAACACCTATAAGACAATGGACCTTAGCTTTATGGAGTCTGTATGGTGGGTTTTCAAGCAACTTTTTGACAAAGGCCTAGTTTATGAAGGGTTTAAAGTCATGCCATTTTCAGCAAAGCTGGGAACACCTCTTTCTAATTTTGAAGCTAACTTAAACTATCGTGATGTTGATGATCCATCACTTACGGCTATTTTTCAATCTGAAGATAATGAAAAAACTGCATTTTTGGCATGGACAACAACACCTTGGACTCTTCCTTCAAATTTAGCTTTGGCTGTAGGTCCAGATATTATTTATGTAAAAGTTTATTCTAAAAAGCATGATATGAACTTCATTTTAGCGAAAGATCGTCTATCAGCACATTTTAAGGAAGAGGATGGTTTTGAGGTTTTAAAAGAGTTTAGAGGAAGTGAATTAGAAGGCAAACGATATAAACCTTTATTCAGTTATTTTGATGATCAGGCAGATTCTTTCAAAGTTATTTGCGATGACTTTGTAACAACTGAAGATGGAACAGGCATTGTGCATTCAGCTCCAGCATTTGGAGAGGTTGACTTTTTTGCATGTAAAAAGGCGGGGATTGAACTTGTTTGTCCAGTTGATAACAATGGAAAGTTTACAAAAGAAGTTCCTGACTATGAGGGTATGTTAGTTAAAGATGCTGATAAGTCAATCATTAAAGACCTTAAAGCAGCTGGAAAAGTCTTTTCACATTCACAGATCAGGCATCGTTATCCATTTTGCTGGAGATCAGACACTCCCTTAATTTATAAAGCCGTTAGCACTTGGTTTGTGTCAGTGGAAAAAGTAAAAGATGAGTTGATAAAGGCAAACGAAAAAATTCATTGGGTTCCATCACATATAAAGCATGGAAGGTTTGGAAAATGGCTCGAAAATGCTAGAGATTGGGCTATAAGTCGAAATCGGTATTGGGGGACACCAATTCCTATTTTTAGAAGTGAAGATGGAGATATTAAAGTAATTGGCTCTGTAAAAGAACTTGAAGAAAAGACTAAATCTAAGGTTACTGATCTGCACCGTCATTTTATTGATGATCTTACTTTTGAAGAAAACGGTAAAAAATATCACAGGATTAAAGAAGTTTTTGATTGTTGGTTTGAATCAGGATCAATGCCATATGCTCAAAATCACTATCCTTTTGAGGCAAAAGAACAAACTGAAAAATCTTTTCCAGCTGACTTTATTGCAGAAGGATTAGATCAGACCAGAGGTTGGTTTTACACTTTGAATGTTTTATCTGTGGCGTTATTTAATAAACCGGCATTTAAAAATGTAATTGTTAATGGGATCATCTTGGCTGAAGATGGCACAAAAATGTCTAAAAGACTTAAGAATTACCCAGACCCTAAAGATGTTATTAATAATTTTGGGGCAGATGCAATACGCATGTATATGTTGAACAGCCCTGCAGTTAAAGCGGATGACTTACGTTTTTCGGAAAAAGGGGTAGAGCTTGTCCTTAGACAGATTTTGATTCCTTTTTGGAACTCTTTTGTATTTTTATCTACTTATGCAAAGATATATAATTGGGAGCCAAGTAAAGATGAAAAAGAACCAACTGGGTTAATAGATAAGTGGATAATTTCAAAGCTTCAAGGGCTGATTAATAAAGTTGAGACAGCATTAGACAATTATGAGCTTAATTTAGCTGTAAATCCTTTTGTCGAATTTATAGAAGATTTAACAAATTGGTTTATAAGAAGGTCAAGACAAAGATTCTGGGCAGATGAAGATAGTCAAGATAGAAGAGATGCATTTCAAACTCTTTATAGAGTTCTTTTAGAGCTTACTAAAATAGCAGCTCCATTTATCCCGTTTTTAAGCGAAGCTATTTATCAAGAGCTTAAAACGGATGACATGCAAGAATCTGTTCATTTATGTGACTTTCCTAAATACAAAGAAAATCTAAGAGATGTTTCACTAGAAGAACAGATGAGCTATATTCAAAGAACGGTAAGTTTAGGTCATTCTCTTCGAAAAGAGCAGAGGGTAAAAGTAAGACAACCTTTATCGCTTGCGCAAGTTGCAACTTCAAACAAAAAAATATTAGAAGCATTAAAACAACAAAAGAACTTAATACTAGAAGAGTTGAATGTTAAAAATTTAGAGGTTTATTCAGATGAATCTAAATTTGTAGAAAGAATTGCAAAGCCCAATTTTAGGGTTCTTGGAAAGAAAATTGGCAAACTTATGCCAGAGGCCCAAAAAGAGATCCAAAAATTTGAGGCTGATCAGCTAGATGCTATTGAATCTGGAAATCCAGTAGAGATTATAATTAATGGAAATAAGATTCTTCTTACTAAAGAAGATATTTTTATTGAGAAAAAAATATCAGAGGGAACTGTAGCTTCAAGTGATCAAGAAATAGCGGTTGTAATAGATACTAAAATAACAGATGAATTATTACTTGAAGGCTATGCTAGGGAACTTGTAAATAAAATTAATACAATGCGTCGAGAGCTTAACCTACATGTATCAGACCGTATTAATGTTAAAGTAGAGGCGCCAGATATAATTAAAAAGAGCTTTGAACTCTTTAAAGATTATATAACAGGTGAAGTATTAGCATTGGACTTCGACTTTGGAAAAACAACAGGGACTAAGTGGGATCTTAATTCAGTTGAAGTTGTGATAAACGTAGAAAGGGTTGGTTAATATAATTTTCTTTTTCTATAGAAAATGACCATTGCAATAATTATTATTGCAAATATCGACCAAGTAAATATTTTTGGAAATGATAAGACGGGGAAATATGGCTGCTCTGGTCTTCCCCAACGATTGGGAGGCCAAAATATTACCCCAGAGCTGCCTTTAAGATTTCCTTGAGGGACAAATCCAAAGTCTCTAGAGTCTGAGCTGTTAGCATGATTATCTCCAAGAGCTAGATAACCATTCTCAGGGATTTTCAATCCATACTCTTTAATCATTTCAACATCTAATTCTTTATTAGCAATGAGTGGTGGTCCCTGATCAATAAATGGCTCATAGGAAAGTGAGTTTGTTTTTCTTTCCATTTCTTTTTTTATAAAGTTGCTTAAAACAAGATCACCTTTTTTATAAATTGGTTTGCCGAGGAGATAAAGATCTCCGTCTCTAAAGTATGTATATCTAGAAGGCGTTAAAAACTGATTTTTTGATTTGGGTAAAATTAGCTGATTCCATTGTATTCCCGCATTATAAAGCAGTTGGATATTTTCGCTATTAAGGTTATATAGCGGGTGGTCTTTTGGCATTTTTTTCAAAAACCCACCAAGTGGAAGAATATTGAAAATATTTTTAAGAATATTAGGAGCTTTCAGCATTATGCTGTCTAGCTGTACTTTGTATAATACTCCATCGTCAAACTCATATATCCCATCTTTTACATTTGATAGTGGAATAGAATATGAAGATGGAAAGGATCCATATCTATATGCTTTACCATTTTGAACAACAAACCTAGATGTGCTTATATGCTCCATAATTAGTTTTAGGTGATCTTCGGTAAGCGGTATGACAGATCTACTATAACTTAGTCCAGGCCTTAATCTCCCATATTGATCTCTGATAAGTTGTAGCGGCTTGATTTGAGGATGGTGCGTAATTTCTAAATAAAGAGGAGCTGTATCAATATCTGATATGCTTGATAAGTCCTTAACCTGCTCTGCAGTTAAGATTCTGGTTGTTCCGTAATTTTTAAAGCCCCATAGGTCTGAATATTTTTGAATTTTATTTTCTGTGAGCATTTCTGAATTTAGACCACCATAAGCAGAGACTGTTAATTTAGCTACCGGCTCATTCATTTGATATATATATATAGGTGAGAAAACGCCATTTAAATTAATGTCATTTGCGATTATTTTACCATCTAGGTTGATAAATGGAATATGCTCAATTTCCTCGAATAATTTTTGATCATATTCTTTAATTTTATTGCCATCAGAGTCAATGCCGTATATTTTTCCTCCATAAAAATAAATTGTATCTCCAGGTTTGGCTATCATTCGTTTAACATACTGTTTCTTCCCTGGAAAAAGGAAAAAATACATAGTATTTACGTCCGGAATATCCATTCCGCCACCGCTGAAGATTATGATGTTGCCTCTTTTTAAAAGCTTTTCATTGAAATAAAAATGTTTGTTGTTCAGAGGGACATTAAGACTAAAATCATTTTTTGCGACAAAGACGTAATCTTTTTCTTTAAAAGTAGGCCGCATAGATCCAGATGGAATATTATAAAACTCGAACCACATCTGTCTGATTACTATCGCTATAACTAGAGCTACTAAAATACCGAAAGTATATTCAACAAATTTCTGAAAGTTAGTTTGTTTAAGGTGTTTATCAGCTAGATCCATTAATTTATGAACAAGATTACTACACTGCTCTTTTTGATTATTATTAATGGAAGATCCAATGTTTAAAAAAGTGTCTTCAAACTCTTTTTGGGTTTGAGTACTTAGGTTTTTTCTTTTTCTCTTATATAAACTTGCAATCTTTCTTAAGATTTTCTTGGAATGTCTGATGGAGAATTTTTTCATACTGAAGGCTAAGTAAAAAAACAATACTAAGATATCAAGTTAAATATTTTCAATGTGGAAATTTTGTTCATAACTTACCTAGTTGTGTTTCAAGGACATAGGAGAGGGAGTTATGTGTAAGTTGTTTAAAACCAGCAACTTAAGTAATAAAATGCTCTTTTAAAGAATAGATAAAGATAATATAAATTAGATGTCTATAACTATTTAAAAAATAAGGGAGTTTTCCATTCTAAAACTGTTTTCGAGTTAATTGGTTTAATATACCAAGTATAATAATTGTTGGTTTTCAATGAGTTTTTTAGAGTTTTTGAATCGATAAAAATTTCTATTTTTTCATTTTGTATATCTTTTTTCTGATAGCTAAGTTTTTGAAATTGTTTAGTCTCATCAAGATAATTAAGCGCAAATACTTCGAATTCCTTATAATACTTTGGGCATTTTAGATAAAAAGATAAACCTTCTTCAGATAATTTAGGATTTAAGAAAAATTCAAGAGGCCTGTAGGGGATATCTTTTTTGGGGGAAATAAGATTATGGCCAGAATCGATAACTTTTAAAGAGAAGGAAAGATGATCTCCAATTAGTTCTATCCAAAAGGGAAAGAAAAACTCTTTTTCTTTATCAAAATAAAGTTGTAATTGTTTTCCAGCAAGTTCACTTGAATCATTAGGCCAAATACTTAAAAAAACATCATATGAAGGAGAATTAACTTTTTTTCCATGGACGGTCATAGGTGGATTCCAAATAGATCTTCTATCTATTTCATCTAAAAGTGGGGGAGGACCAACTTTTTTGAGCCTGTCTTTGGGAAGCTGATCTAGTTTATTTTCAAGCATTTGAACTAAAAAGTTGTCTTGTTTGAGATTTTCTAGCCATGCCATTTTTGTAAATGAAAAGGATTCAACTATTTCATTTTGAATCAAATCTATTTCCATAAGAACCCACGAGGTATTTCCTGGGGCATTTTTTAAAATCCATTTTTGCCAATCAAAATTAGAAACGGCTGAG
>Ga0066639_10004435_pt1 | contig 11950 bp, 18 predicted proteins | sample CryGeyCG2114_010_2_FD_59504 | JGI IMG/M metagenome (GOLD analysis project Ga0066639, IMG submission 59504) | Groundwater microbial communities from aquifer - Crystal Geyser CG10_big_fil_rev_8/21/14_0.10 | ecosystem: Environmental > Aquatic > Deep subsurface > Groundwater | place: USA: Utah... | reverse complement strand
TCTTGTCTTAGTTGCAGCTTCTATAACAACTCCTTCCGGAACTTCTAATTTTTCAATATTTTCCTTGATCATAATTTATCAATCTCTTCTTTTGAAATTTTGTCTAATCTTGCTCCGATCTGCTCAACTACTTTTGCAGCGACATAAGCTCCTAATTTGCCGCACTTTTCTAGATCATAATTTTTGCATAACCCGTATAAAAACCCGGCAGCATACATGTCTCCTGCTCCTGTTGTATCGATCGCTTTTACTTTGTAGCAAGGTACCTTGATTATTTTATCTCCTTTCTTTACCAAAGAGCCTTTTCTCCCTATTTTTACAATAGCGATTTCTGCCAATTTGGATATTTCATCTAAAGCAGCTTCTTCATCTTTTCCAGTAAAAGCCTTTGCTTCATTTTCATTTGCAAACACAATATCAGCATACTTTTTTACTATGTTTCTTAGGTCTTCTTTATTTCTTTTGACTAAGCCAGGATCAGCAAGGTCAATTGAAACTTTAGTATTGTTATTTTTAGCTATTTCCATAGCATGCAGTGAAGTTTCTCTTAAGTTTTTATCTTCCAGCTGATAGCCTTCTATATGCAGTATCTTGCTTTTTTTTATATCCTCTTCAATCAAATCTTCCTTCTTTAGATGTAATGCAGCCCCAAGATGGGTTGCAAATGTTCTTTCTGAGTCTTTTGTTATGAATGTTATTGCGTGGCCTGTTAATATGTTTGTTTTTGAGATATTTGACCTTATGGTTTCAGACATCTTTTTTTCATACATATAGCCATGTTCGTCATCCCCTACCTTTCCGCAAAAGACAACTTTTCCCCCTAATAAAGCAATGCCTGCTAAAGTATTGGCTGATGAGCCGCCAGGAGCTATCTGCATGTTATATTCTTTGATTTTCTTTAATAGTTCAGCAGAAGCGTTTTCATCAATAAGATGCATGTTCCCTTTCTTCAGGCTGAACTGCCTTAACAGCTCTTCATCTGCCTCTATCAGGAAATCCATCAGCGCAGAGCCAATCCCATAAACATCATATTCTTTCATGAATCTTAGAAATAATTTATTGTTTAATAAGGTTTTTGTTTGGAGAAAAGTTTAAACTTCATAATAACCCTCTTTATTGAAGAAAGCAAGTTTTATCTTTTGTTCAGGTATTTTGGTTCTTTTAGATAATGCTTTTTTGTAGAGTTTAAGTTGATTTATTGTTTGTGTTTTGTTTACTGGTTCTGGTTTGAAATCTAATAGGTAGATCTTATGGTACCTTATCTGTAGGATGTCTATGTGGCCAGTTAGATTTTGGTTTAGGTTTGATTCTTCTTTTTTTAGATATATTGGTATTTCAGTTGCTATTGTTGCTGTGTCGTTTATTAGCATGAAGTTTTCTATTATTTCATGACGTTTTTTGTTGTCTGTTGTTATTTGTGAGGCTATCTCTGCTAGTTTAACTGCATAGTTTTGTTTTGAACTTATTTTTTCTAAGCCAACAACATCATTGGGCAGTCCGATTTCGCTTCGCTCAATCGGGTCAACCACCCCGGAGGGGGCAACCCCAGGTTGACCTGCTAATGTTGTTGGCTTTTTTGATATTTCGCTGATCCTTTTGCTGTTATTGAAGATGTCTTTTGGCAGCTGGGTGTTGATTGTTGTTAGATAGTCGATTAATTCTGGAAACTTTTTTGCGAATTGTAGTTTTAGATTGTGGTACTGGAATAAGAAAGGTTGTTTGTGATGGATGAACTGATGTTTTAGGATTATTTCATGCTGTTGGATGTTCTTTAGGTTGTTTCTTAATCTGTGCATAGGTAGGTTTATTGTTTTGATCCAGTTGTGTATGGTGGATTTTGGGATTGCTGAAGAACGTAAGGATTTTCCTAAGTTATAATTTGAGATTGAGTCTAGGATTGTTTTTAGGTTGTAGGTTTTGTTGGTTTGTAAAGAAGGTTGGAGGGTGAAGGATTTGTTGCAGGATCTGCAAATGTATCTTTGATGTTCCCTAAACTTCAGCATCCTCTTTCCGTTTTTTACTGCATAATAGCTGTTGCAATAGATACATATATCTTTTGAGTTTTCTTTTTTCATTTAATCAGTTAAAATATTATGGTCTTCCTACTAAATAGGTTGATCTGCCGTCAGGAGAATGAGAGACTTCTGCTTGGCTTCTGCAAAATTCCTTATATCCTTCTCCAGATTGCTTGAAACGCCTTATTTCTCTTGGATCAAAACCGCCATCCTCGTCTGTAAGCCAGACTACCAGGCACCCATTTGTATCTATCCCATACGAGAAAACGCACCTTCCAGAGCCATGGTCTTCTATATTTTCAAAAGCAAACCTAAGTGTAAGCTTCAAAGAGTCATATTTATCTTGGAATCTGCTTAATCTGCTGTCTACCTGCCTGTGGTATCCTCTGCTTAAGGTGATCTCTAAGGATTCCAAAGGCTCTGCTTTTGGTCTTTCTTCTGATATTCCTGCATACATGGTATAAGAGTTGGGGTTGGCTATGGTTTATTTAAAGGTTTTTATCAACCGGATTTGGGACAGGGAAACGTAGAATCTTGGGGGTTTAGGGGCTATATATGGGAAATGTGGGGCCCCATCTTCAATCAGCAGATGGCCTTGCTACTTTTAGTAAAAGTAGGCAAAACCTGACGATTAAAGGAAAAGTTTAAATATACGCTCATATATACATTATATAGCGGGTAAAACCTGTTGATCAGTGTACCTTGAGGTGCACGTCTTAGTATCGGCAGGTTCTGCTTTTCTTTTTATTGTTTCCACATATGTACTATGTTAGTCTTGTTCTCAATCATCCTAAAATAATAATCATTCCCATATTCGAACTTATTAAACACTGCCCAAGAAATAACATCTGCAATCTGAAGGCCACACCAAGCGTGAGACCAACTATGATGAACTTCAATCTCTCTGTTCCATTTGATCTCCTTGAATTTTATATCCATATATTTATTAAAATCATCTATTAGGTTTTGCTTTCCTTTTGACCTGTCTATCCTGATGATCAGCTTTTTCGAATCTGTACCGATGTTGGCCAGATAACTGCAAACAAAATTATATAACTTATGTTTATCCTCTTTTAAGAATTTACTATACAATTTTTTCTTTTCCAGAATAATACTTTGTGCATGCGTCGATTCAATCTTTGAAAACTTCTTTAATATATGTTCAATCAATTCTTTGCTTGATTTGTTTGCCTTTATTTCCTGTGCTTTTTTAAGTTCCTTCCTAAATTTATATCTCCTTATGTTCTTAATCAACCGGTCAAATGGTGCAGGATTGTCTATCCAGATAGCAGTTATTACAAAATATTTTGATCCTTTTTCTCCAAGATCACCTGTTTCATCGATGTATACATATCTTTCCATTAACCGATATGAGCCTGAATCATTTAAATAGTTTTTGACAATTATTATGCAATTTCATAGTATTTATCAAACACACGATTTGGGACAGGCAAATAGGTAATTTGACTGGATTAGGGGCTGAGAATAGGTGATTCTTTGCATGGTTTTTGGTTCTTTATCAACCGGATTTGGGACAACGGAATCAAAGATTTAGGGCTTTTAAGGGTTATATCCTTGAAATTGGGTGTTCGATGGCAACAACGAGAAATGTTTAAACTCTAGAGACATGTGTTGAGTGAGAGTTAAACTTTGAGATATAAACTTGAGCTTTGGAGGAAGGTTGAGTAAGTGAAAGGAGAGAGTGATGAACTGCTTAATTTTGATTAAGTGGATGGTGGGTGGGTTTGTGAGGTGAAGAATGAGCGATTTGAACACAGCGAGACCAGACGAAAACAGAAAACATAGTTTTCTTATCTTAATCATAGATTAAGAAAAGCGAAAAGTTTATATTATTGCTTAAGTTAATATAGATTAAAATGGCAAGACCAATTGAACCAACACCTACATTGTATGGTGAGGATGCGAAAAGGCTTTTAAAAAGTGTAGAAAATCTTAGATATAGCGCTAAAAAAGAGAAATTTTTGAAAGAGTGTGACGAAGTTTTTAAGAAGGTTCAAAAGGATTTCTAAAAAATGAAGGATGGGAAATTCCAGCTATCTGACATCAAAGTAAGCTCTTTATCAAAAATCTATAAGCTAGATGATTTTGATTGTGGTGATACAGATCTAAATGAGTTCTTGAAGAAAGATTCTTTTGCTTATCAGGAAGCTCAAATCGCTAATGTTTATCTTGTTATATATAATGATTCAGTCATAGGCTTCTTTTCTTTACAGAATGATGCTGTCAAGCTTGGTCTTGAAGAAAAAGACAAAGCAGAGATTAAAAAGCCGCATACAGAATTTCCTTCAGTAAAGCTTGGAAGGCTAGGCATAGATAAAGATTATCAAAGAAAAGGCTTGGGCAAGCTGATAATCAGGATTGCTGTTGGATTAGTCAGGCAGGCAAAAAGATACAGTGCCTGCAGGTTTCTCACAGTAGATTCTTATTTTAAAGCAGTCGATTTCTATATTGGCTATGGTTTTGAGATAAACAGGCATAGTGAGTATGCTTCTAAGAAACATTTTGTAAGTATGCGGTTTGACCTGCTGAATCCGCCTGAATAAGATTCTGTAAATATAGGATTTTTGGATACGTTTTGAGTTTATTAAACACACGATTTGGGACAGAGATATGCAGAATTTATTGGTTTTAAAGGCTGAAATGACAGAATTCACATATGGGTATACTTATAGTATTGGGGCTGGAAAATAATATAAATTAAGGTGCATTCTTCTACTTTATGCGCTTAAAAGACATTCTGTTTTATAATGGGCCAGGATTAAACCCTGAATTTCCCGACAATCTTATAGAATTCATCAACCTTTTCAATCGGAATTGTTATTGAAGATTCAAATGACCATTTATTGTTTTTTAACTTGCTCTTTTTTATCAATAAAAACTTATTTTTTTCAGTTTCTACTAGATTAAACCATATTATCTTATCACCATACCTTAATTTTTCAGATTTTAATGTTTTGTAGATATGAGGATAATAAACCCTTACAGGACCATGCTCTTTTACATAAATTTCGTTTTCTCTTACTAAGACCTGCAGATGTTTTTCTAATGTTTTTCTGCTTATCTTTATTGCTTTGCCGATATCTGTTGTAGTTAATCCTTTTGTATTTTTTTTAAGAAAAATCAGCACTTTATCATGAGCTTCTCTTTCCTTGTCAAACGGGCTTAAGTTTTGCATTGTTTGTTTATACCACTGGACATGGCTAATTCATCGAAATTTGTTGGTTGTAGGCTCTTAGACCCTGAAATTAATGCCCACAGGACACAAGACATATGTGCGTAACCTTTATATATATGTTTTGGTACTAAGACTAGTAAATTAACTAAAAGCGGGCAGAAGCGGCTTAGCAGCTTACAGCTGAATGTTTTTTGCCTTACCTTTTAGTTGATTGCCTCATTGAAATAAAATGCGAAAAGCAAGAGGTGAGTTGGAATGAAAAAAGAGTACAAAAAGTTAGTAAATAGTATAGGAAGAATATTAGAAAAAGGAAGAAATAATGCTGTTTATTCTGTCAATAGAATTCTATTGGATACATATTGGGAAATAGGCAAGCAAATAGTTGAATATGAACAATTAGGAATAAGGTCCAGTTATGGGTCAAATCTTCTCAAAAATATATCATCTGACTTGAATCAGAAAGGTTTTTCTATAGATAATCTAGAGAATATGAGAAAATTTTATCTTAAATTTAAGAAATCCGAGACACTGTCTCGGAAATTGACATGGAGTCATTACGTTGAACTTCTAAAGATATATAATTCTCTTGAAGAATCAAAAGATTTAAATAGTACAACAGGGTGTACGATATGAGAATAAAGAAAGTTATGATTTCGTTTGAAACGCAGGAAAAGATATTCAAAAAACATAATGTTAGAAGAAAAGATATTGAAGCAGTATTTTTTGATGATCCATATTATTTTAAGGATAAGTATGGGAGATATGTTGTAATAGGATTTATAGATGATTATGTGACTGTAATATTTGAATATCAAGAAGAGATTGCAACGATTGTAACTGCATATAGGTCTTCAAGATGGCAAAAAAAGCTTTACAAGGTGAAAAGATGAATTTTACAATAGATAAAGATGCATTTAAAGGCCCTTTTAAGTGCCATGGCTTGAAAACTAAATTATTAAGCAAGAAGATAGATGTAGATGGAAATGTATTTTCCTATTTTGTATGGGAATGTTCAAAATGCAGCAAGGAATATCTGGATAGCTCTCAAGCTAAAAGGCTCGAGACAATATGGGCTTTTGAAAAGATGCTTAGAGAAGATGTATTATGTATGGAACGTTCTTTAAATTACGATGGCAAGATGTTTTTCTTAAGATTCCCTAAAGAACTGACTAAGAACTGGCGCAAGGGTGAAAATGCATGCATAAAGATGATAGATACAAAAAGGTTTATTGTTGAAGTAAAATGATGCTTAGAGAGTTTTCTGTTTATGAAAGGCCTCGTGAGAGGCTTGTTTCAAGCGGAGTTAGCAGCTTGTCTGACAGTGAATTATTGGCTCTTTTGTTAGAAAAAGGCTCTAAAGGAGAGAATGTTGTTGATTTATCTCATAGATTGATTTCATCTTATGGTTTGGAAAACCTTAATTCATTAAGTGTTGCTGAATTAACTAAACTAAAAGGGATTGGTGTTGCTAAATCATGCAAGATAATTGCTGCTTTTGAGCTTTCCAAAAGAGTAAATTCTGGAAGAATAATCGGTAAGAAAATAGATTCTGCTTCTGATGTCTTTGATTATTATAAAGAAAAGCTTGGAAGTTTGAAGAAAGAGCATTTTTATGCTTTACTTCTTGATTCTAAAAATCGTATTATAAAAGAAGAACTGATCTCAGTTGGAACTTTGAATTCATCTTTAGTTCATCCAAGAGAAGTGTTTAAGGCCGCAATTAAAGAATCAGCAAATGCGATTATATTAGTTCATAATCATCCGAGTGGGGATTGTGAACCCAGCCAGGAGGATAAAGAAACTACTTTTAAAATTAAGAAAGTTGCAAACCTATTAAAAATTAAGTTATTGGATCATATTATTATTAGTTCGGATAAGTGGTCAAGTTTTGAAGAATCTTAATTTTCCTCAAATAAAACTTTTAAAGTATTTTTTTAGATTGGGATCACAAATATATAAAAAAGTTCCTTTTATTCCTCTTGTCATAAGAACACGATAAATATTTAGTATGTACCTTTTTAGATCTTCTGGTCTTTCTAAGGAGGCTTTTCCTTTCTTATCTTTGTACTTATCTTTGAAAATTATGAATTTTTTATTTTTGAAATCATAAGATAATTCTGGTCCAATAATCACACCAGCATAATTTAAATCATACCCTTGTATTGTATGTATACATCCAACTTCATTTATAGCATTCTCTGATGTTACCCAGTTTTTGTTGCTTGAATTCCATCTTAATTTTACATCACCTATACAAATATCATAAGATTCTGGAGAATCTCTTGATTTCCAATCCCAAGCATATCCAGCTAATAATCTGCTTAGACCCTGTTTAGATCCATCTTTAGCCTCTTTCGCATCCAATTCTTTTATATGATTTACCATTTCTTTTAATTCGTCATATAATTTGAATTCGTAGTTTTCAAAATCTTTGAGTTTGATTTCTTTATTATTCAAAAACTTTTCAACCATATCTAAATATTTTGAACCCCCTTTAACTCTTAATTGAGTTTTTAATTCAAAATTATTAAAATATGTTTTTTTGAATCTTGAAGCAGTTATATCTGAAGAACGAACAGTTTGATGTTCGTCGTAAAACAGTATTTGGTGTCTAGAACTAGCAAAAATCCAATCTAATTGATTGCCATCACTCTTACCAATTTCACTATTATTCTTATCAAATATTTTGTATTCGCTCGGATTAAGATTTTTACGAGTTTTAAGTCTATGAGCTTCATCAACTATTAAGATATCATAATCCTTTCCTATTACCTCGCTTGGACCCATTACCATAGACGCTTTTAATTTCGATATATTCTTAAATACTTTTTTCAAAGTACCCCTAAAAGAAGTCATAGGAACAACAAGCCCTATCTTTAGATTTTTGAAATTAGGATCATGAGCAAAATATTTCATCATATATACTGCTAATATACTTTTTCCAGTCCCAGGTCCACCTGAAATTAGATTGGGAACTTTAATTCCTTCTCGAATATTATAAACAACTTTAGACAAAACATTGTGTTGATCCTCTGTAAGCGTCTTATATGGAGAATATTTAAATAAGTCCCTATTTTTTAAATCGAATAATTCATTTTTTACCATCTTCATATGGATTAATCTCTTCCAAATATTTTCAAATTTTACTTCATAAATTTCTCTTTGATAGTAATCATGTTTGCTTAAACCTTTGTTGCCGTTCTGTAGTAGCTTACCATCAGCAAAGAAAAACTCTATCAATGAAGATTCGATATCAAGGGTTGCAGATTTATTAAACTGCTCGTCAATAAGTAGATGAATCTTGAAACCTTTACGATTCGGATTATCAAGGTGTTGTTTGGCCCTAGTATAAGCACTGATAGTTTCACCAATATAATAATCAGAATTGTTATCAATTATATAAACAACTGGCCAATTATATCCAAAGCCATAGTTTTTGATATCAATAATTGATTTTTCATTAAAATCAAATGTTTTTATTTCGGTCATTATCTACAACTCATTATATTTTTTATTTGACCCTTTTGCTTTCTCTATAGGATATTTCTCAGCATTCTTTTTTAATTTTTCGATAATTGCATCAGAAACATCTATTCCTGTGTAATTTGCAACATCTATTGCATAAATCATTATGTCTGCTAATTCCTCTTTTAACTTTTGCATTAGTTTTTTGTCATTTCTAAGATCTTCTAGACTTTGTTTTTCTTTCCATTGGAACAATTCTAATAATTCGGCCGCTTCTAAACTTATAGAGATAGCTAATTCTTTTGGATGGTGAAATTGTTCCCAATCTCTTTCTCCGATAAAATGTTTTATCTTTTCTTTTATTTCCTGGATGTTTGTTTTTTTATCCATATTTTAACCTTGTCCACCACTCCTCTTCATCTTGACCTCAGGCAGACTAACAAATTTTTGATTAAATTATTCTCTTATTATTGAATATCTTTATGTCATCATCCGTAATAACTATCTTCTTGTCATATTTATCGCTAGTAAAATCTATTGTTATTTTATGTTCATGCTCATTTATATCAATCTTTTTATTTTTTATTGTAAATACAGTCATTTCTTCCTCAAATTAACCTTTTAGCTGTTTTCTTGTCTGTACAGCAAAGTAACTTTGGGCAAATGCTATCTGCTCTTTTCTAGGATCTCCATTTTGGGCTATAAGGTAACAAGCATATCTAGTTAGCATAAAATCATCTATTTCTCTCTCTGCTTCTGAACCTATCTTGACCTTTTTCTTAACCTTTTTCTTAACCTCAGGAAAATGGTTCTTCACATCCTGACCAGAATTCTTGCAAGCTTCCTTTGCTTTGGATATAACATTCAAAAAATTCTCCCATTTATCATAACCTAACAAGACCTGCAGGTCTCTTGCAAGCCAGAACTCGATACCATCGGCTTCATTAACATATTCTTCAAATGTTTTCCTTAATCTAGATATAAGCTCTTTTTTCATCTTAAATCTCCCCTAACACCCCATTTGATCATTAAACAATTGCTTTTATTTAAACATTTCCCAACTTTTAGGTTGATTAATCAACCAAAATTGTTAAGTACTAATAAGTACTAATAGGAACCTTTATATATCAGTTAGGTATTACTAATCACATGGAAACAAGACAGGTCAAATTAACTATACCCCGAACATTATATGAACAGGGAAACCAGTTAGTAAGGGAATTTGGTTATTCTAATCTGCAGGATCTAACATTAGAAGGATTAAGAAAAGAGATTCTAGAACTAAAAAAACAGCAAGCATTGGTTAATCTAAAGAAAAACTTTAGATCAGTAAAGATAGATAGGCTAACTGAAGAAGAAAGAAACAAAATTGCAGAAGAATACCTAAAGACAAAACCTTCAGAGATTCTCAGGAAATTTAAGCTCAACTAGATCAGGAAAATCATTAACATTTCTTGTAACCAGATAGACAGAATTGCATTTTTTAGCTAAAACAGCATGCAAAGCATCTTTCCATTGGGTGTATTTCATAGCCTCTTTAACATTTTCATCATTTCTTTCAACTATGACTAATTTATCAGCCTTTTTTAGATCTTCTAACAATTCATCAATCTTCTCTTCTGGAATTCCATTTTTAGTCAATTCAAAAATAACCCAATCAGAAATTGCAATCTTATATTCACATTCAAAAGTCTTCCTTAACAATTCAAATGCAAAATTAGCCAAAGGCCTTAACTTATCTGTCCTTTCATCCCAATAATCAATATTAGTATCTAAGTAAAATCAGTTCGTTTTTCAAACCTCAATCCTCTCCCCTTTCTTCACAATCTTAACGTTCGGATGAAACTCTTTAAATCCAGAAGCATTTTCAGTATGTATTGGAATTAATAATTTAGGCTTTATTGTTTCAACAATCTTCTTAATATCAGTTTTTGAAGCATGTCCAGAGCAATGCGCCTTATGAAAATTTATCTTAAAGTGCTTCATCCAGTTCTCTAACACTGTTCGCATCTCCTCATTATCTTCGCCTTCTAAGAAATGCTCTGACATTGAATAGATAAAATCTGCATCAGTAGGCTGGATATAGACAAGCTCCATAAGCTTATAGAATCCTAAAAACATAACGTATTTCTTAGGGTCTTTCTTAATCTCTTTATGGGTTATCATCTTAGGGCAATACTCCCTTTCCCAGATGTAATAATCCTTTTCATTAAAAGTGCAGCTTTTTGCAAACCTAAAGTAAACTTTAATGTTAGGATCAGTTAAAGGGTCTGGAAAATCAACCTTATCCTTAAGGTTAGACATTACATAAGCTAAACGAGTATCAATAACAATGATTCGGTTATTTTCTTTAGCTGCTTTGTAGATTGAATTAAACCTGTCCACATTAGACATAGAGAAATAGGTAAACACAGTTCCTTTTGAATTCTTGATAATCTCATCTACTTTTTTATTGACTTCTTCTTCAGTAAAATTATGCTCTGTCTCATAATTCATCCTTGTCCCTTCACATAAAAGAATATAGGGCTTAGCCAAAGCTGCTTTCTTTACAAACTCCTCTGTAAGAGCCTTTTTAGGGCCATGCAGACGTAGATCTCCAGTATAGACTATATTGCCTTTAGATGTTTTTATGATATAACCATAAGCTCCTGGAATAGAATGCTCAACATGTATCGGCATAATCTCTAAATGCTTTATCTTAAGCTTATCTCCTGACTTAAATGTATGCATATCATGCTCACCATAATCACAAAAACTAGGATAAAGCTTAGAATATATATCCAAAATCTGCTTTGCCCCATGCCCCATATATACAGGAATCGATTCATCAAGAAAACTTATATGATTCATATGGTCAGAATGTGAATGTGAAATCAATATTCCATCAACATCTGGCTTTTCATACTTTAAATCAGTCAGCTTTAACATATCAGAAGAGTAAAGCTTAGGCACTTTTGGAACTAGATCAAATTCAAAGTAAACCTCTAATCCATTTGCAGTTCTAGGAGCTAAATACTCATAGAAATAGTCTTCTCCAAAATGAAAGCTTTCTCCAAAATCCAGGTAAACTTTGCCTCCTTTATCTTCTAACAGAATCTTGTTTCCTCCTATTTCTCCTGCTCCGCCGTAAAAAGTTAGTTTCATTTCAACCTTTTTAACCTCTTGCTCTCAACTAATGATCTCATTTGAGATATTGCAGTTTTATTTAGCATCAAAAGTCTTTCCGATTGGCTTATATCTTGCTTGATAAGCTCAGAATTCAAACTTTCAAGGT
>Ga0066639_10004429_pt1 | contig 11964 bp, 10 predicted proteins | sample CryGeyCG2114_010_2_FD_59504 | JGI IMG/M metagenome (GOLD analysis project Ga0066639, IMG submission 59504) | Groundwater microbial communities from aquifer - Crystal Geyser CG10_big_fil_rev_8/21/14_0.10 | ecosystem: Environmental > Aquatic > Deep subsurface > Groundwater | place: USA: Utah... | reverse complement strand
TATTGTACATCAACATTTAAGTATTGTTCATCAAGAGCTTGCATTAACGGATAAATTAAGCCACTTAATTTAGGATTATCACCAAACTTAACTACTTCTGAACCTGCCCTTTTAGCATCATTTATAGAAGTAAAACTTGAAAGTTTAAGTAAATCAAGAACATATTCTTTATTAAGCTGAAAATCTGATCCTTTAACAATTTCAAAATTTTTTATTTCTGCACCAATTGATTTAAACATTAATGGAATTGTTGTTGCATAATACTTGTAACGTTTCTCTAATACGTCCCAAGGAGTATTATCTAACGCACCATGTAAGTCCGCTAACAATAATTTAACTTTAAATCCAACTTTAAGAAAATCAGCCAACTTTAACACAGGTACATAATACCCAATATGTGGCCTTCCAGTAATTGACCATCCTAAATAAACCACTGGTTGTTTTTTTTGTTTTAATAGTTTTAACAATTCTTCTTCTGTAACTATTTCTTGGCTGTTACGTTTCAATAATTGTAATTTTTCTTCTGGGTTCATCATTAAGATAGAAATATTACCACTATAAATATTTAACGTAAAAATAGATTAAAATTCAGTAAAATATATATAAAACTGAAACAATTTTAACTTAATAATGGTAAAGAAGATAATGTTTGATATTTTCAAGAGGAAAGACCAAAAATGATTAAAGCAATTATTTTTGATTTTTGGGGCACTTTAGTAGAGAACGGAGTTTGGAGTCCAATAAAACAAGTAAAAAACATTCTGCGAATAGATTTGCCGTTTTCTGAATATGTAGTTAGAATGGAAAAAGCAATGATGACTTCAAAACAAGGGTCTTTAAAAGAATGTTTTCAAAAAGTTTGTGCTGAATTTTCTATTAATTGTGATGAAGAAACCATTGAAAAATTGATTGGAATGTGGAATAAGTCCTGGATGCTTGCCCAACCTTATGAAGAAATGGAAGAAACCTTAACTTATCTTAAACAAAAATATAAAATAATTCTTGTTTCCAATAGTGATTGTTTTTCAGTACCAAAAGTGATTGAAAAATTTAATTTGGCTCATTTATTTGATAAAAGGTATTATTCTTTTGAATTAGGAACAATTAAAACAGAAAAACAGTTCTTTCAACATGTTTTAAACGATTTACAATTACAAATTGAAGATTGTGTTATGGTGGGAGATAGTATTCAAAGTGATATCCTCGCTGCTAAAAAACTAGGTATGGAAGCTATTCTTGTTGATCGTCGAAGCACAAGAGAATTTAATCCTAAAGTAAAAAACCTTCGAGAAATAGAAAATGTGCTTTGAAGAATTTTAGTTTTATAAATTAAATTTTTCTGTAAATAAACGCTAAATTTATAACTATTTACTTTCTATTTCCATTAATGGCCGAGATTATCTTTTTAGGAACTTCCAGTATGCAACCAACCAAGACCAGAAATCATTCTGGGTTTTTACTTAGTTATAAAAATGAAAATATTCTCTTTGATTGTGGTGAAGGTACCCAACGTCAGATGAAAATTGCTGGACTTAAACCCGCCAAAACTACTCGCTTATTAATCAGTCATTGGCACGGAGACCATGTTTTTGGTGTTCCAGGATTATTGAGTTCAATGGGTGCTGATCAATTTGCTAAAAAATTGTACATTTACGGGCCAAAAGGAAGTAAGAAATATTTAGAACATATGTTAAAAAGTTTTGATTCTAAAGATATTATTGATTTCGAAATTAAAGAAGTGTCTAAAGGTATCTTTTTTGAAAGTGATGATTTTTTATTAGAAGCAGAACCATTAAAACATTCTACTACCACAATTGGTTTTAGTTTCATTGAAAAAGATCGCTTAAGAATTATTACAGAAAAAACAGATAAATTAGGAATAAAAGGACCAATTTTAGGAAAAGTACAGAAAGGAGAAGATATCAAAGTTGATGGAAAATTGATCAAAGCCAAAGATGTAACTTATGAAGTTAAAGGTAAGAAGATAAGTTATGTTGCTGATACTCTTCCCTGTAATGGAGCAAATGATTTAGCCAAGGATGCAGATTTACTTATCTCTGAAGGAACACACCTAAGCGATATCAAAGATAAGACAAAAAAATATATGCATCTTACTGTAAAAGAAGCTGCTTTAATTGCTTCTGAAAATAATGCTAAAAAATTAATCATCACTCACCTCAGTCAGAGATATAAAAGCACTGCTGATATTGTCAAAGAAGCAAGAGACCATTTTGATAATACAATCATCGCCGAAGACTTTATGAAGATTAGGGTATAATTATTTTTTCTTACTTATTACATACAATATCATTTAAGAACAAAAATGAAAAACCAGAAAGCTAAAGGAAGTAATGCTGAACGTGAATTAGTAAAATTGTTCAATGAAGCTGGGTGGGGAGCAATTAGGATAGCTGGTTCTGGAAGTAGTAAATATCCTGCTCCTGATATTCTTGCAGGAAACGCAATCAGAAGAGTAGCGATTGAATGTAAGGTTACTAAAGAAAATAAAAAATACTTACAAAAAGCAGAAATTGAACAATTAAGAACTTTTGCACAAAGTTTTGGTGCAGAAAGTTGGATAGGTGTTAAGTTTGTTAATGATGGGTGGTTCTTTTTGATGTTAGAAGACTTAGAAGAAAAAGGTAGCAGTTGGTCAGTTTCTGTAGAATTAGCTAAAAGAAGAGGCTTATCAATTGCAGAACTAATGCAACGAGATCATTTGATATAATCACTCAGAATTCTCCTAAATTTATAATAAATTCCGAAACCTTTAAAAGGAGTTGCTACCAATAAAAAGTAATCTTACCTAACTAACGGAATAAAAATGCGCCTTACTTTAAACAAAATTGAAGAAATAATCGTTGGAATTCTTGGTGAAGAGGGGTTGCCCTTAATTAGAAACCTTTACGGAAAAGAAAACATTTCTGAATTTGATTTAGCTAAAAAAACAAAAAATGATATTAAAGTTGTGCGTAAGCAATTATATCTTCTTTATAATAATAATTTGATTGGTTTTAATCGTAAAAAAGATAAAGAAAAAGGATGGTATATTTATTATTGGACTATCCTTCCAGATAGTATTAAATTTTTATATTATAAAAAGAAAAGAGAACAATTAGCTAAATTAAATGCCCGGTTAGAAGAAGAAGAAAAGGAATTGTTTTTTGAATGCCCTAATCATTGTGTAAGACTTAATTTTGATCAAGGAATGGATTTTGAGTTTCATTGCCCAGAATGTGGAGAATTAATTTTACAAGACAATAGTAAAGACAAAGTAGAATTAATTAAAAAAGAAATTAAAGAACTTACAGACGAACTTAATAAAGAGAAAAAACAAGTAGAAAAAGAAAATAGTAAACTACGTAAAAAAATTGTTCTTGCAAAAGAAAAAGAATTAAGAAAAGAAAAGAAAGAGAAAAAAATTAAGAAAGTTACTAAAAAATCAACACCTAAAAAAAGAATTAAGAAAAGTGTAACTGCTACTAAGACAAAAAAGCCGTCAGTTAAGAAAAAAATCAAACCGGCTAAGAATGTTAAAAGCAAAATTAAGAAAGTAAAAACTAAAAAGAAATAATTTTATCTTCTACGTTTAGAAGATCTTCTAGACTTCTTATTTAATTTTCGTTCAATTACTGCTTCTTCGTTTAAAACCCTATTAGTCATACGTTGGATATTTGATTCCATACTAGCAACTCTTCTTTCCAACATAATCAAAACTCTTAATGAATAAACAATTGCTGCTAACGTTCCTATAATCACTGCAAGAATGACTTCAGCTAACTCTAAACCTGGCATTTTATACACCTCTTTTTAATTATGATAATATATTAACAAAATTTTAAGGTATATAAACGTTTTGGTAAATTGCAAAGTAAAGATTTATAAAAAAGAGTTAAAATATGCAACACATGGATGATTATGAAAAATTATTGCAAAAAGCAGAAGAAGAACTCCCTGAAAAGGTAGGTGGTTCTGACCGTTTTAATATTGAAAAGGTTAAAGGTCATCTAGAAGGAAATAAAACCATTATTATCAATCTTAAAAAAATAGCCAAAGATTTGGGAAGAGATGTAAATCATCTTTTACGCTACCTTCTACGTGAATTGGCTACACCAGGAAAACTTGTTGGTGAACGAGTAATTTTTGGGACAAAAATAGCCGCAGCCAAGATTAACAAAAAAATCTTAAAATATACCAGCGAGTTTGTTTATTGTTCAGAATGTGGAAAACCAGATACTAATTTAAATGAAGAAAAAGGAGTTATTTATTTGAAATGTTTGGCTTGTGGAACAAAAAAGCCAGTTAAAAACATTAAATAAATTATATTTATCAAAATGGATTTTATTGTTTCTGAAAAAAGTAGTACTCATGGATTATTATTAGTAATTACTGATGCAGATATTGTTGGTAAATCTTTTGAAGAAGATAAATTACAATTAGATTTAAGCATAGATTTCTATAAAGGAGAAATAAAAAGTAAAGAAGAAATAAAAGAACTAGTTCCTAAAGCCAGACATATACACTTAACTGGAAAGGAAGCTGTTGCAATCGGAATTGAATTAAATTTAGTTGATGTTAATATAATTCTTTATGTACAAGGAATACCTCATGCAGAAGCATTTATAGAAAATTAAAGTTAATAATAAATGTTTAATAAGTTAAATATTATTAAAAATAACAATAACACATTTTTAAGTCAAAAAGCTTCCTAAACCTACTTGTTTCTCTTTTTCCTTACCAAAAACGTGATCTACATTCAATTTTAATAATTCTAATGTTTGTTTAAGATAAGGTGAAAAATTATAATTATCAACTAATTTTAAAGAATGGCCCAAATATTTAATAACTGAACCTTCAGAAATAGTGAAAATCAATTTTCCACCACAAGAACATTTTACGCTTAATGGTGGACGACGATATTTCTTATTACATTTAACACATCTAAATTGTTGCATAGAAAATTTACGTAAATTACCCCGAATATCTTTAAGAAAATGTTTTTGAATAACTAATTTAGCAACATCATCCAAATTAACTGCACGAACTTTTTTAGCAATTTCCATTTGCCCAATTAATTTTTCTTCCATTGTGGGAAGTGTTTTATATGCAGAACATTGTACTCCTTTGTTAAAATTATCAATGTGGTGAGTAAACCCAAAGCCTTCGTATTGCTTTTCTGTACCTAAAACATCTTTTAATTGTGCAATTTTCTTTCCATCCTTAACACCAACTTCCCAAGGCATTTTCATTTCTTCAGCAGCTTCATATAATTCTAAAGGATATTTCCATACTAAATCCATTTCTAATACTTGGTCATCAACTTCAGAAGGGTAAATAGTAGAAGTTAAAACTAATGGTGCATCCATTGTTTTTGCACCCCTTCTCTCTGGAAGATATTTACGTGAAAAATTTAACAATGCATCCATCAATAACATTACACAAGCTTCATCCCCATCACAATCTCTTCTCATTCCTGCATGAAACATTGGATGAGCTAACAATCCTTGTGTTTCTGAAAAACCAATTATTCTTCCTACCAACCCCGCAGAAATGTGTGGAGCAAGTCCAATTACTAAATGACCAATTAAATCTGTTTCTTTTTTTAATTTATAAAATGGTTTAGTTTTATAAAAATTTTTTAATAAATTATCAATAAACATAGCCACATTTCCTAACACTTTTGGGGCAGAATCTTCTAAAGAATCAAAACCAGGTAAAACTATATCTTGTGGTTTAATTTCTAATATTTGGTTTTCTTCAATTAATTCTTTTCCATGAATATCTTTTAAGTAACCCATTTTTTTAAGTTTTTCAATTGAAGTTTTGATTTCTTTTGGCTTAAAATGAGTAAGGGGTAGCTCTGTACAATCATAACGTGTAGTTCCATCTTTATTAACATAAATGCTATGTTTTGCGCGCAAAATTCCTTTTGCTAAATGTTCAACAACGTGATCTTTATTTGAAGTTCCACGAATTCCTTTAATTAAATCTGCATGAATATTTTCTGAAATAAGTTCTTTAGCATTATTAAAATAATAATTTATATCAATATCTTTAGTTTTGTAAGGAACTGCTTGACCATGACGACAAGAATCTTTTTCTAAGTCTCCACAAAAACGGCAATAATACTTTTTAATTGTCTCTTTAGCACATTTTTCACAAAGAGGATAGATTGTTTCTAAGTTACAATCTTCACAATAACGGAAAGGAAAGGTGCTGTTGATTTTTCCATGTTGTAACGCAGCTTGAAAACTTCTTAAACGATCTCCTTCATCACCAACAGGAAACATTACTTGTGGAGAACCGGTCATTTTACGCATTTTTGCTTTTTCTGGACGACCCATTCTCGCCCCAATAAAGGTTCCACATTTATCTTTAATAGTATAATCACTCAAAAAATTAACTATTTCTAATCCATTCTTATTAACAATTAATTCTGAAGAAAGGTTTATTTTTTCAAGGCCTTTTTGATCTTTAAACTTAAAAATAGATGCAAAAATGTTTGCTTCCTTACTTTGAAGAACAATATTTTCTTTATTTATTACTTGATGTGCAACACCAAGTTTATCAAATATTTTTTTACCTTCCCCATAAATTTCTTTTTCTTTAGTAAAAGGAAGAATTATTTTTGTGATTTTGCCTTCTAATAATTTTAATTTACTTTCTTGTAACCATTTTTGAAGAACCAAGACTTCTTGTGCAGAAATGGTTTTCCAATAAAAAATATAATCTGGATGTAAAGGTATTTTTAATTTTTCACTTAATGTTAATACTTCTTCCCAAGTTGGAAAATTAAGTAATGGGGTTTCTAATAAATCAAATAATCTTTTCTCTTCAATTTCTGTACGTTGAGCTAATTGTTTATATTTATCTTCCTTAAATAAATTATTAATTACACTTTCTGCTTCCACCGCCCACCATTCTGGACAATATCCAACAGGAACTAATGTGTGTCCACTTTCTGAAAAGTCACCATAATTAAATAATATGTCTCCTAAAAAAAGAACCTCTTCTATTTCTGAAATTAATTCTTTAGCTTGTTGTTCTGTTTTTAATTGTAATACAGAACCATCTTTTAATCTTACAATTGGTCCTTCTACACTATCGCAGATTGTAATTGACGCACCTTTACGTGGACGTTCTACTTTCAATTGTGTACCAATTGCAATATACCTATCTAAAACTATTAATGTTGCTGGATGTACTCCCACAGCATACATTCCACAAGTTCTGCCTCTTCCATAACGTAATCTAAAACCCCCAACCGCTAAAGGATGAGTAAGGATTGGTCTTCCTGCAACAAGATCCATAATAAAAGTATTGTTGGGTTTTACTTTTTTTTCATTAGGATCTTCTTTTTTATCTGCACCATTTTTTCCAGAGATTTGTGAATGTATTTTTTCTTTTAATTCAAGAAATTCTTTCAACCAACCCCATTCTAAATCAAAATCTTTTCCCCATTTTAAAATATTTTTAAATAATTTTGGTGCTTTTTGTGATAATCCTTCAGCAAGTACTAAAGCTACACCTCCTCGAATAAGATTTCCTTCTATACGAGGAAGGTCTTTATAATTTGAAACTTCAAATCTTTCTGTTGGATCACCATCAACTTCTACTGGTAAATGTGAAATCATAAATTTAAGTTCTTCATTAGAAGGATGATATTGTAAGTTAGTTACTCGTTCATGATAATCATTAACTTCTGTTACATAACGGTTAATTTCATTTTCTTCAGGATCATAAGCAGAATATCCCATTTTAATACGTACATAATCAGCAATAATTACCGAAACCGATTGTCCCGTTCCACCCGCGGCCCTAATTGGTCCTGCATATTGTAAAGCAAAATACTCTTTTCCATTACGACACTTTTTAAGTTTTAAACCAATAAACCCTTCTAAAGGAGCAGAAACAATTCCTAAAGTAATATATGCAAAACCCAACCTAATTCCAACTTCCATCGCTTCAAGTTTTGTTTCAAATTTACAAAATTTTTCCTTTGCTACTTCTTCAGCAATTTTTAAGGCAACTCTCCAATCCAACTGACTATATTCTTTTTCTAATTCTTGAATACGTTCAGTTATTTTAGTGTTCAAAATTTGTGGGGCAACAACAGAAATTAATCCTACTACTCTTTCGGCCATGTTTTCTGCTAAGGGTATCTCTACTTTATCTACCGGATCTAAACCTTTCTTTCTGGCTTCTTCTGCAACAACATAGCAACGCTTAACTTCTTCATTTATTTTCTTGAAATATTTGCGCATTTCTGGGGAAGCTACGAGGGCCATTTTTAGTTTGGGTTTTTTTATTTGTTAATTTTAATTAAGCAAATCTTAATACCTTCACCTCTCTTGTTTTAAGATTTATCCAAGGTACTCTTCCAGACTCTGGTTCGTGACCAAGCTTTTCCTGAAAAGAAGTTTTACCTTGCCAACAACTACCACAAATCATCGTGACTCCTTTATAATTAGCAACTTTACAATAATGAATGTGTCCTGTAATAAAAAAATCAGGAACTTTTTTAATCAATAGCGGATCATCATTATGAGAAGGATGATAAGGTACAGACTTAAATGATGGTGCAAGATGTCTACGTTTAAGTAAAAATTTCATAATTAAGTCTGCGCGATTATATCCTCCACCATTACGAATACTTTCTACATGACTAACATAATAATCAAAACTATATCCATGATAAAGTAAAACGTCAAATCCAGAAAAATTATCTTTTTTACCAACATTAACTATTGAAGGATTGGTTACTAAAGTTACATTAGGTAATTCAAATAATTGTGGTGAATATTCTTTGTAAAAGGCTGCTTGTGGTTCGGCGATGTGAACTGCATCATGGTTTCCAGGACAAATAATTATTTGTTTATCAAGAGGTATTTTTTGAATTAATGTGGTAAATTTTTTATATTGTTCTTTAATATCTTTTATGTTTAATTCATCTTCTTGGCTAGGATAAATACCAATTCCATCAACTAAATCTCCGGCAATAAAAATATATTTTACCATTGATGCCATTTTTTTTTGTTCTTGGCTTCCGGTTTCTGCACAAATCCAACGCAAAAAACGACCAAATTCTTCTTCCAAAAATAGATTTGAGCCAACATGAATATCTGAAAGAAAAATTGCTGCTTCTTCATCTATACTTTTTTTCATAACATTACCTAACGGAATATCTGGCCAAACTAAATTATCAGCAAAAATTATTTTATCTCCACTTGTTCCAGTTACACCTATCACTTCGTCGTGAACTAAATCTTTAGCTAAATTAAAAAGGTCTTGTTTATTTTTTGAAAAAAGGATACTTATTTCTCCAGATAAATCTTCAAGAGTAATGATTAAATTTCCATTTTTAGTTAAACTGATTTCACTAACTAATCCTATTACTGAAACAGAATCTCTTTCCTGTTTTCCTAACACCCGATTAATAGTCATTGTACTTTGTAATTCTTGCCTATTACGTAAAATAGATTCTAAAAAATGATAACGAAAAACAAAAAATTTAGCAAAGTCCTTTACTTCGTATTTGGATGGGGGGTTGTTTTCATAACTAATAATTACTTTAACTCCTGAATTTAATTTTATTTCTGGTTCAATAAACCCTTCTTCATTATCAATTATTTTTTTGTTTTCAAAATCAAGACCAATATTATCTGTGTTTGTAGAAGAAGTGGAAGTTGCTATTGTTGTAAATTGAGTTCCTGTTTTTGTGGTGTTATTATCTTCATCTAATTTTATTTCTAATTTATTTTCTCCTATTTTTAGTTTTTTCCCCTTTTCTTCTTCAAAATTTAAACTTGAGTTTCTTAATTGTCTTATTTCTGCAAGATAAAGTTCCCCTTCCTGCTCTTTTTCTGCACCCACCCTTAATTTGTCAATTTCATACCAATCGATTATATTTCCGGGTAAGGAAATAATTTCTGCGTAATCAGAATTAAGAACTACTAAATCACCTTCTTGTTCTATTTTTCCAAACAAAGATTGATCAATACTTTCCTTTCCTTCCAAAAATTCCTCACTAAGTAAGATTCCGTGTTCGAACATGTCTTCTATAATTTTTTCTTTTTTCATTGTTGGTTTAAAATTCTTGTAGACAAAATAATCATTTAACCAAGATTAAGAGATTTTTCTAAAACTTCCTTTAATTTAATAATAATATTTTCTTCTATAGAGAGAAGAATTTCGCGGGTTCTTCCATATCTTCCTTTTGAAATGATTTTTGCATTAATTATTCCCAACATATCTAATTCTGCTAATATATCCGAAACCCTCCTTTGTGTAAGAACATTAAAATTACATTTTTTACAAATGGTTTCATAAATTTCATAAATTTCTCCAGTAAATATTTTTTTCTTTTCTGGAGAAAGTAAAACAATTGCATATAATACTGCTTGAAATTGTTTTGGCTGGCCAACAACCGCATTAATTGTTTTGTCGGATTCAACTTTTTTTTCTGCATCGTCTAAATGTTTTATTTCAATTACTTTTTCACCACTGCGTTCAGCAATTTCTCCAGCTACGCGCAATAAATCTATTGCTCTTCTTGCATCACCATGTTCACGGGCAGCATAGGCTGCACATTTTTCAATAACTCCTGGTTTAATTGTTTCTTCTTTAAAGGCAACATTTGCTCTTTTACGCAAAATTTCTTGAATTTGTAATGCATTATAAGGAGGAAATATTAATTCTTCTTCTGAAAGACTACTTTTAACCCGCGGATCTAAATTCTCAGAAAAAATTAGGTTGTTGGATACTCCAATTAAACAAATTTGTGAATTTTTCAAATCAGAATTAATTCTAGTCAAATTATATAGGATTTCATCACCAATCTTCTTAGTAAGTTGATCAATTTCGTCAAGAACTAACAAAATCAAATGTTTTCTTTCGTCTAACAACTTATAAAAGATAGAATAAATTTCGTCTGTAGGTAATCCTGTTGAGGGTACTTCTTCTCCATATTCTTTAATTAATTGTGAAATCAAACGATATTCTGTATCGGCAACCCGTTTTAATTTACAATTTATATAAATTGACTTTAAAGGAACGTTATTTTGTTGAGAAATTTCAAACATTGATTTGAGTACGTGTTTTACTGAAAGGGTTTTACCTGTTCCTGTTTTTCCATAAATAAACAAATTGGAGGGTTTTTCTAATCTTAATGCTGGTGCAAGAATATTTGCTACTTCTTGTAGCTGCTCTTCACGAAAAATTATTTCTTCTGGTTCATAAGAAGACAATAAGGCTGGCTTATTTACAAAAATAGACTCCTTCTTCATAAAATTTTCAAAAAAGTTACTTATCTTCAACTTCCCTACCCCCTCGTTTCTGATGGAAAACACAAGTTTTAATTTTTATTTGTCTATTAATAACCAATTATTCTCTGCTGGTCTTCTTTTTTTAAAAGATAATTATGGATTATATCTTGTTATTATAGGTGAAATATAAATGCTTTCAATTTCTAAACTATAAACCTATAACTATGTTTCCCAACCCCTATGTTTCAGATGGAAACTAGTATAAATACTTGTTTGTGTATTAATGAGTGGTAATATATTAGATGCCTCTTAGATCTGTTTTTTGCATGTTGTTTCTATGTGCAATTTAATTATGGCTGTTTTTAACAGCTTTGTTTTAAAGCAATATTAAAACCACAATCAAATTAAAAATATAACAAAAATAAAGAATTGGATATTAATTAACAATTAATTAATAATAAAAATTAAGTTTAATATAACTTTTATTTAATCATTAAATTTATTATCTTTATTATTATTATTATTTATTAATATATATATATATATATATATATAATTGTTTTCTATATAGAAAAGAAAGAAGAATAAATTAAAAATCGAAAGAGAAAAAAGATGTTAAAAAACTGGTTTGTGAAATTAATGAAAAGTTTTTTGTTTAATTATTCTCTTTAATAATATTAATATAACAATACTATAATAA
>Ga0066639_10004428_pt1 | contig 11966 bp, 9 predicted proteins | sample CryGeyCG2114_010_2_FD_59504 | JGI IMG/M metagenome (GOLD analysis project Ga0066639, IMG submission 59504) | Groundwater microbial communities from aquifer - Crystal Geyser CG10_big_fil_rev_8/21/14_0.10 | ecosystem: Environmental > Aquatic > Deep subsurface > Groundwater | place: USA: Utah... | reverse complement strand
CTCACGCCGAATTGTCATCACTTCCAGGAAGCTATACAGCCAACCGCCGGGCCGCTGCGGGTTAAAAGACGCTTGGTGCAGCAGGCGCGCCCCGCCCAGTGCTCGGACGGTGCGGGGAATAAACGGCGTTGCGCAGGTAACCGCCACCTGGTGCCCGCTGCCTGCCAGCACCATCGCTGCCGCTTCCACCCGCCGCTCAGCCGCTCCGGCTTCCGGCTGTCCGTATACCGGGATACCGCGCTGACCCAAATAGAGAATCTTCATACATGCAGATACGTTACGGCTAAAACCTGCTACCGTAGCACAACACACGCACTATTGACAAGAGGTGAAAAATAAGTAGGATTGGTAGGACGTTGAAAAACTGTATATTTTGTTGTCCGCGACCGTTTTTTCCCAACTGAAGAAAGGATGAAAAGATGAAAATCACCCGACAAACCGACGTCTCCTCGTTATCAAAAGAGCAAATATATGTAACCCTTCAGAGAATCTTCCAGCGCTGTCGAGAGGCCGGTCAGCCATTTTCAGAGGAAATGTTATACATCTCCAGCAATACGAAGACGGCTCTGGTCCAACAACTCAAGCGGCTTGTCGCCTTCGCAGAAAAAATCGGCGTCTCCACCGATATCCGCAGCAGCGGCACCAACACTGGCAAACTTGACCTGCCGGATTCAGAGGATGCGCCGCCGTCGCCAACGGAATCCGGCGGCCGAAGCAGCCGGCCGGATGCTTCCGATAAAGCGGAAAAGAAAATGCCGGCTGACGGCTCGGAGACAGCGAAAAAAAAACAGGACAGCGGCAAAAAGGAGCAATCAGCCGCCTCTCCGCCCGCGTCCGCGGTGCCGCAGGCGAATACTTCGGAATCAGAAGGATGGTCAAGAGGCAAAGCCATCGGCATTGCCGCCGCCACTGCCGTAGTTGCCGTCGTGCTAACCCTCGCATTAGTACGGGCGGCGATTACGCCGGCCAACCTGGACTTTGAAAGCAATCAGCCGAGGTCAGCCGGTAATCCGTAACCCGTGTCGTCTGTCGGAAACACTTGTACTGAAAGGAAAAAAGAATGAGATACGCTATGTTCTGCTTTGCTCTGCTCGCAGCCTTCCCCGGCTGCGACGAGCACACCTTAACGTCAAAAGCCGTCAAAGGCATCAAGAACGATCACCAAAAGCTGCTGACAGTGGCCGAGCAGCAAAACAAGGATCAGGAAAAACTAAAGGAGTTGACTGCTACGTCACAGAATGTGCTGAGCAGCATCGAAAGCTTAACGAAGGTCGTTAACACCAAGGCCGACAAGGACTATGTCGATCAAAGGGTGGATGCCGTCGAGAAACGGCTCACCGAGAAGATGGACGCGTTAGATACCAACACGCGCCTCGTCTTCACTGCTATAGACCGGCAGCAGCATGATGCCGCCGCCTATCTCGTCACAGAGTCCGCCAGCTCCGCTGCGGATGGAACCATTATCCTGCCCCCGCCGCCGGATGAAACGGATGAAGTGGTATCTACAGCCGTGCCGGCCTCGGCTCCGCCGGCCCTTAAGTCTCCGGAAGACTGGGAAACGCTGCTTAACCGCCTGAATGAGGAACAAAGCCGCAAAGACCCGGTCGCCTCTTTGGCCGAGCAGAAGGCAAAAATTGACGCCTATATCGCCGAAGGAAAAAGGGATATAGCAGCTCTGAAAGGATTACAGATCGAATACAACCGGATACAAGTTCGCATGGATGCAATTGAAGCAACCGATCGTCAGCAGGGTACGCTGCTGCAACAGCATGATGAAGCTATCAAAGAGCTTCAGCGGCAACAGCAGGGTCTTCAGCTCGAGACGAGCGGCGCACGGCGCAACCAGAATAACGTGGCCTCACCGTATGCCAATCTTCCGGTTCGGCGCATGAATTCCGGGAAGTACATGTATTACTGCCCCGCCTATTAGTTCATTACATTTCAACGTCCGCCTGCGGATCACTCGGTGATCTGCAGGCGGTTTTTTATACCGCAATAAAGTGCTCCGCCGGTGCGGCCGGGACATGACTGCAACGGATAAACTTGCAGCTATTCTCGGAGGCGACATACTAATACCGTATGGCAAACGAAACTATCTGTCAGCGTTGCCAAAGCCGGCCGGCTGCCGTCCGGTTGCAGCAAACGGTAAACGGCCGCACGGAAGAATCCAGCCTGTGCCATACTTGTGCAGAGGAAATAGGTGTCTCCCTGTCAGGCATATCGGGCCGCCAGGCCGGTGGGCCGTTTGCCGGCTTTCCCGGTTTTTTCGGCGGGATTCCCGGCGGTGCCATGGACAATGAATGGATGGAGAATCCTTTCTTCGGAATGGGACGGCATGAGCACGGCGTCCCGTTAAGCGCCACCCCGCGACGACCCGCGTTGGGCGGGTCGGAGCGGGAAAGAACTCCGCACTCCGAGCAAGTGAATATCCTCGACGCCTTCTCCGACCGTGCCAAAGGCGTCATTCAAAAAGCAGCCGAAGCGGCAATTGAAGCCGGCTCACCCGCCTTGGACACAGAGCACCTGCTTATCGGTGCGGCTCAAGAAGCCGAAGTCGGCCGCCAGGTGTTAGAAAATATGGACGTACAGCCGGACGAACTGGTCGGTTATCTTACAGAAAATATGCCAAAAAACGCTAAGGAATACCCCGAAGGCGTTGCCCCCGACCTCTCTCCCCGCGCAAAGAAAGCGCTGGAACTTGCGTGGCACGCCGCCCGGAACCTGGAGCATGAATACGTCGGCTCAGAACACATTTTGCTGGGCCTCTTAGCTGAAGATGAAGGCCTTGCCGCTCAAACGCTGAAAAAATATGGTCTCACGGAAACAAAACTGCGTCAGACAATACTCTCCGCCGTCGGTGAGAAGGGTAAAAAAACCGGCAAGGCCAAGAAGAAAAGCAAAACCCCGACATTGGATCAGTACAGTCGCGATCTCACTGAATTGGCTCGTGAGGGGAAGGTGGACCCGGTCATCGGCCGCAGCGAGGAGGTCCAGCGCGTTGTACAGATCCTTTCTCGCCGGACCAAGAACAACCCTGTCCTGATCGGTGAGCCGGGTACGGGTAAAACAGCCATTATCGAGGGACTTGCCACCCGGATTATCGTCGGGAAGGTTCCGGACGTATTAAAAGATAAGCGGGTGGTAGGCCTGGATCTGCCCGCGATGGTGGCCGGCACGAAATATCGCGGTGAATTTGAAGACCGTATAAAAAAAGTGATCGAAGAAGTCACCGCCGCACATGGTTCAATAATACTGTTCCTCGATGAGTTGCACACGGTTGTCGGCGCTGGCGGCACCGGCGAAGGGGGCGGCAGCATGGACGCTGCCAATATTTTAAAACCCGCGTTAGCTCGCGGTGACCTGCAAGTGGTCGGCGCCACGACGCTCAACGAATATAAAAAACACATTGAAAAGGATGGAGCCTTGGAACGCCGCTTCCAGCCGGTCTTAGTGAAAGAACCTTCCGTGAATGACACCATCGCCATCCTCCGCGGGCTCAAAGACCGCTACGAAGCTCATCACAAAGTGACTATCAGCGACGAAGCGATAATAGCTGCAGCCCACTTGTCAGGAAAATACATCCGGGACCGTTTCTTGCCGGACAAAGCGATCGATTTGATGGACGAGGCAGCCGCCCGCGTCCGCCTGTCAGCCCTGGAAAAACCAGCCGGCTTAAGCAGCCTGGAACAGCAGCAGCAGGAATTCAAAAAAGAGCTGGCTGCCGCACAAAGAAGCAAAAATAATGCCCGCATAAAAGAACTCAAAACCAAACTGAAAGAGCAGGAAGAAGCCATAGCCAAGCAGCAGGAAGCCTGGCAAAAACAGCACGGCATAAGCAACCCGGAAGTCTGCGCCGCCGACATCGAAGCTATCGTTTCAATGTGGACAGGCATCCCCGTCCAAAAAATAACCGAAGCTGAAGCCGACCGGCTGCTCCACCTTGAAGACGATCTCCACCGCCGCCTCATCGCCCAGGATGAGGCCGTCAGCGCCGTCAGCGAGGCCATCCGCCGCAATCGTGCCGGCTTGCAGGATCCCCGCCGGCCGCAAGGATCCTTCTTATTCCTTGGCCCCACCGGCGTCGGTAAAACGGAACTCACCCGCGCACTCGCTGAACTTCTGTTCGGGTCAGAGGAAGCCTTAATCCGCCTGGATATGTCTGAATACATGGAAAAGCACGCGGTCGCCCGCATGATCGGCAGCCCTCCTGGCTACGTCGGCCACGACGAAGGCGGACAGTTAACTGAAGCCGTTCGCCGCCGGCCGTACTCGGTCATTCTTCTCGACGAAATCGAAAAAGCACATCCGGATGTCTTCAACATCCTGCTGCAGGTGCTCGAGGACGGGCAGCTCACCGACGGCCGCGGCCGCAAGGTAGATTTCAAAAATACGCTGGTTATCATGACCAGTAATATTGGCAGCAGCATGATCCAGCAGGCAACCGCCGGTGCCGCAGATATCGCCAGGCTAACCGCCGGTAAAGACTGGCAGGACTTAAAAGCACTGCTCCAGGAAAAACTTAAAGAAACCTTCCGTCCGGAATTATTGAACCGCATCGACGAAGTCATTGTCTTCCACGCCCTTACCAAGGAACACGTGCAAAAAATTACCGACGTACTGCTGGCCGACGTTATCCGGCGCGTGGCCGCCCAGGGAATCACCTTGCAAGTAACTGATGAAGTGCGGAACCGGATCGCCCAGGACGGTTTTGATCCCCAATTCGGCGCCCGGCCGCTGCGGCGGGAAATCCAGCGCCGATTAGAAAACAAGCTTGCTACCGCATTGCTTTCCGGCCAGTTCCTGAAAGGCAGCACGATCAAAGCCACCCTGCAAGGCGACGAAGTGGCCTTCAAGCCCCTCAAATCCACTCGCAAACAAACCCAAGCGGCATAATCAGTTGTTGTATCTCTTCCGTGTGCGGGCAGGTGAGGTGGGGTGATGAACGTCCGTTTTAGGCAAGCACGGTTATGACAAAGTACTGAAACAATCATCACAGGAAGCTGCATGTCTATCATGACCGCCATCCAAATCATTATCGTCACTGGTTGGCGGCACAACGGTGTGCGAGCGGGGGGCCTCCCTCAAATCTGTTGCATTCCCCTGAGCCTGCTATACTCTAGAAGCACATATGGTTAATCCGGCTTCCTCCGCTGCCGCTGGCCCCGCGGCCGACTCCAGCATCCGCCCGTTGCGCGACCGGCAATTGCAGGCGCTCTGGCAACTGTCCGATGCCCCGGCCGGCACGCCTCCACACGCAATCTTGCGTCTGTGTAAGCAAGCCCCCGATCCGGAAACGGCTGTCCGCCAGATACTGAAGGAAATAACACCCACCTCTGCTGCCCTTGAGCGCAAATGGCGTGAATTAATTTATGACGTATGGGCAGCTCACCACCCGGACGCTCCGTTGCTAGTAGACATTCCTCTCCGTGCTGGTGATGTGATTGAAACTGCCGCTTTGCTTGATGCCCGCGCCTACCTGCGCTTACTTGAGGAGAAGCCCTTGCAGATGGTTCAAGAAGAAGGAGAGTGGCTGCTAGAGGCGGATGCTGCCTACCAGGTTGCCTTGCAACTACCATCGCTGACCGGCAGTCCCAAAATACGTCTGGAGAACGAATGGCAGCACCATACGCCCCGCCGCCTGCGTGCCACCTTGGAGGCATTGAGGCTGGTCCGCCGCCAGCAAGGCCGGCTGCAGCTGGTAAAATCACGCTACCAACGGTTTCTGGATCTGCCCGTCACCCAGCAATATTACTATCTCTGGCACGCTGAGGCCTATCACGTTGAATGGGCGGCTTTTGCCGGAATCTGGGGTGACTACATCCACATTCTGCAGGAAAACCTGGCACTGCTCTGGTCCCTCTGCGATGCGGTTTTGCCTGGTATGCCGGTAAATCTGCGCCGTTGGAACCAGGAAGTATGGGACACCTACTACCCGCTTTGGGAGCAAGAGGGCTTGTTGGACAAGCACCGCAACTTCACCGCACTCATGTCAGTTGTCCGCATCCACTCCCTGCCGACAGCGGTCACACAAATGGTCGTCAAAGACTTTTTTGAACGCTACGGCTTGGCCAGCACGGAAGGCGAACACCTAGCCTACACCGATCATGGCTACAACCTGCTTAGCGCTGAACAAAGTGAAGATTTACCCTGCGCCCTCGACTTACTCCATTAAGTCTCAAGAATCACTAACATACAAACCGCACAAGCTCTAAACTCGACGGCTGACGCTGTGTATGGCTTGGGCATCTTTGTGATTTCTGCCCACTCTTCATCCGGACCGCCGTTTCCGGTGGAATTTCTCATGAACATCCTTTAGCTGCACATCCGTCAGATGTGTATACACTTGTGTAGTAGTTATCGAAGAATGTCCCAGCAGCGCCTGCACTTGGCGCACATCGGCGCCGTTAGCCAACAGGTCTGTTGCGTGGGAATGCCGCAGTGTATGCGGCGTAACCTGCTTGGTTAAGCCCGCCAGCGCCGCATATTTTTTAATCATTCGCTGCACGCTGCGGGGCGTTAAGCGCAAGTTGCGCGCATCCGCTGCGTTCGGCCCGTGCCGGACAAATAAAGCCGGGTCAATATCACCCCGCGCGGTCACGTATGGACGCACCGCCCCCAGGGCGCTCTCTGACAAAAAAACAACCCGCACCTTGTTGCCTTTGCCGCGCACCGCTACCTCGTTACTATTTTTACGAATATCATCACGGTCTAACCTGATCAGCTCGCTCACCCGTACGCCCGTTGAATACAGCACTTCTAAAATAGCCTTATCCCGCAAGCGGGGAAGGTCGTTTTCCATATCCAAGTCTGATGTTTGAAGATCGGCCGCTGCTAACAAACTGTCGGCCTCTTCCGGATACAGCACGTCAATGTCCCGGTCGCCTAGTTTCGCCAGCAGCACCTTGTCTGCCGGCAGCGCCGCAATGTCCCGCCGCGCTAAATACTTCAAGAATTGCCGCAGTGCAATGAAGTGATAATTCTGCGTCGCCAGCGAGACTCCCGCCTGCTCGCCAAGGAAGCTGGCAGTTTGTGCATACCTCCCCTCAGGTGATGAGGGCGCCATCGGGGTTCCGCCCGTTGCACCGGCAGATTCATTCAGCCACCGCCGGAACTCCCGCACCGCTTGCATGGTAATGTCTGCCGGCGCCGTAATCTGCTGGCGGGCAAAAAACTTAGTTAAATATCGGTCATAGTTCTCCACCGTTTTAGCCGACCGGCCCATGCCAATCTCCAGCTCTTCCAGGAAATCCGCCTGCAATCGCTTGATAGCATCCATGGGCATAAAAGCAGTATAAACCTCTTTCACGCTGTTACAGAAAGCTGCATCTGAGCCGGAAGTACACAAAAAACTACCTCCATAAGTAATACAACTCAAACCGCCTAAAACGCAAAAAACACATCATGGCGACCCGTTGTACTAGCGCTGGCCTGCCGGAAAGGCAGGCTTTTTTGTGATTCAGCCTGTGTCCTGTGTGTTTTGCGCTTTCTTTTAATTTGCTTTTCCGCTCGCGTTTCGCTATAGTGTCCCGTACCCCGCCAACGGGGAATAGTGTATAATCCAGTTAAGCAATTCCCATGTCAAAAGTCGAAGAGCGCAAACAGAAGATCATCAGCAAGTATAAGCTGCACACCAAGGATACCGGCTCACCGGAGGTCCAGGTGGCGCTGTTCACCGAAAAAATCGATGAACTGGCCAAACACTTAAAGCGGAACCGTAAGGATCACCACAGCCGTCGCGGCTTGCTCGGCATGGTGAGCAAGCGCAAACGGCTCCTGGGCTATCTGAAGACCCAAGACGAGAAGCGCTACAAGACCATCACCAAAAAGCTTGGCCTCAAAGCCCAGTAAAACCATGGCCGTACCCGGTCAATTTCTTGAGCAACGCATCGGCGTCTTTGTCGATATTCAAAACATGTATTACTCCGGCCGCGCGGTATACGGCAAAAAGGTGAATTTTAAAAATATTCTGGAAACAGCCGTCGCCGGCCGCCGCCTGGTCCGTGCTATCGCCTACGGCATTACCACCGAAGAAGCCCACGAGGAAGAATTTCACCAAGCGTTGGCCACTCAAGGCTTTGAAGTCAAAACGAAGCCCCTGCAGACCTTCGTCGGCGGGCAGAAGAAGGGGGATTGGGATGTCGGCATTGCGGTGGATATTCTGCAGTTAGAGCCAAAGATTGACGTGGTAGTGCTTGTCTCCGGCGATGGGGACTTCATTCCGTTGGTGGAGTTTGCCCAGGGCAAAGGCTTGCGGGTTGAGACCATCGGCTTCAAAGAGAGCACTTCAAAAGCGCTGACTGAAGCAGCCAACAGCTTCACCGACCTATCTGAAGATACCCGCCGCTTTCTCATTACCGACCGCACCTCGCGCAGCAGCGCTGGCAGCCAAAGCAGGCGTGAATCCCCGGCCAAGCCCCCCTCCCGCACAGCCGACCTCCGCGGCCGCCTGCCGAAAATTATTTAACTCCACTGCAACTCCCCCCGGGGGTAAGAGAAGCAAAACCTTGCATCGCGGCAACAATGCTCTGCTAAAGGGTATTTTCCACGCCAAGCCGTAGGAATCCAAATTAAATCGGTCAACATTTGATAGGGCCAGCATTGCCAAAACCGCTATCTTCCGCAATACTCGTGCCAAGGTATGCCATCTGCTGCTGTCGATGCGCGTCAGCCGCAGATGCTCATTCCTTAATTAAATCTATAATTAACCGTCAGACATAAGACACCGGTGAACGGTTGTCTTTGGGTTATTTATTCGGTCAGAGGCCAGCACACACCTTAAGAGAGGGAAGCTGCCGGCGCCATCCCGTACCAGGCAGCCTTGCGTGAGGCAGGGAGGGAGATCCGCCCAGCGTGAGTGGGGCTAGCTCCCGGCTTGCACAGCGGCTGGCGGGGGCGGGTGGCGGCGGCAGCTCTCGCCAGAGCCGCCCACATACCGAACAAATAATCTGAAGATCACCCATCCGGCTGTGTCTTCCATGCGCTGGCGGCCTACAACGTATGACACCATCAAAGAAAACGGATGCACAGCAGTGCATCGCTCAAATCGGGGGACAAGAGCTGTATCTGGAAACAGGTCTGCTCGCCAAGCAAGCTGGCGGCTCTATCCTGGTAAAGTTAGGAGAGACCGTCGTCCTTGGCACCGCCACCATGGGCAACCCCCTAAGCCCGGATGCCGACTGGATGCCCCTCCTGGTCGACTATGAAGAGAAATTCTATGCCGCCGGAAAGATCAAGGGCAGCCGGTTCATCAAGCGGGAAGGCCGACCGACCGATGATGCCATCTTAAATGCACGCCTCATCGATCGGGCAATCAGGCCGTTGTTTCCTGACGACGTTATCAACAACATCCAAATCGTCATCACGGTCCTGTCCTACGACGGCGAGAACGATCCGGATGTGCCGGCGATGATTGCCGCCGCCGGCGCCTTGATGCTCTCAGACGTCCCCTGGGCAGGTCCCTTAGCCGGGGTCCGTATCGGCCGGTTAGACGGAAAGTTTACCGTTAATCCCACCACCGAAGAGCGCGAATCATCCGAACTGGACCTGTTTGTAGCCGGCACCGCCGACCGCATTACCATGATTGAGGCCGGTGCGAATGAAATACCTGAAGACACCATGCTGGATGCCTTGGAAGAAGCCCAAAAGGCGCTGGGACTGATCACTCCCGCCCTGGGAGAGCTCCAGCGGCAGGCCGGCAAGGAAAAGCGCGAGCCAACGCTGATGAAGAAAACCGACCCGGCGCTGGTCGCCCGCATTCAGGAACTTGCCCGAGATATCTTTGTTGAGCAGCTCAAAGCTGGGAAGACAAAAGATGAGATCGGTCAGGCGGAGCGGGACGCGTATGCGCATGTGATCACCCATCTTCCCGGTCCGGAAAAGGAGCAAATCTCGGAAAAGGAAATTCGCGGCGCCATCCATGCGCTGCACGCTGACTACTTCCGGCAGCACATTCTGGAGAACAATTGGCGCGCCGATGGCCGGGCGCTTGATGAAGTCCGCGCCCTGCAAATTAAAGCCGGCATCCTGCCGCGCACCCATGGATCCGGCCTGTTCCAGCGCGGCGATACGCAAGTGCTCACCGTCGTAACTCTCGGCGGTCCGTCGGACGTCCTCCTTCTGGATACAATGGAAATCGAGGCCAAGAAGCGGTATATTCACTATTACAATTTCCCCGCTTTCTCCGTCGGTGAAATTAAACCTGCTCGCGGCCCCGGCCGGCGCGAGATCGGTCACGGCGCCCTTGCCGAGCGGGCGCTAATCCCTGTCCTGCCGCCGAAAGAAAACTGGCCGTACACTATGCTGCTTGTCTCCGAAGTGTTAGAATCCCATGGTTCATCCTCAATGGCATCCGTCTGCGGCTCTACGCTGGCCCTCATGGATGCGGGCGTACCGATCACCAAGCCCGTTGCCGGCATCGCAATGGGTCTGGTCAGCAGTAATGACGAACAAGGCGCTATTGATAATTTCAAAGTGCTAACCGACATCGCCGGCATCGAAGACGAGAAAGGGGACATGGACTTCAAGGTTGCCGGCACACAAGATGGCATTACCGCCTTGCAAATGGATATTAAAGTTACCGGATTAAACCGTGAAATCCTCGCCGCTGCCCTCGCTCAGGCCCGCGAGGCCCGTCTGCACATTCTAAAAGAAATGGCAGCGGTGCTGCCTTCTCCCCGGCCGGATCTGTCGCCCTATGCCCCGCGGATCGAAGTGCTGCACATCCCGGTGGAAAAGATCGGCGATCTCATTGGCCCCAAGGGTAAGCACATTAACGAGATTATCGAGCAAACCGGTGTAGAAATAGATATTGAAGACGATGGCATGGTCTCAATCACCTCCAATGACGCCGAAGCAATGGAAAAAGCCAAAGAATGGGTGCACAACATGACGCGTGAAATCAAAGCCGGTGAACGCTTTGAAGGCAAAGTGACCCGCATCATGGATTTCGGGGCCTTTGTAGAAATCCTACCCGGTACGGAGGGAATGGTACACATCAGCCAATTTCGTGAAGACCGCATAGACAAGATCAGCGACGTCGTGAAAGTTGGAGACATCATTCCCGTCGTCGTCGTAGAAATAGATCACATGGGCCGCATCAACCTCTCGCACAAAGCCGCCGTCAGCGGTAACTTCGAGGCTGCGCTTCGCGAGGAAACTGAGCGCAAAAATTCCCGTCCGTCCCGCGGAGACCGGGGAGGCGGCCGCGGCGGACAACGCGGCAACTCATTCCGCGGCCCCAGCCGCCCGGGAAGGTTCTAAGAAGGTATTTCATCCGTGCGTTTCAACTCCCCGAGCGTTAGCTCGGGGATGAATGCTGAAAGGCAGCCTAAAAATAAATAACTCCCCCTGATTAAGAAGGATGAAGGCAGTTGCAGGCATTTTGGGCATAGCTTTTACATAACGCATTTCGGCTGAAGCCGTCTGCATGTTATGTGCTTGTATGTGGTTTACGTGCGCATGGTAGCCTAAGGCATTCTCATCGCCATCGGTGTCGTATAAAAAATTCTACCTATTCCTCTCTTTTATACTGGCTTCACCATAGCCGCTAACTCCGAAGTCCTCTGAACAAGTAAGGGCCTCACCGGCCAGCCTCGCCTACACTCTTTTGCCTATTTGCCGGCTACCATACATGTACAGAGCTATTAAAGTATGCTAAAATAAAAAAGCAACACAAACAAACCAACTACCATGCTAACAACTTCTCCCCCCACTGCCCGTTTTTGTATCATGCAAGATATCCTGCACCCACCGACGACGCGTCGTACGCCGCATAGGATGCACGAAACCGGAGATGCTAAAAAAAGAGCTTTGTTAAGAAAAAGACAGCCGAAACCGGAAAAGGAGATTAACAACGGTACGCGTAAATCACTCCTCAACCCGAACGCAACTCCGGCCGCAGCGCCGGTACCTGCTGCAGCTCTTACCATTCCGTACAGCCGTTTTAGCAGCTTCTCGCGACGAGACAG
>Ga0066639_10004427_pt1 | contig 11966 bp, 9 predicted proteins | sample CryGeyCG2114_010_2_FD_59504 | JGI IMG/M metagenome (GOLD analysis project Ga0066639, IMG submission 59504) | Groundwater microbial communities from aquifer - Crystal Geyser CG10_big_fil_rev_8/21/14_0.10 | ecosystem: Environmental > Aquatic > Deep subsurface > Groundwater | place: USA: Utah... | reverse complement strand
TTGTCGGTTTGTTCACAAACAGTTTCAGGTACTATTTCAACGGGTATTCAACCCTTCTTTTCACCTTTCCCTCGCGGTACTAGTTCACTATCGGTCTTAAACCATATTTAGCCTTGGAAGATGGTACTCCCAGATTCCCACAGTTTGTAACCCGTGGTACTCAGGATACTCTTAGGGGTTATTTTGATTTCGCATACACGATTTTCACGCTCTACGATCAACTATTCCAAGTTGTTCTGCTATCGCAACAACTCCCACATTAGAGTCCTACAACCGCTCTCTCTTGCAAGCAAGAAAAAACTTTGGGCTGTTACCGTTTCGCTCGCCGCTACTAAGGTAATCTTGATTAATTTCTATTCCACACCCTACTTAGATGTTTCAGTTCGGGTGGTTCCCTTTTCATTATTAATACGCCGATAAATCGGCAACTTGGTAATGAAATAGCCCGGGATGAACCGGACTGGGTTTCCCCATTCGGACACCGACGGATCAAAGCTTCTTGACAGCTACCCGTCGCATTTCGCAGCCATGCACGTCCTTCATCGGTGGTTTAAGCCAAGGCATCCACTGTTTGCGTTTGTGAAGCAAACGACCTGTCCCGATCAAATCGGGACAAACCTTCTTTCATTCATTCTCTTCAGTTGTCAAAGAACAATCCTTCGCCAAAGGCTACGGATTGCAAGCAATTTTTATGCCTGCCAGCCGAAGCTTTACGCGTAGGTTGGTGGACCGTGTGGGAGTCGAACCCACGACCTCTCGGATGCAAACCGAACGCTCTAGCCAGCTGAGCTAACGGCCCAAGCTCAATTGGGCTCATTTAAGCTCAACCCGAGCCCAAAAGTCCGTAAATAAAAAGAGCCAGCTTTTTGAGCTGGCTTAACCTCAAGGAGAAGTCTAGTATACCCACACGCCCCTTACGAGGCAAATTTGATTGAGTATATTAGTGTTTTGTTTCTCATTAAGTTTTCCGAACTCAAAATGTAAAGCTATTATATACATGGCTTAGTTCAAAGTCAACTCTAGTACACACTAGCTCAATCCGCCTCAAACTATATTGACATTTAGCACTCTTGGGTGTATAATGCCAACACTTCAATAAATAACGATTACACGATTTTATTTCTTTCACTTACAATTTAATACTTGAACAAATAACAAGGATCCGTAAACCATTTGCGAATCTTATTGTTTGTTTAATCTTTAATCGCACATTAACGGAGGTTTTAGAAATGCTTAACGCAAACCATGTGGTGTTTATCAGCAGTATCGTTGTAGCAGTCGTTTTGGGGTACATCGTGTACCGTCTCAATGTTCGTGCAGCAAACACGGACAGTATCAATCGCCGGCTGGTTTTCGCGATTACGCTGCCATTATTAGTCGGTAGCGGATCCACTTTGCTGGATGGAAAGCTTGCCATTTGGCTCTTGCCATCGGCATTCTGCATCTACGTCCCTGCAATGATAGCCCTTTTCGGCATCATTAAGTGGGTTTTTGTCCGAATTATCGGGACAAATGATGGCAGGATTACCCGCCTGGTGGTTTTGTTACTAGTTTTGTTTATCATTTATCAAAATTTCGGCAACGATATTGGTAAAGAGATATCTAAGATCTGGGAAACACAGACTGAAGTAAAAGCCGAAAACGCAGATGAGCCGGGTTTCTTGCAAAAAATCGTCTTTGACGCGCAAGCAATGGTTCCGAACGGGGCAACGATCGTGGATCTCGCCACGACAAAATCCGGCGAGGTGCCAGCCCGGCTCCAGCCGACACCGACGGTCGACGCAAGCCAACCAGGGATGACGGTGCACTGTTCGATTGAACTGAAGGCTAACAACGTAAGTGTTCGCGAGAAGCCGAATCTTGATGGGGCCGTCAATTTTGTCATAGGGATCAACGCGGGCACACTGGCCGCTACAAAAGTCAGCCAGGACAGCCAGGGGTATTTTTGGTATCTCACCCCTTTCGGGTGGATCCGAGGGGACAATCTGACCGAATGCAAATAAACCTCCAGGAGGCGATACGATTGAGCTCATTTTGAGCCTAAGTTTCTTTCGTATCGCCCCTTTGCTTTTGCGATCAAATGAGACAAGCTCATTTGAGGTAAAAGTAAGGCTTGACAATTAGCACTCTCTGGTGTAGAATGCTAAGCATAAGTTAATTAATACTTATCTACTAAATAACGATTACACAACTTTTCTCTCTCCTTTAGAAAATTGACCTCAAAGACAATACAAATTGAAGCTAAATGAACTCAGAGTGAGCCTGGCTCGCCTCAACCTGTTTCGAAGGTGAACTGGACTCAATCTGAGCTTACTTAGCTCAGTTGAGGCTAAACAGCCTCAAACTATATCGAAGTAGTACATTAAAAATTAAAGAGTGAAACAAATGGTCTTAAAAGATTATTTTGTGCTGCACAGAGGAGAAGCTGGTCTCTCATTGTTTTTATTAATGATGAGACGAGCATCTTCTGTGCGGCACAATTTTTAATCTATAAGTCCAAAAGGAGATCGCAATGAAAAAGCAAATCGTAAGTTTAGCGGTTTTGTTTGTTCTATTGTTCGCGGCTGGGCAAGTCTTTGCTCAGGACACCTGGACAGCATCGTCGACCAGCGACAGCCCGTTGTCTGTAAATTTGACGGAAAAAGGAGTTTCAGTTCGCATTGGCCGCTGGGTCACTGTTGATGTTGAACACTCTTGCGACGAAGAGACAGGCGAGCAAAGCCTGGACATCTTCGTTAACGAAGATCCCCATTTTTGGGGCGAGCAGGACGGGGTTGAGATTCTCAACGAAACCCACCCCGAACGGAAAGTTCACGTCCACGTCGGCCTAAACCCGGCCAAAGAGTCGAAGGTCACCCTGAAGATTGATTTTCTGAAGGGGCCTGAAACCGGTGAAACGCTCACACTCGAAGGAACATTGTTCTGTACCGGGCCTGAGTGTGAAGCAACGACGCCAGTCCAGCAGCAAGTGTACAAACACCACGCGGTCGCGGCGGATCAAGATCGTTATGCGGTCTGTATTCTCCCTGCAGAGTGGTTCGGAATGCCAGTTAAGTTGAATGAAATCGAAAATTACGCTTTCGTCAAAATGAATGGCGAAGTGAATATCGATTTCTACGACGAACTGAAGGGAAAAGGAAATGACCTTTTCACCGCAGAAATTCTCACCGGCGCACCCGCGTTGGACGAGAACTTGATCCCGATCTTGAGCCAGTCACCCACCCCGTACACACTGTTTGTGAACAACACAAATATCTTGCTTTGGACGTGGGTAGACGAAGATAGTTTTTACTCGGGAATTAGCCGGCAAATGCGTGTCCTTTGTATCGAAGAAAGTAAAGTCGAGCAGCAGACGCAATCGTCCGTCGAAACGAATTGCCCGACCTGCGAAGGGTACGTTTGCGAAAACCGTGGAACCACCTGGTCGTATTTCGATCCTTACGAGGGCGAAAATCGCTGGGCGGCAATATCGGAAGATGGTTCATTTGTGAACGATCTTGAAGAACCCGCAGACGGTCTGACAAAGTTGGGGTTCCAATGTAGCGAGTGTCAGGAAAATACTGACCTGGAACCATACGAGGTAAGGTTTACGGTTACCACTTACCCGGCCAACCTGTGGGAGCGGATCGCTGAGTTCCGTGGACACGAAAGTGTCAAGCCCTCTGATCAAAAAATCGCTCAAGCGATAGCGATCCAGTGGGAGAAAGACGTGGAAAAGGATTCGGAGCTGAAGCAGCAGAAATACGACATCCGCGACTTTGTTGTAGCGGAATAAGTTTCGCTCTTTAAGACCCCAAGCTTAGCTTGAGTGCGATAGCCGACTCACCTATCTTTATGTTTGGTGTGAGGGCCAAGAAAATGGCATCGGCAAGTGCTTAAAGCAAGACTAATGGGGACAACCAGGTGGAGTTATTTACTCTTATTGTTTTTACCGACAATAACTCCACCTGTGCTTTACAAAGCTTACAAATAAATTGCAGGTTTTGTAAACCAATATTTAGATCTTGCCAAATCCACGCCCGGGGTAGTGTAATCCCCCGGGCAATTGGCAACAGATTCCCCCGACTTAGTCGGGGTTTTTGGTGGACTAAAAAAATTGTCTTTAGGCTCAAACTATGATAAATTAATAAGGCTTCATGGGTGTGTAGCTCAGTTGGTTAGAGCGCAGTCCTGATAAGACTGAGGTCCATGGTTCGAATCCATGCACACCCACCCACTGGCAAGTTTTTATAAAACCATTTATAATATCTCTATCTCGCGTGTGTTCCGACTGGCCTTCAAGAAAGGATAGTTTTTTATGCATAACCTGACTACTGTTTTACTAAAAATTCCTAGAAATACTGAAATAACACCAGAGGCAGCTCAAACTTTTCTGGCAAGTTTGACCCAAATTAACTCTGTCAGTGGATTTCAAAAACTAATGGGCAACCGCTCTCAACCCTTATCACTTGAAATTTCTGCAACGAATCAACAAATCAGTTTTCTTATCACCTGCGATTCCGATCTTTATCCGTTCATAGAAGCGCAGATTCAATCAAATTATCCACTTGTATTAATAGAAAAAGTTGAAGATCCACTTGCCAATAAGATGTTCGAAGTAAAAGAAATTACCCAACGAAAAGGTAATTATTATTCAATTGCAACTTATCAAACATTCACAGAGATTGATCCGATGAGCTCTGTGCTGTCTGTATTATCAAAAGTAGATCCAGATGAAATGGCCATGGTGCAGATTTGCTTGGAATCAATTGGTGGATCTTGGCAATCAAGTGGGCAAAGACTTGCCGAGGCAGGCGGCCCCAGAACCGAAGAAGGTGGAACAACCGCACACCCCGATGCAGCATTAATTAAAGATAAGATTTCTTTTCCGGGATTTGCTGTAAGTATCCGCTTAATATCAAATAAAAAATCAACATTAACTGAGCTAGCAAGTGCATTTGGAGTGTTTGCCAAATCAGACGGTAATTCATTTACAACCAAAGGGCATGGGATTTTTGCAAAGGGCACTCCGATGAAAAATGCTATTCAAAGACGCGTTACTGACAACCAAGTACTAAATATTGTTGAGCTTGCAACCATATGGCATCTACCCGGCGATAAAATAAAAATCCCATCAATAGTTTGGGGCAAAGCAGTTTTATCTGAGGCTCCAGACAATTTACCCATTGCCGAAGGCAAAACTGACGAAGAAAAAATGGGAATTAATTTCTTTGCTAGAACTCCTTATAAAAACCTAGATTCTGTCTTTGGAATTAAAGACAGAGACAGAAGGAGACACATTTGGGTCGTCGGAAAAACTGGTACAGGTAAATCAACCCTAATTCAAAACATGGTAATCGACGATGTTAAAAAGGATAAAGGGTTGGCCTTGATCGATCCCCATGGCGACGCGTGCGAGATTGTTCTTGATTACATTCCCAATCACAGAATTAATCAAACTGTTTACTTTAATCCTGCCGACAAAGATCATCCTATTACTCTAAACCCATTAGAAGTCACAGGGCGTGAAGAGGCAGAGCTTGTAGTATCGGGCTTAATGGGAGTATTCACTAAAATCTGGGCAAATGTTTGGTCAGCCCGAATGGAATATATTTTAAGAAACACCCTTCTTACTCTCGCCCAGATAGAAGGCACTACTTTTAGCGATGTCTTGGCAATGCTTTCAAATAAAAATTATAGAGATCGGGCACTCGAAAAAATAAATGACCGAGCACTAATTCTCTTCTGGAAAGATGAGTTTGATAAAATGCCCGACCGTTTGCAAAAGGAAGCCATCTCCCCAATTCAAAATAAAGTCGGACAGTTTGTTACTTCCCCACTAATCAGGCGCGTAATTGGAAGCCCCAAAAGCTCAATTGATTTAGAGCAAATCATGGATGAAGGGAAAATTCTTCTCGCTAATTTGTCTGTTGGAAGAATCGGAGAAGATAACTCTGCGCTTCTTGGTGCGACTTTGATTACAAAGCTTCAATATGCCGCAATGAGAAGAGTTGATATTCCAGAAGAAGAAAGACGAGATTTTTATTTATTCGTAGACGAGTTTCAAAATTTTGCTACTGAGTCATTTATAAAAATATTATCAGAGGCAAGAAAATACAGACTAAACTTGATGCTTGCCAATCAATACATGGCCCAAATTCCAGAAGAAATTCAAAAAGCAATTCTTGGAAATGTTGGTTCTCTGGTAGCATTTGGAGTCGGAGCGGAAGATGCCGAGATAATTCACAAAGAATTTTCCGAAGTTTTCTCTCAAAACGACTTGGTTAATTTATCTAACTTCCAAATTGCTACGAAATTAATGATTGACGGACATGCATCAAGACCATTTTTAGCCCATACTCTCCCAATGCCAGAATCTAAAAACTTAAACAAGGAAACTGTAATAACGCAGTCACGCGAGCGCTGGGCATCAAAAGATCCATTCGTAGATGAGCCATACGTGCACCAACCACAACAAACTGAACACAAACCAAAAGCTCAACCACAACCCAACAAACCAGTTAAAAAATTAAACTGGGTAGACAACCGACCAAAGAACAAGGTTTTATACGACAACCCAAATAAATAAGTAGTGGAAATCTTCTCTCACTTACCTATAATGAATATATGAGAAAAGTTTTTGTCAGTGCATTTTTCTTGCTGCTTTTTCTTTCGGTGGCCCCCAGCGTCAGTGCAAAAGAAATATTCGTTGATAACAAAATTTCAGGCAATTGTAACGGTAACTATTCAATAGGTAGCAGGAATTGTTCTGGAAGTGATGGAGATGCATACAAATCCCCGGGAGACGGTGTAAATAATATGGTTTCTGGTGACACGCTAAGTATACGTGGTGGAGAATACACGGTCACCCAAATGAGTCTTAATTTTTCCGGTAGCCAAACTGTTATCCAAGGATATCTTGACGAAAACCCAACACTTTACAAACCAGAAATTAGACGGGGAATCTTCGCAGTCGGCAGCAATAGCAATAATTTAGAAATCAGAAACATGACATTAAAGAGTAGATTTTACGAAGTTGTTAATGGATGGGAACAATATAGTGGAAATGTTTGGAGGCATGAAAGACCATACCACGATGAACCAACTGAGTTGAGGTTTAATCTTGAATGGTCTACAAATAGTGGACACCCAGTAAGTAGCTTGACCGAAGTTAATTCTACAAAAGAATGGGTTTGGCAAGACGGATACATATATGTTTACTCCGAAGGTAATCCAGATAATGTCTACACCAACCCTGGCATTAACATCATCGATGATTATGATGCTGTAGGTATTAGCGGAAAAGGAGGCGCTGAAGCAACTGTGACTAATGTTTATTTCTCTGACTTTGCTCACGGTGGCATTAAAGGTAGTACGAAGTGGCATGTCAAAAATTCATATTTCGACAATATCGGAACCGATTCAAATGATCATCATATTTACTTTGGTGCTCAATTTGATGCTGGCAATGAATCAATTATTGAGAATAACTACTTTGGAGCAACCAAAGGATATGGGGCACATATGTATACCAACCCTAGTCATTACATTATTCGAAATAACATTTTTGACTGCAAAAACACAGGTGAAGGCGCAATCGTTTTGGCGGGTAATAATATTAGTGTTTACAACAACACTATTTACAACTGCCCTCGCGGAGTATTCTTCTTTAGAAGTGGCAGCCAAAATAATATCGTCAAAAATAACTTGTTTTATAACAACACATACAACATAGAATTAGATCATGGTGAACAAATTCCAAACAACAATGTTGTCAGCTATAACTATTTTGACGACAGCGCTTGTAGAAACTGTAATAATTTTACAAGTTCAGGAGGAGCCAATCTCACAGGCATGATCGATTCCACAAATATTATCAATTCCTCAAATCCATTCGTAGTTACAAACCCCTCTAACTGGGCAGATTTTCGATTGAAAAGTGGAGCTGCTGTAATAGACGCAGGTATCGATCTTGGTGCCAGCAATGCTAATGCATTGTCCCCTAGTGACACATCTTGGCCACCATCAAATTTAAATCAAGCGAATAACGGTTCCGGGTGGGAAATAGGAGCTTTTGTATACGGAAAAAGCACAGGGCAACCTCCCGATAATGGAGGCAACACTACCAATACCGGAGGATCTTATGACTTACCCCCTTCAAATCATAAAGACGGTGATTCTAATGAGGATGGGAATGTTGACGGATTGGATTATGTAATATGGCTTAATCATTACAATATACAGGTACAAGATGCTTACAAAAGTGGAGATCATAACACAGATGGTGTTGTTGACGGATTGGATTATGTAATATGGTTAAATAATTACGGATTATGAGTTTTAGATTAACAAAGAAAAAAGTCTGGATCGGTTTAAGCTTGCTAATAATTTCATTGGCCATACCAGCTACATTATTATTGCTCAAAAGAAACACAGATACACGAACAGGCGCCGAGACAGAATTGGCTGATGTATTCTTTTTGCCAGAAACCGCGACTCTTCCGCCAGGTCAACAAGTCAGATTGATGATTGATTCGAAACAAATACCGCTCGGGTTTGTTCAGTTAGACATAAGCTTTGACAACACAAAAGTTAAAGTTAAAGACGAACTTGCCATAACAGATACTCTAAAAAATGTGATTCGAAAATCTACCAACGCAGAAATGAATTCAAACGGGATGATATCAATTGCCTTGGGCTTGTCCCCTGATGACAAAGACAATGCTCCACAAGGTGTAATTGAGCTAGCAACTTTTACAATAGAAGAAAATTCTACAGAGAACGCTGCTGCCATGTTCCAATTCACAAAAACTCAATTAGTGAAGGCCACAGAGCCAGTTGAAGTACTCGTAAACTCTAAGCCACTGACTGTAACAATTAGTAAACAAACACCGGCCGGTACAGGAGGAACAACAAACACAAGTGGCTTATCACGTTATAAATACGGAGACATTAACGAAGACGGAGTTGTGAACATTTTGGATTATTCTATTTTATTCGATAATTTTGGAAAGCAACTTGCTGCAGGACATCAATTTAAAAAGGCTGATATTAACGATGACGGCACAGTTAACATACTCGACTACTCAATCTTATTCGATAATTTTGGTAAACAAATTGAATAATATTTGTTTTAGAATGAAAATGATGAAGAAAGCAATATTCATATTACTGTTGGCTCTGGCCTTTGTTCTGCCAAGTAAGGTCGGTGCGGCAGCGGAGAGTACGCTTAGCTTTTCTCCCAGCGATACGACTCCGACTGTTGGCGATACTTTTACGGTCAATGTAAATATTAATTCTGGCACCAACGAAGTTACTGGTGTTGAGCTCCACTTAACTTTTGATGAAAGCAAAATAGAAGCCCAGAGCATAACCGAGGGGACATTTTTTACTAATCCAAACACAACCACCCCAAGTATTAGTAATACAAACGGGACAATCAGCTACACACTATTGGTTCCACCTGGAGGGACGGGAGTGACAGGAACAGGGACTGTGGCTGTTATAACATTCAAGGCAATTGCAGCTGGGAATGTAAGTCTGACCTTTTCGTCTCAAACTTTAGTAACTGCAGCAGGTGAAAGCGGAGTAAATGTCTTAGCGAGTAGCCCATCCAAAACCATTACAGTTGGAGCAAGTACTAGCTCAACCGCCACACCAACAGCGACTCCAACGAGTTCCCCTTCATCCACTACTTCTGGCACTGGCGGAACATCAACCACGACAACAACGCTGCCAGATGCAGGAGTATCATTTCCAACACTAATTGGAGCAGCGCTAGGCTTACTTCTTCTAATCCCCAGTTTAATATTTCTCCTCAAATAATCCCATCAGCTAAGCTTGTGTGCTACTTCATAGCCCATAATATGATATAATTGCTCCGCACATTTTTAATTTTCTCGTTGGTTAGTTTGTGGGGAAGTAGAAATGCATAAGATTTTGGTAGTACTTTTGCTGTTGGTCTTGGGAGTTTTGGCTGTTTCAGGGCCAATCCAAGCTCAGGAAAACACAGATGAAGGAGTTGATGTTTTATATTTGGGCCCACTAGGTGAAGACTATTCGCTCTACTGGGCAAAACTCACTGACAGCAATTTGGAGGCCTGCCTAGTTGTAGCTCCCAAAACCGCGGGTGCAGAAATCGGCAGTTTTTGTAGCCTGTCACTTCGCGGAGTGGAATTACGACCACCCACAGTTTTCGTAGCGTCTTACGCAGAGAAATTGGCCTTTTGGAACGTCAAAATTGACCTTCCGGGTCCCGATGGACACTGTTTGATTATCACATCAACAGTCCCGGGGCCAGAGCCATTTATAAGTTGCACATTCTGAAATTTAACTAAACAGTAGTATAATAAACCCATTCTTACTCTGGGGAGAGTGGGTTTAGTTTTTTTAAGGAGAGGCTAATGACCTTCGAGGAAGTTCAAAAACTTTTACCAGAAAGTTATTTGGCCATATCTAGGGAAGATGGTAGGGTCGATATTTACGATGAAACATTAAACCGAATGGCTGGCTCAATAGTCAGGGGTTTCGTCAAAATTGACAATCGCCACAAGGTTGCACTATGTTGTCATCTAGATAGACCCGACTTGGGACTAGTTCTTTCAGGACAACCAGCTTTGACTCAGTAACTTGAAGCACCCGCTCTCCCCAGCTTTTTTTAATTCGAAAATTTAAACGTGGAGAACATGTTGTTGAAAGTTTCCTGTTCCAATTTTTCCAAAGTATCTGTCCAGGACATTTGAATAAAGACATTTTTCCTCCAAATAATTACAAATGTATACCACTTGCCTTCTAAAATTCCCTGCAATACCTGAGCGGTTCCTCCCCCAATATTTCGATATTCAATTGGAGGCTTGTTGACCCAACCAGCCAAGTTTCTTGTTGAAACTATAATTTCTCCAGCGGAAACTTCCGGATCGGATTCTAATAAATCAGCTTCTATGTGAAGAGTGTTAAGTTTAAACTCGTTTGCACTTTTCCTAATTTCAACGATATTTTTTGTAGATTTATTCTTTTCAGGAGGAGGGACTAATGTCCATTCAGATGGATATTTAAAACTAAATTCATAAGTTGTGTCTTCGTAAGTTTCCCATGTTTCTGTTGGATCGATTTTTATTAATTTAAATGTTTCTAAAATCTTATTGAATTCATCATTGTATTCACTTCCAGAATCATTTCTGACGACAAAATAAGTTGGAGCTGTCTCATCAACTAAAACCTGATTAAAAACTACATATTCAAAATATTCTTCATTCTCAGCAATGCTTGTATATTTTTTGGCTTCTACATTGTCCACCGTAAGCTCTGATTGATCTGTATTAGAGGTATTTATACTCGGGTTTTTTGTTGTGTGTTGGACATAAATCACATGATCCTTGGCTGCAGCGTCGCAATCATTGTCATTAATTTCAGCGCTATTAGTCGCGGCTTTTAGATAAATAAAATTATCGCATTCGGTGAGAAGTAATTCTGATGAATAATCAAATGAGAATTTCTTAGCTTGATAAGAATTAAGCTTTGCTTCTGGTGGGATAGTTGGTTCAGGTGTAGCTGGTGCTAAAGTAGGAGCTACAGTAGGAGCCGGAGTTGGTTCTGTGTATTGCCTAAATTGATTATTAAAAAAGTATGCTGCTGCAAAAATTGTTCCAAGTATTAATAATGCCGGAACCAAAAAAACAAACTTGCCAATGTGATGTTTTAAACTCCCCTTTTTAGCAATTTGTGGCTCATTGTCTGGTAATGACTGAGGCGGTTGCTCTGAACTCACCGGTGGTGGTGGAGTTTGATTGCTGTCAACTTCAACTGTCTCAAAGCGTGGGCGAGAACTATCCATACTCTATATTAACAAATTTGACATCCAAGATGTGATCGGAAGCGAGCTAAGTTTTTTACCCAAAAACTTTGGCCTTAAAAGGGGGTGTTTTTTAATAACTCCTTAGAAAGGAGGTGATCCATCCGCTCCTTCCAGAACGGATACCTTGTTACGA
>Ga0066639_10004422_pt1 | contig 11976 bp, 17 predicted proteins | sample CryGeyCG2114_010_2_FD_59504 | JGI IMG/M metagenome (GOLD analysis project Ga0066639, IMG submission 59504) | Groundwater microbial communities from aquifer - Crystal Geyser CG10_big_fil_rev_8/21/14_0.10 | ecosystem: Environmental > Aquatic > Deep subsurface > Groundwater | place: USA: Utah... | reverse complement strand
GATAGGGGTAAAGCAATTAAGTATGCATTCATATCAGGAATGGCAGAGCCACTGGGCGCAATCATTGCCTATCTACTTCTTAGACCCTATCTCAATCAAAACATCCTTTCCTATATCTTTGCCCTGGTCGCAGGAGTGATGGTTTATATCAGTTTTGATGAACTTCTTCCCGCTTGTTTTCGGGATGAGCAAGGCCACAATGCGATCTTAGGCATTATGTCAGGAATGATGATTGTTTCCTTAAGTCTGCTTTTCCTTTAGTATTTTTCTACTTGACAAGACTGCTTTGGAAATCGTATAATGAATACGTATTCATAATTAATAATCACTATGATAACGTATCCACCCGCTCTTACCTCAAGTCTTTTCAGTTCTATTCGAACACGACTTGAAGAGCGAGCTTTGGTGGACTTAAGAGCCTGTAGTTATTCACTTATATTATAAGTTCACAAACAATCTCTAAAGGAGGTGAAAAAATATGCCAGCATTCGATGGAACCGGACCACAAGGGGTAGGGCCCATGACAGGACGAGGGATGGGGCGTTGCGGAAAAGGTTGGGGGGCAGGGAGGGGATTAGGTTTTGGCAGAGGTCGAGGATTCGGAAGAGGTTTGGGAAAATACTTTGGTTGGAATCAATCGCAAACTAAAGAGGATCGAAAAAGAGACTTGGTTGATTACCGTAAAGCTTTGGAAGAAGAGCTTGAGGACACTAAAAAACAGGAAGAGGATCTAAATAGGGCAGAGTAAGATCGTTTGAGGGAGTTTTTAAAATTTTTTAAGGAGATAATATAATGAAGATAGCCTTAAGTTCTTCAGGAAAAGATCTTAACAGTAGCCTTAGCGAAGTGTTTGGCAGATGTCCCTACTTTCTTATTGTGGAAATTGATGATAAAAAAGTAAAAGAATTCGAAGCAGTAAGAAATTTAAGCATAAACCAAATGGGTGGAGCAGGAATTGCTGCCGCTCAAACGGTAGCAGAAAAAAATGTGAGCGTAGTCATAACAGGAGCGGTGGGTCCAAGGGCACTGGAGGTACTAAAACAGTTTAACATTCAGGTTTATAGTGACACCGGTCTAGTGAAAGAGGCGATCCAAGAATTTATAGAGGGAAAGCTTGAGAAAATCCAATAAACAAATAATGAAGATAGTAATTCCTACCAATAATAACAAAGGTTTACATGATAGTGTAGCAGAACATTTTGGTAGATGTAATACCTATACGTTTCTTGACGAGAAGGGTAAGATTATTGAAGTAATCAACAATACAAGCGAGCACATGGGTGGCATTGGGCTTCCGCCGGAGCTGATGAAAAAACATGGAGCCAATATTTTACTATGCAAAGAACTTGGCCCGAGGGCTCTTAGTTTATGCGCTCAATTAGGAATAGACGTATATGTATGTCAGGCAAAAACCGTTAAGGAAATATTTAATCTGTGGAAAAATCATAAAATTAAAAAGGCGGATTTATTCAATATCTGTGAGGGGCATAAATTATGAGAATTGCAATAACAGGTGGTAAGGGGGGAACTGGGAAATCAATGGTGGCGATTTCTTTGGCGGTTGAGTTTGCTGAAAAAAATACGACAATGCTGGTAGACGCCGATGTTGAATGCCCCAATGACCATTTAATGCTTTCCGTAAGAAGAAAAAGATATATTAAAGTTTACCAGCCAATACCGAAATGGGATTTCAATAAATGTACAAAATGCGGAAAGTGCGCCTCTATCTGCAAACAAAATGCCATAGTTTTTGTAGAAGGCAAGTATCCGGCTTTCGTGAAGGATGTTTGTATTGGTTGCAAAGCCTGTATCGTTGCCTGTCCTTATGGTGCTATTTCTGAGACCAAAAAAGAAATTGGAACAATTTATACCGGAAAAAATTATGGGGTTGATTTGGTTTCAGGGGAACTTAAATTGGGAGAGCTTGCATCAGGTGAAGTAGTAGTTGAGGTTAGAAAGCATTCTGAAGAAATCAACAAAAAAACCAAAGCGAGCACAATCTTGATAGATTCTGCCGCTGGTATTGGTTGTCCGGTAATTGCTTCACTGGTAGGAACTGATTACATAGTTGCCGTGACAGAACCAACGCCATCTGCTTTGCACGATTTAAAAAGAGTACTGTATCTGGCAAATCACTTTGGTATCAAACATGGAATTGTTATCAATAAGTTTGATCTGGAAAAGTTCTTTTACTTGAAAACAGAAAAATTCGCCAAGAGAAAAAATATCCCAATTCTTGGTAAAATTCCTTATAGAAAAGATTTTGTTGATTCAATGATAAAGATGAAACCGGTTACTGTCGTGAACCCAAAATACAAAGAATTATTTAAGGAAATAATAAGGAAAATAAACGAGCAATCAACATGAAAGAAAAAATAGCAAAGATTTCTATCCTGGCGAACATAACTTTAGCCGTTGGGAAAATTATAGCGGGGATGCTATCAAACTCAGCCGCCATTTTAGCTGAGGGTATCCATTCTTTTATGGATATTTTATCTTCGGCTATAGGCTTTATTGGGATTAAAATATCCCAAAAACCAGAAGATCAAAAGCATCCGTATGGCCATTATAAATTCGAGGTTCTGGCTGGTTTTTCCATCACTCTGATTTTGTTCGGAAGTGGCATGGTAATTATTTACGAAGCTTATCAGAAACTTCTAAACCCTTCCTCGATAGAAATTCCTATTTTGGCTTTTGGGGTGATGATTTTTTCAGCGCTGGTTAACGAGATAATGGCGCGTTTAAAAATCTATGTCGGCAAAAAAGAAAATTCAATTGCTTTGCTTTCCGACGGATTTCATTCCAGAATTGATGTTTTTACCTCGCTGACGGTTTTTGTTGGTTTGTTTTTAATTAAATATTGGGTTTATGCAGATTCCCTATTAGCTTTGTTGATTGGTTTATACATAATTAAAGAATCTTTTTCCATAGGTAAAGAAGCGATAGATTCTATACTGGATGTTTCGGCAGGAAACGAAATTGAAGAAAAAATAAAAGCAATCGCCAAAAATAAAAATATTGTTATTGAAGATTTAAAAACGCAAAAAAAAGGCTCGATAATTACCGCTTACTTATTAATCAATCTCCCAAGCAATTTACAAGTCAAAGAAGCAACGCAGATTTCTGAAGGGTTGAGGGAAAAAATGATGGAAGAGATTAGTAATCTTTCCTATGTGGCGATCCAAATTAGAAGTCATGAAGTGGAGACCGGGTTTTACAAACCCATTTTTGGTCGAGGTTTCGGTTGGCAAAAAAAAGGTAAATTTGTAAAAGAAATAGAAGAAGCTCAAGGTAAAGGACCGGGTGGTTATTGCGTTTGTCCAAAATGTGGTTATAAAACTATTCATAAACGTGGGATCTCCTGTTCAACTTTGGAGTGTTTGAATTGTAGAATTAGTTTAAAAAGATAACAAGATGCCCAGACCGAGAATACCCCGCTGTTTGCGGTTCAATCCAAATGTCATTTATTTTAAACCTCACGGCATCCCTTTGCGAATGCTTGAGGAAATTGTACTGTCTCCTGACGAGCTTGAAGCGTTGAAGTTATATGATGTGGATTGTTTGGAACAGACGAAGGCCGCCGAGAAAATGAAAATTTCCCAACCTACTTTTGCTAGGATTTTAGACAGTGCCTATAAAAAAATTGCCGATGCTTTAGTTAAAGGAAAGGCAATTCGCATAGAAGTAAAATAAGCGAAGCCTGTCTCTGATAGAATAACCATAATAATGAAAAAATATCTCATTACTATTTTACTTTTTTGTTTTTCCATTTTTTCTATCTTGCTTTTTAGTTCTGCGGTATTGGCTCAAAATGAAACTGGGACTGAATATAAACAAGAAACTCTAGAGGGAGGAGTCACTCAGATTTTAGAGGAAAAACAAATTACTCCTATGGGAGCAACAGAGCCTCAGCTTTACCAAAAGCTGGAGATTCTGGTTACTAAGGGATCGCTGAGAAATAAAAAAATCACTGTCGAAAATGGCAATTTACCCATGAGTAATTTGCAGAAATACAAAGTCGACGACGAGCTGGTAATAAGTTACAGTAAAGATCCTAGCGGTAATAACAGTTTTTATATTACGGACCATATCAGGCGGAGGCCTTTATTCTGGTTGTTTGTGATTTTTGTGGTTATGGCAGTGGCGATTGGGCGTTGGCAAGGTGCCGCTTCTCTGGTGGGGATGGCAATCTCTTTCTTGGTCATATTTAAGTTTATCTTGCCTAAAATCTCAACGGGAAGTGATCCTGTCCAGATTGCTATATTGGGGTCACTAGTAATTATCCCTGCTACTTTTCTCTTATCTCATGGGGTAAATAAGAAGACCGGGATCGCCATTGTGGGGACACTCATTTCTCTCATCATCACTGGTATTCTGGCAAATGTCTTTGTCGAGGCTTCTAAATTAACAGGTTTTGCTTCTGAAGAGGCTGGTTTCTTGCAGGCTTACAAGCCAGGTTTTATTAACATTAAGGGGTTACTTTTAGCAGGTATTATTATCGGTGTTTTGGGCGTTTTGGATGACATTACCATATCCCAATCAGCTATTGTCCAGCAATTGAAAGAAGCAAACCCCAGGCTAAAAGCAGGCGAACTTTATAGGAAGGCAATGTCTGTCGGAAAAGATCATATTGCTTCAATGGTGAATACTTTAATTTTGGTCTATACAGGAGCAGCTCTGCCTTTACTTCTATTGTTTATTGATAATCCACATCCGTTCTCGGAAGTAATCAATTATGAAATTATTGCCGATGAAGTAGTTAGAACATTGGTGGGCAGTGTAGGTCTGATTTTAGCCGTGCCGATTACTACACTGATTGCTGTTTTTAGTTCGGAAAAAAAGATATGAAAAACGACAATTTTGCTTTACAGGTTAAAAACTTAACCGTTGAGCTAAACAATCAAAAAATAATTAAAAACTTAACTTTTGAGGTTAAGAGAGGTGAAACCTTGGTGGTTTTGGGGCCCAATGGAGCGGGCAAGACAACATTATTAAGAGCATTATTGGGAGTTATTCCCTACCAGGGAGAGATTACTTGGTCAGTAAAAAATATTAGCTATCTGCCTCCAAACGAACTCCTGCAAAGAAGGGAAATTCTTCCTTTGACGGTCGAAGATTTTTATAGCCTCAAAGAAATATCTGGCAACAGAATTATTGATAGTTTACAGTCGGTAGGCTTAGAAAAAAATACGCTCAAGAAACGGATTGCCCATCTTTCTACGGGGCAATTTCAACGGTTAAACATTGCTTGGGCACTAGCCGATAAACCCGACACGCTTCTTTTTGACGAACCAACATCGGGAATTGATATTGGAGGAACGGAGACAATTTACTCGTTGCTTCATAACTTTTGGGAGCAATACAAACTGACTATTATTTTAGTCACTCACGATTTAAGCGTAGTTTGGGAGCATGCGGATAATGTGCTGTGTATAAACAAAAAAGGATTATGTTATGGGGTACCTAAAAAAATGCTGACGACTGAGAATTTACAACAACTATATGGCGTTGGAGTTAAATATTATCGCCACGGAACCTATGATCGATGAAAAAATAATCCTAGCGATATTAATGACCGTTTCTATTGGAGCTGTCGCAGGGTATTTAGGGACACTTATGCTTTCCAAGAGGATGTCGCTTGTTGGAGGACCATTGGGGCATTTAACTCTACCTGGAATTACACTGGCACTGTTGTATGGTTTCGATGTCTCAATTGGCGCTTTTATTATGCTGATACTGGGAATTTTGGTGATATGGTTTTTTGAGAAAAGAACCAGGCTTCCCATTGAGGCGTTGACCGCGATTGTCTTTACTTCGTCTGTGGCGATTGCTTTTTTGTTTTTACCCTCTGAAGAAGTGGAGTTGGCACTTATTGGTAATATTTCACAGATAACGGCTTCAACTGCTTTTATCAGCATGGCTTTTTCGGTTCTGGCTTTTTTGATCGTGAGACAAATTTACAAAAAAATGGTTTTTATTGCAGTCTCCGAGGACTTGGCTAAGTCAGAGAAAATCAATGTCGATAGAATCAATCTGATTTACCTTCTCACTGTTGCTGTGGTAATTGGTTTGGGCATACGCATTGTGGGAAGTCTTTTGACTGCTGCCATTGTAGCGATTCCCGCAGCCACAAGCAGAAACTTAAGCGTCAATATGAAACAATACGCCTATGGTGGAGCAATTGCGGGAGGATTAGCAGGGATTTTAGGGATAATTGCCTATCAACTATTTTCGATCCCCGCGGGTCTAGCGGTCATTATTTCCAGTTCGGCATTATTTCTTTTTTCCGTTGTATTTAAGAAGACCTGAGTAATTTGAAGTATGAGAAGAGAAATGAACTTATATGTGTTGACCCATTGCGAAAGTTGTTATAACAGGCGGGGTATCTTTACGGGTCGGGTAGATTCAAAGCTAACGGCAAATGGACACAAACATGCTCAACGTCTAGCGGAGAAATTAAAAAATAAAAAGATTGATATTGCATTCACTTCTCCTCTTTTACGGACAAGGCAAACTCTTAAGCATATTTTAAAGTATCACCCCAACACGAAAGTTGTAATTGATGATAGATTGATCGAGCGAGATTATGGTAGATTATCGAGGAAAAGTAAAGAAAAATATAAAAGAGAGCATCCGGATTTGTTTCCTATTCACCATCGTTCTTATACTGTTGCCGCTCCCGGCGGAGAAAGTATGCAGCAGGTAGAAAAAAGAGTCATGTCATTCATTAAAGAATTACTTACATCAATGAGAAAAGAAAGCGCCAATGTTCTTATCGTATGTCATGGCAACTCGATACGTCCAATCAGACGTTTTTTCGAAAAACTTTCTTCACGAGAGATGATGGAATTAGAAAACTTAAGACATAGGGTCTTTATGTATCATATAAGCGAAGGAGGTGGGGATGTATGAGGGTACTTAAATTCGGCGCGGTTTGGTGCAATGGCTGTTTAGTGATGCGTCCTCGTTGGCAGGAGATAGAAAAAGAAAATCCTTGGCTCAAAACCGAGTATTTTGATTTTGATAAGGACAAAGAAACAGTCAATGGATATGACATTGTTAGTGGGGTGTTACCTGTTTTTGTATTTCTTGATAAGGATGGAAAGGAAATCTTGCGCTTAAGCGGCGAGGTAGAAAAAAGCGAACTTCTCAAAGTCATTATTGAAAATAAGGGCAAATAAAAATTATGATAAACAAGATCATTAAATCCTTACTGATCGTGGGGATGTTTTTCTTTTTCGTAAAACCTGCCCTGGCAGCTGAAGTCACACTTCATTTTTTCTGGGCTGCAGAGTGTCCTCATTGCGCCAAAGAAAAAGTATTTCTAAACACATTGAAGGAAAAATATCCCCAGCTGACTATTAAGGACTATGAAATAATGTATGATCGCAATAATTTGGAATTACTGCAAAAGGTGGGGACAGAACTTCAAGCTGATGTATCTGGCGTTCCCTTTACGGTAATTGGCAAAAAACAAGTTATTGGTTATTTCAACGATGAAACTACCGGTAAGGAAATTGAAGAGACTGTTAAGTGCGCCGTGGAGAATGGCTGCGAAGATTTAATAGCTGGTTTGTCGCCAGAAGAAAACGCCCAACAACCCAAAGAACAACCCCAAGGTATTCCCGAAACCCTGAAAGTGCCAATTTTTGGAGAGCTTCAAGTAAAAAATCTTTCATTGCCGCTTTTAACTTTTGTCGTGGCCCTTTTAGACGGATTTAATCCCTGCGCCATGTGGACACTTCTTTTCCTAATCAGTTTGCTTTTAGGTATGAAAGATAGGAAGCGGATGTGGGTTTTGGGTATTACTTTTATTGTTTCGTCTGCTTTTGTATATTTTCTTTTTCTCTCTGCCTGGCTCAATCTATTTCTTTTTCTGGGTTTCGTAGTGTGGGTGAGGATTTTGATTGGCTTTATTGCTTTGGGTGCCGGTGGGTATTATCTGAGAGATTACTGGATTAATAAAAAGGGCGGTTGTAATGTTATGAGAGATGAAAAACGCCAGAAAATATTTGAGAAGATGCGAGACATTACTCAAAAACGTCAATTTATTTTAGCTTTTGGTGGCATCGTTCTTCTGGCAATTGCCGTGAATATGGTCGAGTTGATTTGCTCGGCAGGGTTGCCTGCGATTTACACAAAAATCTTGAGTCTTTCCAATCTACCAATTTGGCAATACTATCTTTATCTCCTGTTTTATATTCTTATCTTTATGTTAGACGACTTATTCGTTTTTTTTACTGCCATGATTACTTTACAAGCGGTCGGGATTCAGAGTAAATACTCTCGGTATTCTCATCTAATTGGAGGTATCTTAATGTTCATGATTGGTTTACTGCTTTTATTCAAACCTGAATGGTTGATGTTCGGATAATTCCCTCTTTACTTGAAAGAAAATACACCCTCCGTTGTATTACTTATAGATAGGAGTTATCATTGAAAGGGGGTGGAAAATACATGAAAAAAACATCATTATTTCTTGGATTAACCGCATTGGTAGTAGGAAGTACTTTACTAGTTCCTCAGGCAGCTCAAGCTTATAAAGGCGATCCGAATGTAAAGGGTCCGAATTATACTTCAGAGCGTCATGAAGCGATGACCAAGGCATTTGAAAATAAAGATTACAATGCTTGGAAAAGTCTGATGCAGGGCCGGGGTAGAGTAATGCAAATTATTAACGCTCAAAACTTTGCTCGTTTTGCTGAAGCGCATAAACTGGCTTTAGAAGGTAAAACTAGTGAAGCGAATAAGATCAAAACAGAACTTGGTTTAGGAGTGCGTAACGGAACAGGTATGGGTCAGGGAATGGGTTATGGTCAAGCGGCAAAGTAACGTATTTACTTTTCAGGCTCTCATCTTTAGAAGATGGGAGCCTGTTCGGTAGGTATAATAAACATATTTAGATGAAAGATTTAAAGAAATTAAAAGATGAACAAATTGTTGAACTTGTCAGAACGAAAGACAAGGAGCTTTATATTGAAATTGTATTACGTTATCAGACAAAACTATTGAGATATGCTCTGTATTTAATACAAGATAAAACAAAGGCTGCCGATGCAATTCAGGAGTCTTTTATCAAAGCGTTTATTAACCTTAATAGTTTCGATCTTAAGATGAAGTTTTCCAGTTGGATTTATCGGATTGTTCATAATCAGGTAATGAATATTTTTAATAAAAACAAAAAAGAACTGCCACTTTTGGATACTGTTGATTTTGACAGTGGAAAGAACTTGGAACTTGATTTATTAAATAAAGAAACTCATGAAAAAGTAAATAAATGCGTTGATCAGATGCCGATAATGTATTCAGAACCTTTATTGCTTTATTACTTTGAAGAAAAATCATATGAAGAAATAAGCGATATTTTAAGGTTGCCTGTTGGCACAGTTGGTACAAGAATCAATCGCGCTAAAGTTATAATGAAAAAAATATGTCAAAGTACCAAATAGATATTCCTAAAAATGTAATGTCTAAAATAGAAGCAGAACAGATTAGAATGAGGCCTAAGTGGTATTTCTTATTAGGAACTCTTGCGATCTTTATTGCGCTAATAGGATTAGTAATCCTTTCAATTTTTTTAATAAGTTTGATTACTTTTTCTCTAAGGAGCCATGGTCCCATGGGGATAGTTCGTTACCAGCAACTCATCTCCAGTTTTCCATGGTGGGCTCCAATAATAGTCGTTATCGGGTTAACAATGGGAATAGCCTTGTTAAAGAAGTACGATTTTTCTTACAAAAAGAACTTCCTATTTATTATCTTAGTTTTTATTGCCGCGGTACTATTAGCAGGAGTATTGGTAGACATACTGGGTTTTGATATGTTCTGGATAAAAAGAGGACCAATGAGAAGATTTTACCAACAATATGATGGAAATAAACAAGAATGGAACAATATTATTAAAAATAACGGCAAGGGTAAAAGAAACTTTCAGTAACTATTAATTTGCTTTGAAGATAGACTATATTGTATTTGTTTCTTTTTCAACTTCGGGCTTTTTCTTTTTAGATTTCAATTGAGGTTTTAGCAACTCTACTTTTTTTACTGTTTTTTCCTCTTGAGGAGCTTTCGGAGAAAAAGAAAAGGTAAGGATCTTTAACAGTTTATCCAGCTTCCAATTCAATGCCTCAAATTGTTTTTTATAGGGATCTTCACCTTGTCTATCTATACGTCTGTCCGTGTTTCTATCTGTGTTTCTTCCATCAAACCTTCTGGAATCGGAATGGCGAACATTTTCAAAACATTTACTGCAGAAGACCGGTTTTTCCCCAGTAGGTCTGAACGGCACTTCGCATTCATTCCCGCATTTGCTGCAGATCGCCCTATGCATTGAAAATCTATCTGAAGAATCTCTTCTGCCGAAATCCCGTCTTTTGAAATCTCTCCCTCCGCCAAATTTGCTATTCCCCCGATTAAAATTTCTCATGGTCTGATTATACCAATTCATTGTCAGAATAGATAATAGGCTTTTGTTTTAACCGTTTAACTGATAAGATTAGCTGTTACATACTATTTTTACAGATATGAAAAAAATGAAGAGAAGCGGTAAAAAGAAAGTAAAATCTTTATTGAAAAAAAAGATGCATGGAGTAGTCAGGAAGCTTATCAGACAAAGAAAAACACAGAGATAATCCTACGGGTAGAATCTTCAGTTGAAAAAAAGAAAATCCACATCTAGTTTATCCGTATTGATATGGAGGCTATAAAACGGTTCGGGAGAATAAATCGTTAAGACAACGGGTACGTTAAGCGGGATAATAATCTGATCATCTTTCAGAATCGCATTTTGGATCTTAATACTATCTCCATTCAAGGGGATTTCACTTCCGTTGGCAGTGATCTCATCAATAACCGTTTCTTTTCCATCATCCCTTTTGTTTTCTACTTTAAACTCATATATCCAGCGATTAGAACCACTATCATGATTTACATGGACGGCATTCGTTATCCCCTCCATCTCTGTTGAAGAATTTATGAAAATATCTCCGGGGCTTATACCTCCGACACCTGTACTTGAAATGGATCCGCCGCCATTCATTTTTCTTGTAAAAGGCAGGACCATAAAAAGAAACAAAAATCCAATGAGTATGCCTATACTGATAAGCCCACGTTTTTTTGAACGAAAATAAAAATCCTTTTGGCTCAATATCCCAACCGTGGCAAGATAACAGCCTGTCACGAGAGCTATCAAACTCCCAGAATACGACATAAGTGAAGAAAAACGTTGGTTATTTTCTCGATAAATAGAAGTCGTGAATTTCGCAAACCAAAAAAAACCGCCAATAAGAGGATGGGACATAAAATAAATAATGAGGAAGAAAAAAGTTAATCCAATAGTAAGAGCTACGTTATAGCTACTGGAGATAACGACATATAGTCCGAAGAAAAAAACAATCGGAATTAATAAAAAAGGCGGCTGCATCGCATTCGAAAGAGAGACGCCGGAAAGAAGAGGCCCTCCGATAACAGCGACAGCACTTAGAATTAAGATAAAGCCAAGCAATTTCGCAATACTGAGTTCAAAAAGAGAAAATTTTGCCTTAAAGGAAACTTCAACAGGAGGGTCTGGGCTATCTTTCGTTTTGACAACCTTGGCATCTACTGGTTTGCCACAGGTACTACAATAAACAGTGTTTTCTTCAATGGGCTTACCGCAGTATTTGCAATACATATTCCTAGTTAATAATTATGACAAACCTGAATTTTATTATCAATCTCAAAGAAAATATTCTAATATTATTTTATTTCCACATTCATCTCTTTTATTTTTTCGCTTTCGTAATAGACCGTCACTTTATATCTGCCTGGTATCAGTAAATTATCGTTATTCAAATTTTCCGTAATGACGTATTGATTCCTTTTAGGGACAAGGTGTCTTTCGTTAGATGCCATTTCTTTCCCATCAGAGCTAAAAATCCTCGTGTATATCTTACCCGTACACCTTGGTTCATCTGTCGTCGTATTAATAAAAAGATA
>Ga0066639_10004419_pt1 | contig 11977 bp, 10 predicted proteins | sample CryGeyCG2114_010_2_FD_59504 | JGI IMG/M metagenome (GOLD analysis project Ga0066639, IMG submission 59504) | Groundwater microbial communities from aquifer - Crystal Geyser CG10_big_fil_rev_8/21/14_0.10 | ecosystem: Environmental > Aquatic > Deep subsurface > Groundwater | place: USA: Utah... | reverse complement strand
TTTTAAATGATTTTTCTGAGCGACCAAAGGGAGCGAAGAAAACACCTTGGTATTACCCCTCCCTAAAAATAAAAATTAAATTTTCCTCCTTATCTTTTTTTTCAAAAAGCAATTCCCAAAAAAATAATTTAAAAAATATTTCACCTAACTCGTTATTATACGAACTGTTTTCGCATACTATACCAAATCTGCATGTTATACGAACAATATAGTATTAAACAAGTAGTAGGAATAGGGTATAAAGGCGTTTTTTGTTTTTAGGCAGGATCTTCAAGCGTCCGTCCAAGATCCTCAACCATGCGCACCAAATCGGCGGTTGCATGCTTCGCGGCTGCAAGCTGGTTTTTGTGTTCCGCGTTGTCGGCATCCAAATTATCCGAAAGCAGCTGCACCGTCCATTTGAGCGCGGTGAGCTTTACGCGAATATCATGCAATCCGCTTTTTGCGTGTGAAAGTTTTTTTTCGTGCCGGTAGGTGAGTTGTTCAATACTTTCTCGGAGTTTTTTATCGCGCTCTTTAAGGCTCTGTATTGTTTTATCGCGTTCATCCATATACGTATGATACGCTATTTTTTACCCCGCAACAAATCGTGTTCCGCGCTTTTTTAGCAACCCTTCGTTCTGCATCTGTACAAGAATGGTGGCCACGCGCTTTTGGTCCGCAGCCAACGCTCGTGTGAGCGCAGCCGCGGTCTGCCTCGGTTGGGCAATGAGTAGTTTAATGATGCTTCCGCGTATCTGCCGATTGGAACCCTCAAATTTTTGCTGTTTGGCATGGTGACGGCTGTTGCGGCTCGGGTTCGGGACTGTCTGCTTTATGTGTGCGCCATAGTCCATGAGGCCCGCGTACCAGGTTCGTGGATTTTTTGCATCAAGCGTCTGTTCAATCAGCGGCATGAGTGCGGCATCATCAACATTTTTTTCTTCGGGGAAAAAGTAATGCAGACACACGGAACGGATATTGGTTTCAATCATCACTGTTGGTGTATTGAACGCGAACACCATAACAGCAGCAGCGGTGTACGGCCCGATGCCGGGAAGCTGTTGCAAGGTGTCCGTGCTGGTAGGTATGCGTCCGCCATAGTTTTTCACGATCTGGCGCGCTGCCTGGTGCAGCATCTTTGCTCGGCGATTGTAGCCCAATCCTTGCCATGCGCGCAGGACCGAGGAGAGTTGGGCGGCCGCAAGTTTTTGGATCGTTGGAAAGCGCTCAATGAAAGCAGTGTACTTCGGGACGACCCGATGAGTCTGCGTCTGCTGGAGCATTATTTCGGATACCAGGATGCCGTAGGGGTCTCGGGTCGTGCGCCATGGAAAAATTCGCGCGTTTTCGCGGTAGTGGCTGTATACGCGGTTCTGGAACGCCTGTACCTGTTTGGCCGAAAGCGTGGCACCCAGAGGCTTAGAGGCTCTCTGGGGTTGTGCTGGCGTTTTGGTTGTCATCACTAATAGGCTCTCCGACGATCGGGACAAGCAGGGCTTTGAATGCGTCGTATCCGCTTGGATTGCTGATGACTTTTCCGTTCAACACAAACGTTGGTGTGCCAGATACGCCTAGATTCCTGCCGGCTGCCTCGTGGCTCCGGATTTTATTTTTAACTTTAGGTGATTCGTAATCTTGTTTGAATTGTTCTGCGTCAAGTTCCAAGGTTTGCGCGTATTGAGCGAACACAGTAAATGGATCGCGCACTGAGGCCCATGCTTGTTGGTTCTTAAAAAGCAGGCTATACATTTCCCAAAACTGCCCTTGTGTGCCAGCTGCTTCCGAAGCTTGTGCTGCGTTTGCGGCATTCGCGTGGATAGTGCGCAGTGGGAAGTGGCGATATACAAATTTGACTTGCTCTCCGAATTCCTTGGTAATTTGTTCAACAAGTGGGTAGTACGCTGCGCAGGCTGGGCACTGGAAGTCACTGTATTCAATGAGTGTTGCTTTTGCGTTTGCTCCGCCTACTGCCCAATCTTGGTCTGTGGCTTCGGCAGCCGGTGGTATAGGTGCTCCGCCAGTACCATTTGAGCGCGCCACGAGCAACCACAATCCGAAAGCGATTACTGCAATTACCGCGATCCATGCTAGCCATGTCTTAGCTTTTTTTCCTGATTGTTCGCGAGTTCTTTGTTCGCGCTGTTCTTGTTTTTTAAGCGCTCTTTGTTGTTTTTTGCTCAATGGTGGAGTGTGGTCATCAACGATATTTTCTTGTATATGTGCCGATGCGCTTGGTGATTGTTCGTGTTTCATAGGAGGAGTGTAGCAAAGAATAGTATATTACAACATCATGTTTGTGATGCTAACGTATGCCAGCGGTGTCGGTATGATGTTAGCGCGTGGCTATTGAGGTAATGATTCGTTTTCAATTTCCTTGTGCTGATTGTCATCGCAAGCGCACTGCTTAAGCGGAAGACCAGCCATTGCGCATCCATCAGTCACGCAAACGTTTGGAGATTCAGATACGCCGTCGCATGCAGGGCAGGTGTAGTGTGTCATAGGTGTGTATGTTTTATTTTTTAGATACCATTGCGCCTTCCAATATATGAGCTCCGGGCGCTACGTTTCCGTCGTCCGATTCTGTGGTTAGTACGTAGGTATCATGGTCAAGCAAATTCGTGCGCGAGAGATAGGCGTTTACATAGTGTCCATTCTGCATCACGAGCGCTCCGGTGCTGACAATTGAAAGTGGCTCTGTTCGCACTACCCATCCTTCATAAAAAGATCCGTCCGCAAGCGTCGGGAGATTATCAAATGTTGCATAGAGGTGGTACACTCCGGTAATGACATCGGTGCCAACGGCGCCTGTTGCGTTTCCACCCGAAACAGCGGACAGTGTTCCAGAGCGAGTAAATGTAATGTCGGAAATATTAGCAATCCAATCATTCTGCATACCAATAGCAAGCGCATCCGCGGTTGGTGCTGCTGTTTGCATCTGCATTGCAATTTGAGTCAGTTCTGGTGTTTTGTTATTTGTTTTTTTGCTGAACAGAGTAACTTCGGCGTCCTGGTTGCGCGATGCAAACCAGATGCCGCCGGCAATGACCAAGAGAATGATAATAAAGAGGCCTATGCGGCTGCCGCCGCTTTTTTGTGGCTCATGGTTGTGCGTGTGGCCATTATCATTATGTCCATTTGTTCTCTGTTCGTTTGTAGCATTCTCTATGGTTATAGGAATATCCATATACTATTAGTTAATGATTGTTAATAAGGCTATAGGTGGCTATGCCAAAAGAAACTGCCACATTAAGTGATTCTTTGATCCCCAGCATAGGGATTTCAATAATATAGTCAGCGCGTTTTTGAATTGTCTTGGAAAGGCCTTTTACTTCATTGCCTACCACAAGCGCGCTTTTTGTTTGCATTGTTTTTGAAAGATGTATTTTTTTGAGCGAATAGGCATTTTTTGCCTGTTCAAGCGCATAGATAGTATACCCATCTTGCTTTAATTTGTCCAAGAGAATATAGGTTTTGGGCACGTGCTCCCATTCGCAGTATTTTTCCGCCCCCAGCGCTACTTTTACAAGCTCTTTATTAGGTCTGCCGAATCGATCCACCGGGGTTGGAGTGATGCCGCACAAATAGATTTTTTTATGCCCAAAGCATCCGCAGTGCGGAAGATTGAACCCACGTTGTGGTTTGATCGAATGTTGTCGAGAATAGCTATCATGCCATGTACTTTTACGCATTTAATTGGCTTTGTCAATTGCCCTATTTTATTAGTGAGTGTTTGGATTTATTGCTATACTTATAGTGTAATAGTTTATTTATTTTCTCGTTATTATCTATGGATAATTCTGCGGAACAAAATATATTAGAAAATGAGCGAGATATCGTGGAGCGCGCAAAAAAAGATGATCATGCTTTTGAAATGTTATATAATCATTATTTTCCAAAGATATACGGGTATATTTTTAAGCGAGTCGGAAATCATTCAGTTGCGGAAGATATTGTGTCAATAACCTTTATGAAGGTGTTGGTGAATATAAAAGGATATGAGCACCGAGGGCATACATTTGGCGCGTGGGTATATCGAATTGCTACCAATAACTTAACTGATTACTACCGGAAACGAGTACACAATAAGGATGTAGATATAGGTGAAGCGCAGGAAATTCAGGATCATCGTGCGGGCCCAGAAGAGCAGGTAGTGCAGCTCGAAAATCGTCAACATATTGAAATAATACTGAAAAAGCTTTCAAAAAGGTACCAACATGTTCTGCATTTAAAATTTTTTGCAGAGCTCTCTATTTCGGAAATTTCAGCTGCACTCAGCATTTCTGAAAACAATGCGCGCGTGCTCCTTCATCGGGCGCTTAAACAATTTCGTAGGGAGTATGAAAAAGACTAATATTAGCCAAAAATATGAATTTTTTCAATAATACAGACAAATCAGAACGTAATGATTTCGACGAAAATGCGTTATTACAGGAGTCGGAAGACACTATTAAGAGTATTAAGCATGCGCCCGAAAGCGCTTCCCCTGATTTTGAGCATACGCTTAAAATGAAAATCCTGGAGCGTCGGCGCACATCATCAATTATGGATACTGTATTTGTATTTTTGAATTCATTTATGCGTCCCAAGCGGCTTGTTCCTATGGTAAGCGTATTGGTGTTAGTGGCAATTGTATTACAGACCACCAACATTTCGTCATTCATGCAGATCGCGAAAGAGGATCCGTTCGGGCAATTTTCTAAACTTATTATCAGTCCCGCGCACGCGGCAGACAATTTTACCTTTGCTCCAGTTGCTATGGACAGTCTTGGCGTGCCTGCGGACGGATCATATATCCTCACCAGCAAGGAGCCTGTTGACACCACGTTGATAAAAGAATCGCTCGTTGTTGAGCCAGATGTCCCCTATACTATTGAGCAGATTTCAGATACCGAATGGAAGGTTACGCCGAAAGATTCATTACCAGCCAATACTGTTTTAAAAGTGTCGCTTTCCACCGCGTTCTATGATACCAAAGATCGCCTGCAGAGCCGCGATTACTCCTGGGCGTACCAAGTGAAGGATTCTTTTAAGGTACTTACCAACCTGCCAAGGAACCAGGCCACCAATGTGCCGGTGAACACCGGTATTGAAATCACATTCAGCCATGATAATTTTACGGACTACGAGCAGTACCTATCCATTGAGCCGCAGTTTAAGTATCGGCTTGAGAAACATGGCAGAGTTCTGGTCTTGGCGCCACTGGGCACACTTACACTAGCTACGGTATACACGGTAACCGCCAAGCGCGGCTTGCCGCTTTCCGGCACTCAAGAGGCGCTTGCGGAAGATTTTGTGTTCCAGTTCGAAACCGCAGGAGCAAGTAATACCGGAACGTATCAGAGTTACTTTAACGTATACAATCCATTCATGGAGGTTGCCACAAGCGAGCCGCCGGTGGTCCAGGTGTATGCCAGCTCCAAGGAGAGTAATCCAGTGCAGGTGGATGTATATACTCTTTCCTCTCCGAACCAATATATCGAAGCCCTTGGCAAACGCGACCAAATTCCGTGGTGGGCACATTCTAAGGATAACTACCAGTACGATACAGACAAACTTACGCGCATGGCCTCGTTTAGTACGGAAATCAAAAAAAGCCAGTATGTGCAGTATCTTGATTTTCCAGAACCACTGCCCCCGGGATTTTATGTGGTGAATTTTACGCTGGGAAATGAAAAAGAGCAGTCCTGGATACAGGTAACCAATGTGAGCGCATATTTTAATATCACAAAAACTGACACCATTGTATGGGCGCACAATATGGCGACCAACCAGCCGATTGCTGGTGCGGCAGTGAGCGTGATTGGAGAAGCGGGCGCGTATCGCACAGACGCAAACGGCGTTGCGCGGTTTGCGACGCCTGAGGTGCTCCGTGATACTGCGGATAAGGATTCGTACTATTTTGACATTACCGCGGGCAATGGGCGGCTCATCATGTCCGCCAGCCGCACCTCGTCTTCTTATTATTATGATTATGATAGTGGTGTGAGTGAGGCGAATGACTACTGGCACTATGTGTACACGGACCGCCCCAAGTATCAGCCCACAGACACTATTAAATTATGGGGCATGGTAAAACGCCGAGACAATACTTCCGTCACCGATGATGTCCGTTTGGTGCTTGTTAAAAATGGGTACGTGGATTACTACTACCGTCCGGTCAATGTTGCCGAGTCTGCAGTGCATCTTACTGACAGGGGAACATTTGAAGGAGAGCTTCCGCTTGATGGTGTGAATCCGGACTACTACACCATAGAACTGCTCGCAGGCGATACGGTTCTTGCCAGCCAGTACATCCTAATTCAGCCATATGTAAAGCCCACATACCAATTGAGCCTGACACCGGACCGCACCAAGGCATTTGCGGGGGAGACCATTAACTTTGACGTGCAGGCAAGCTTTTTTGAAGGCACGCCTGTACCGAACCTTGATTTAGTGTTCAAGATGCCCGAGGGAGACTATGCATTTACCACAGACGAACAAGGCAAGGCCCGCTTAACATATACCAAAGCATACCAGCCGTGCGGTTCATCCTCCTCTTCGTATTCCTGCTGGCCGAGGGGCGCGCGTCTCTCTATTATGCCTAAGAATGCCGAGCTCGCGGAAATCACCGCAGAACAGTATATCGCGTTTTATGGTCCAGAGGTGTTTATGCGGAGCGAGGTTACCTACCCGGAGAAGGGTATTGCAGAGCTTACGGTTTCCACCTATGGCATTGATATGCATCGGGAGGGCACTGCTAAGTACGGAGATGATGTTCCTGTGGCGCCCAATACCCGTATATCCGGCGAGGTTATAAAGACGACACACACCCAAAATCAGACGGGCACGTACTATGATTTTATTTCCAAAAAAACATATCCAGAGTACAGTTATGCGCAGCATGACGAGACAGTTGATTCGTTCTCGGCGACAACCGACGCAAACGGAGAGTATGTGCGGCGCATCACGGTGGAGTCGGAAACTTCCTACCGCATTCGTTTAAAAGTGTACGATGTGTCCGAAAAATATGATTTGGACAGCGCGTATGCCTACTACTACGACGGTAGGCATACAAAATCATACGGCAGTTCATACCGCCATGACTACACCTATCTTGAGTTTCCAAACGGCACAAATTATTCAATCGGGGATCACGTGGTTGCGGACATATCAAACGATGAAGGCAGCCTTCCCGAAGGCGATGGCAGCCAGTATCTTTTCCTCCAGCTCCAGAATGGATTGCAGGAATATGCCGCATCAAACAATTCCGCCTATTCATTTACGTTTGAGAAGCGGGATGTGCCGAATGTAAGTATTGAGGGGGTGCGTTTCAAGGATGGGGCATACCACGCAAACAGCGGTACGGTGTTGTTTAACAAGGAGGATCGCGAACTTTCTATTAGCGTGTCGTCCGACCAGGATCAGTATGGGCCCGGCGAAGAGGCCACGCTCTCGGTGCGCGTAACCGACAAACAGGGAAACCCACAGCGCGCTGCGGTGAATGTTAATGTTGTTGATGAGGCATACTATGCAATGGTAAATGATGTTGCTGATCCACTTGCCAGGGTGTACGCAACCATATCCGCGGGTTCATACTTTAGCTCATACAGCCACAAACCACTCTCAGACGCGACTGCCGCTGAAAAAGGTGGCTGTTTCTTGGCGGGTACGCAGATCTTAATGGCCGACGGCACCACCAAGCCAATTGAGGATATACGCGAGGGTGATGTCATACGGACGCTCTCCGACCCATTGCGTCTCACGCAAGCAACCGGAACTGTTACGCAAACATTTCGCCACTTAGTTGGGGGGTACCTTATTATCAATGGGACGCTCCGCGTAACGCCCGAGCACTTGGTGTATGCAAACCACAGTTTTAGGAGTGCAGGTTCTCTTACGCAAGGCGACTGGCTGCTTGCTCCAGACGGCACCAAGGTGTTTATTACATCAATTGAACGCAAGCAAGAGTCTGTTGAGGTGTACAATTTTACCGTTGACCCACAGCACACTTATATTGCGGACGGATTTTACGTGCATAATGATAAAGGCGATGGCGTGCGAGAGTATTTTACAGATGCGCCGCTATTTAAATCGGTTGTGACGGACCAGTCTGGGCGGGCAAACCTAACGTTTACCTTGCCTGATAATATTACCTCGTGGCGCGCCACGGTTCAGGCAATAAGCGATTCTTTGTACATTGGCACAGAAACTGCGAACCTTAAGGTATCCTTGCCGGTGTTCGCGGATATTACGGTTGGGAGCGAGTACCTTGCCGCAGACAAGCCCGTGGTGCGCATGCGCGCCTTTGGCACGGCGCTTACTGGCGCGGATTCGGCAACCTTTACCGTGGAATCAAAATCCTTGGGCGCTAAAGAATCAGACCCCATTAGTGTAAAAGCGTTCCAGTCCGCGTATGCAGCTTTGCCGACGCTTACCGTGGGTACACATGATGTGCAGTACAATCTTACTACCGAAAAAGGGAATGATGCTGTGCGTTTGCCTATTAATGTGATTACGTCGCGGCTTTCAGTGCGCACACAAGAGAATGGCATACTAACTTCCGAAACCCGTATTACCTCTCCTTCTGGAAGCTCGGTACAAGTGTTGCTTGGGGATAGGACCCGTATCCAGCTTGCCGCGCCATTACAGCGGCTCACCTGGTCCTGGGGCGACCGGGCAGATCAGATTATTCCCCGCGCAAAGAGCGTTGAACTGTTGAATGAGCTCTTTGGGGAAGATCGGGCCGTTCCCGCGGTTGAGCCATATGTATATCAGCAATCAGACGGCGGCATTTCCTTGCTGCCCTACAGCAGTTCAGATTTGGAGCTTTCCGCGAAAATGGCGCTTGCAGCGTCGGATATATTTGACCAGCAAGCACTTACCCAATATTTTTTGCGCGTGTTCAACAGCACCCAAAGCAACCGCGAAGAAATCACACTTTCTCTGCTTGGCTTAGCAGCGCTTGATGTTCCGGTTTTACCGGTGCTTAATAATTGGCGCGTGCGCGACGACTTGTCTGTTAAGGAATATATGTATATTGCCTTGGCTGCTACTGAATTGGGCGCGGATGAGCTTGGCCGTAGCATTTACTATTCATTGATGTCTCAGTATGCGCACGAAAAGTTGCCGGACATTATTATCCGCGTGAGCGATAACGAGGTTGAGACAAGGCAGCTTACCGCACTTGCCGCTATTCTTGGTGCAGCAGTTGGCGCGCCAGAGCGCGAAGGCTTGTGGAGCGCGGTCCGCGCATTTAATAGAAGCAACGAGTTGCTATTAGACCTTGAAAAGTTTGCCTATGTGGAGGAGTCGCTCCAGCATACTATTCCGCAGGATGCGGCAGTAACTTATACGGTTGCCGGCAAAGAACAAGATGCTTCGTTCGGGCGTTCGTTTGTGCACCGGTTTGAGGTGAGCGCCCAGGATGCGCCCGGCGTGCGGTTTATTGCTATTGCCGGCGATGTGGGTATTACCACTATTACGGAGCAGCCAATCCAGGCGAGCAATATTGCGCGCGACACTGACATTGGCATTTGGCGCGAGTACTTGGTAGGGGGCAAGCAAACCACAGAATTAAAGGAAGGTGATGAGGTTGAGGTCAGGCTGCACCTTACCATCAGCAGCCAGGCGCTCCGTGGCAGCTACCAGGTTACCGACATCCTGCCAAGCGGCTTGTTGCCTATCACCAAGCGATATACGGGCTACTACGGTGGCGGCTGCCATAATTGGTATCCATACAATATTGACGGCCAAAAGGTTAAGTATCAGGTATGGGATTCCTGGAACAATACCGGCTGCGGCAATTACATTTCGTACTTCGCGCGCGTTAAAACCAAAGGCACGTACGCGGCAGAGCCTGCGGTGCTGCAATCCATGCTCAATCCTGATTTCATCAATTATTCGGATGCTCAGACTGTTACGATTCGTTAATGCATATGGCGGTATACATACTACGGCTGAGCATACTGTTTGCGGCATCCGCACTACTTGCCGGCTGTTCAATTGCGGGAGGGGATCGCGCTACCATAGTACCGCGCGAAATCCTCGCAAAGCGCATTGCTATACCCACACAAGACGTGTTCTACAATCATGAGTTGTTTACTACCGCCATTATGTCTGTTCCGTCCGAAACAGTGGAGAGCGCGCCTATCCGCGCGCTCGTGGCGCCGCACCATTTGCTCGCATCAAAAATCATCGCCAGCTTGTTTGCTTCCGCGCGCAGCGAGACCATTGATACAGTCATCATCATTGGCCCGAATCATGACGACGTGAGTCCTTCTACAATTACTACGGCACATCTTACCTATAAGACCCCGCTTGGTGATGCGGCAACAGATGATAGTCTTGTCGCATCACTTTCTGATTTTTTAGGTATCACACCGTTTGTGGATGCGTTTGCGCACGAGCACTCTGTGGGCGCTCTTATTCCGTTTGTGCGGTACTATTTTCCTGAAGCGCGGGTGGTGCCCATCATATTTAATTCAACAGCAACGCGTGCGGATGCGGATCGCGTGGCGCAGTGGCTTTCCAAGAACGCGGATGAGAGCGACTTAGTAGTAGTATCAATCGACTTCTCCCATTATTTAACCGAACAGAAGGCAGATCAAAACGATGAGCTAACTGAAAGGCTCATGGTTGCGGGAAATGTGGAGGAGATTATGCGCCTAAACAATGCGTACGTGGATTCTCCACCAAGCCTCGCGAGCGTGCTCTTGTATGCGGTAAAAAAAGGTTTGCACATGGCTATTCGGTACCGCGCGAACGCGAATGATTTCACCGAGCAAACGTACGCGGAAACAACCAGCTACTTTGGCATTGCGTTTACGGAGCAAGAGTAATGGTTCCGTTTTCTATGTGTTCGCGCACTGCATCGGGCACGGTTGCTGTTTCCGCTATGCGGCCTAATATGTCTGCCGCATTTTTCGCATCCGCGCGTTCGGGTTGTCCCGTGCCATTTATGAGTAGGGGGTAGAGCGTAAAGATTTGTGAAATGCCGGTTTTTGTTTTTTCGAGACTTAATCCAACTGCCATGCCACGCATAGTTTCCTGGGACCAGTATTGGTCAAACACAAAATTTCCCAGGCTATAGAATATCACGCCCTTGTTGTAGATTTCCAGGGGCTCCACCACGTGTGGGTGGCTGCCCATAATCAAATCCGCGCCCGCGTCAATAAATGCGCGTGCTTCTTGTTGTTGGGCTTTTGATTCTTCTAGGCGATATTCAATGCCCCAGTGCGGATACACAATTACATAATCAGTTGTGTCGCGCACTGCTTGTATGGCGCGAATCACGCCTTGGGTATCTTGTGCGCGTAGGTTATGGTATCCAACCAAGCCAATGGTAATGCCGCCTCGCCGCATGGTTGTTGTGTACACGCCTTCGTTCTCTTGTGGGTCTCCGAAATAGGATACCCCTGCCGCATCCAATGCTTCGCGGGTTTGCGTAAGCCCGTCTTTTCCAAAATCAAGCATGTGGTTATTGGCAAGGCTCACCGCACTGAATCGTTTGGCAATTTCCGGCACAAAGTTTTTGGAAAAGGTGAACCGCAGCACTCCACCAGGAGTTGCGACTGGCGTTGCGTCCGTAATCGGGCCTTCCAGATTTGCAATCACCGCATCAAAATTTTTCAGGAACGGATCAATCAGTTCAAACGGGTATGCGTAGTTTTTGTTTTTTTGCGCGGTGGTGTAGATGTCTCTATCAAGCATTACATCTCCAACCATTAAGATGCTCGTAGCGGGGAGCGCATCTGGTTCCAGCGGAAGAATTCCCCCTGTCCGCGGCACTAGCTGAGGCGCGTAGCGGTACACATACTCATTGGCATGGGGCGCTGCCAGCGCAAGTACTGCCACTATGAGCGCTATGATTCCTGTAGCTGTTGCGTAGCGTATTTTTTTATCAGTGAATCTCATGTATATAGTATAATATATATAACAAAAAAACGCTCGTGTGAGCGTTTTTTTGGTCGGGGTACTGAGACTCGAACTCAGAATCCCCACGTCCCAAACGTGGTGC
>Ga0066639_10004418_pt1 | contig 11978 bp, 20 predicted proteins | sample CryGeyCG2114_010_2_FD_59504 | JGI IMG/M metagenome (GOLD analysis project Ga0066639, IMG submission 59504) | Groundwater microbial communities from aquifer - Crystal Geyser CG10_big_fil_rev_8/21/14_0.10 | ecosystem: Environmental > Aquatic > Deep subsurface > Groundwater | place: USA: Utah... | reverse complement strand
CCATCGAAGTAGCAATCATCATCTTCTTCTGCGTCAGAGTCGTTGACGAGAGATTCTAGGATGCTGGTACTACCATAGAGAGAGGGGTTGGTACAGCAGACGCCGTGGCCCTCGAAACTGACTGGTCCTGGGGAACTGCAAATGCCGCCATCTGGAGGGGAGCTGTTGGCACAGTCAGAGGCGTTACCACCAGTGCACCAACATTGATCAGTGACAGCACTGATGTTTTGGGATGAATTAAGCAAGTAGATAGTGGTAAGAAGGATAACAACAAAGTCACCCAAGGAAAGCTTGCGCATGCTTTGATTATATCGGAAGTGAGGATAGATTATGGAGTGGTGATGATCTGGAATTGGGTGACTGGGGCACCAGTGAACTCTTGAATGAGGACTAAGATGATCCAAGCAGCGGCAATGCCAATGACACCAATGATGGCGAAGGTGACGATCTTTTTGGCTTCGTCAACAGCTTTGGGGTTATCAGCGTTCATGATCATCTTGGCACCACCAACAATGATCATGAGGACGGCAATAATGGTGATAACGGGAGCGATGATGCCAAGTAGGTTTTGGAGAAGACACTTGAGACCAACGATGGTGGCGACGTCGCCATCTGGTCCGGCGACGCATTTAGGGTCGATGGCGGCCCATTCTTGGGCGTGGGCGGTGAAGTTAAGTCTCATGTGGAAATTGTAACATTGGTAAAAACAAAAAACCTTCCAGGGGGAAGGTCTTTTGGTGTTAGACCTGTTACTTAATAAATACTTCTACTACGGCATGACTATTCCAGCTACAAAAAACTCAACACTTCTTGAAGTAGCTTTGGCTACTACGGCGTCGTGTTTTGTCTTTTTTAGTCCGGACTATTCAGGTCTCGTGACGAATTATTATCAAGTAACAGGTCTATTAACTTTGTGTTAAAAGTTATTCGATCGCAGGGAGTGAGAGGCTGCTGATATCACCGAGCCCAAGGAACTGGGTGACAACAGTGATGATGGCGTAGGCGGCGGCGATAATCACTAGACCGATGATGGCGTTAGTGATTTTCTTTTGGGCCTCTTCGGTTTTGGCTTTGTCGCCACCCGAGGTAATCCATTGGAAGCCACCGAGGACGAGATAGAGGAAGGCCGCGAGAGCGCCGATTACAACAGCGGCATTAACCAGCCCGGAGATAAGGTTGCCAATGCTACTGACGGCGTAATCAGGCTTGGGAACACCGAGGTCCGATTGGGCGTGAGCCGGTTTAACAATGAGTTCTAAAAGTTTCATTTTGTTTCTATAAGTAATTAATTGTTGAGTTGATTATATTCAGTTGGGTTTAGCGGTGTCAAATGGATCAGATCTCATCACCAATTCCAAGCAGGGCTTTAATAACAGTGAAGATGGCGTAGGCGGCAACAATGATCACGAGACCAATGATGGCGTTGGTGATGTGTTTTTGGGCAGATTCGACCTTTTGAGCATCACCCCCGGAAGTAATGTAGTTAATGCCGCCCATGACCATGTAGATAAGGGTGGCGATGGCGCCAATAACGATGGCGGCAGTTACGAGATTGCTGACTAAGTCACCTACATTGGTGTAGGCAAAAAAACCGGTGACGTTGCTGTCGATGTCAGATGTTTGAGCGTAGGCGGCGGGGACGAGGTCTAGTCTCATGGTCCAAAGGTCCAGTCAATATTAAGGATGTTGATACCGACGACTTCGCTGACGACAGCCATGATGGCATAAGAAGCGGCAAGAATGATTAAGCCAGTGAGGCCGTTAGTCAGATGTTTTTGGGCACCTTCGACCTTGGCTTTGTCACCACCGGCCATGACCCAAGTGATACCGCCGATGATGGTGTAGAGAAGGAAAGCAAGACCACCGACGACAACAAGGGTTTTCCAGAGTTGGGAGATATAGAAGGCAAGTCCGGCGCCACCAGTGGTGTCGTCACCAAAATTTTTGAGAGCAGGATTGGTGATGGCGGCGTAAGCGGGTTTGATGATGGTGAGTTTCATAGACCAAGAATAGTTGCTGGATTAAGGATATCAATACCAAGAACGACACCAATAACTCCGGCGATGGCGTAGGCAACAGCAACGACAATAAGACCGATGGCGGCGTCGGTGAGTTGTTTTTTGGCTTTTTGGTGTTTGGCTTGGTCATCACCGGCGGTGATCCAAGTGATACCACCAATCATGAAGTAAATGAGAAAACCGAGTCCGGCGATAGCGGTGAGAGCGCCCACAAGGGTACTGATGAGGGTCTCGAAGACGTAAGCAGCGTTGCCACCAACAACTTTTTGATAGGTACCTGGTCCTTGAATAATTTTACCTTGAGTGAAAGCGGCGTGAGCGGTGGGGATTATGTTGAACCTCATATTAAAAGTCGGTGATGGTCTTAATAGTTGGCTGCAGGATGTTGAATCCAGTGCCAAAAAAGAGGGCGCCGATGATATAGGTAATGATAAAGGCGGCTGCGACAATGACGAGGCCAATGATGGAGTCGGTGAGTTTTTTCATGGCTTCGCTGGTCTTTGCGGCATCACCAGCTCCAGTGATGTAATTATAGCCAGCTAGGATGACCTGGATGAGGAACCAAATGCCGGCAACAACGACGAGGAGGTTGACGACGGCGTTGATGAGTTTGTAGATATCGCTGGGTCCGGTGATTATAGAAGCGGGAGCGGTAAGGGTGCCGATAGGGTCGGCGGCGTAGGCTTTGGGGATAAATGTGTTAAAGATGTTCATGTTTATACATTAAAAGAGTCCTTGGGCCCCTCCGACGGAGAAAAGGATTTTGGTAACCCAAAATGCGGCTGCAGAGAGGATTATTCCCACTATGGCGTATGTTATCATACTGTTCGTTTTTTTTGCCTCTTGTGCATTGCTGGCATGGCTGATGTAACGGATGCCAGCAATTATTAGGATGATGAAGGAGAAAATACCAGTAAAAACGGGAACCATGCTGAGAAGTGGGCCAAGGAAGGTGGAGAGGATGCCGGTTTCTCCAGCTTGGGGAAGATTGCTAGCCGGAGCAAACATGGTATCAAGTCCGACTTCGAATTGGGCGTGGGCGGTGTTAGTATTCGATAGGGTTGTGAAAATGATAATGAGGGTAGTTAGAGTTTTTTTCATGGCTAGGTGATAGGGACGCTGGCATCGAAGCCAAAGAGAGAGGCAACTAATTTGACGATCACAAAGCTGGCGAAAACAATGACGAGGCCAACAACACCCATAGTGATGCGGGAGTTGGCACTGGAGATGCGGTCTGGTTGTCCTTCAGAACCAATGAAACCAACGGCGGCAAGAACTAGATTGGCAAAGAAGATAAGGCCGACGATAAAAAAGGTGAGGTTGATGAGATTGAGATTGCCAGAACCACCACTTAAGAGATAGCCGATATTTAGATTGGCGATATCGATTTTTCCTGAGGCGTTTGAAAATGCAGAGGCAGGGTTATTAACGTCGGTGATGTTGGCAGCAGTAACTAACATGATTCTATTGTAACCCAGGTAGGTTAAGGATGTTAATACCAATGAAGCTGAGAGCAGCAATAGAGAGAGCAATAAGGAGAAGTCCTTGAACAACAGAAGTGATGGCTTCTTTACCGGCTAACACTTTTTGAGGATTACCGCCCGACATGACAATTAGGGCAACACCGTACAGCAGAAGAAGGAGACCGATACCACCACCAATGCCGATGGAGATGGTGAGGAAGTCCTTCGTGAATTCGACTGGCTCGACGGCGACACAGCCGATGGCGGTGTTGACACCCCACTTGCCGGTGACAGTACTACAAGTGAGATCATATTGGTCTCGCTCAGTGGGATCCTCGTAAATCGGGAGGGAAACACCGAAACGTGTCTCGAGAAGATTGTCGAAACCTTCCCACCAGTCGTAGTTGCCGGGATTCACGTCGACTGTGAAATCGTCACAAAGAGATGTTCCGCTGGCGTCTTGGGTCCTGATCTCCATGACGCCGACATCGCGGGTGATGTTTTCGATGGTGAAGCAGGTATAGTAGCGATTAGTCTTGATGTCAAAGAGAATGGGGTACTGGCCACCAACACCTTTAGTTTGTTTGGCAGGTGCACAAAACAGATTGATGGGGCTGCTATCGTAATGGCAGGAGCAGGTTTGTTCGCCGATGATGGGGATAGTGGCGACGGATGGTTGGCGACAGACGGCGGTGATTAATTGGACTCGTTCAATCTCTTCTTTGGTGGCGGCGGTGATGCAAGTGGTAACATCCCATTGCTGGGCATTTTGATTGGATCTGATATCTGTGGAACCACAACGCATTGGTTCGGGGATAGGGGTAACAGGAGGGCTAACTTGAGCCGTAGAGACGGAAGGGGAAAACAAAAAAGAGAGGAGGAGAAGAACGACGAGGGGGAGTTTTTTGAGCATGTTATTGCAGTCCAGGAAGGTTAAGAATGTTGATACCGATGAAGCCCATTAGGACGGTAGCTGTGGTGATGAGAATGAGGCCACCGATGGCGGAGGTGATAATTTCTTTGGCACTGTTAACTTTATCAGGAACTCCGCCAGACATGGCGAGAGTGAGAAAGCCATAGAGGAGGAGAACCAATGCAACACCACCACCGAGACTGACAGAAAGGGTGAGGATTTGACCCGCGAAGGATGCGGGGTCGAGGGAGACGCAGCCGATAGCGGTGGCAATGCTGGTGTCGTTGCATCTTAGATCTCCGACTTCTTGAGCACGGGCGGCAGCGGGGAAGACAAGAGTGGCGATAGGTAGAGCAGAGATAAAGAGACGTTGAAGTCTGGTCATATTTAGGTTGATAATAACATTGGTGGGATCGTGAGAATAGGAGTGATGGGTTAGAATGAAGCTATGAGAATGAGGTGGTTTTTGATCTTGGGACTGAGTACGTTGGTGGTTTGGTTGGCTAGGCCTGTTGTTGCTCAAGAAAATTGTGAAGCTGTGAGGAATAACAGTGGTGACTATGCTAATTGTTTAGAGAGGCAGATAGATGACTTGGCTAAAGCTTTGGAGTTGAGTAAGGCAGCAACTGCACCATTGGAGTCGGAGGTAAAAAAGCTTGAGGGGCAGATAGCTTCGATTCAGAGGCAGATTACGGCCGCTGAACAACGCACTGAAGATCTTGCCGGTACTATTGGGAAGCGCGAAAAGGATCTGGCAACACAATATCTATTATTGTCGGAGAAGACGAGGGAACATTATAAGCGTTTGAGGAACTCGGGGGGGCTTGTAGAATGGCTGCTTCGTTCTCAAAAGGAGGGTGGGCTACAACAGGAACTCGGGTACCGAGAAGTAACAGTGAATCAAGACAGAGTATTAATATCCTCTCTGGCGGATGAAATTACTCAGTTGGAGAAAGATAAGGCTGAGGTCGAAGCGAGTCGAAAGAGCCTCTCTGGTTTGCAAGCCAGCTTAGATAAGCAGGCCGATTTTTTTAGAGGAGAAGTGGCAGGAGCAAGGGCATACCAGAGTGATTTGGCTGGAAAAATATCGGCATTACAGGAGTCGATTTTGTCCGCCAGAAGTGGTAGTTTCATAGCTTCTGTTGGAGATAGTGCTTTGGCTGATGATTACAACGCTTCAATTGTTGGATTTCGGGAGTCTGCGCCAGCTGGTTCGTTTGCTGTGTTTTCTTTTGGTGCTTATACACATCGGAAAGGAATGAGTCAGTATGGGGCGAGAGGTAGAGCGGAAAATGGGCAAAGCGCCAATGCAATTCTTAAGGCTTATTATGGTAGGGAACCGGTGACTAAAGATACTGGGGGGACAATAAACGTGGCTGGATACGGTGCTCTTGATTTTGAAACGACATATTTGTGGGGAATAGCAGAGATGCCTAGCTCTTGGCATATTGAGGCATTAAAAGCGCAAGCAATTGCGGCCAGAACTTATGCATATAGGTACAAGATTGAGGGAAGACAAATTTGCACGACTGAGTCTTGTCAGGTATTTAGGAAAAGCAAGTCGGACAATCCTCCGGCTGAGTGGAAAGCCGCGGTTGAAGCGACGCGTGGTCAAGTGCTTGAAGACGTAGTAACTTTTTACTCATCGTCGGCTGGTGGTTATTTGACTACGATGGGTTGGGATACAACTGACGGTGGGGGTGGGAGCAGCTTTTTCGACAAAACGTGGGAAAAGGCAGGAGGATCTCCGTGGGCGTACAAGGCTTGGTATCGTCAAGGGTACACATCAAGTGGTGCAACGTGCGGGAAGAGTAACCCGTGGCTTAGTAATGAGGAGTTTACAGATGTAATCAATGCGGCCATAGTGATTAAAAATGGGAGTGATGATAGAGTGACCCCAACGACAACTTCCTGTTGGGGAGGCAATCCCTATAGTTACGAGGAAATGAGAAGTAAGGGTGGTGTGAGTTCGGTTTCGAGCGTGTCAGTGATCCAAGGAAATGGATCCACAAACGAGGTTGTTATTAATGGATCTGTTCACTTGTCAGGAGAAGAATTCAAGAAAGGGTTTAATCTACGCGCGCCGGGATACTTGATGATCCCACAGAAGGGATTCGCGTTTTTCAATATTGAAACGAAGTGATGGGGTACAATTAGAGGGTATGCCGCAGGTTTTCAACGCTAAAAAGAATAAGAGTGAAGATAAAAAAACTGGAAGGTTTAGTCCGGTTTTCAAAAAGCTGTCTGAGAAAAGGGAGAACGGATCGATGAGGGCGTTTGCGGTGTGCCCGCCGGATTTACGGTTTGAAACTCAGGAAGCAGATGAGAAAATTATCTTGTTTTTGAGGCAGCATCCGGTGGTTAATTTGGGTTGGATCTTGGTTGCGATTGCTTTGTCGGCGATGCCGGCTTTTTGGGAATTTTTGCCATTTTCGTGGTTGCCGGTGAGATTCCAGATAATGACGGCAGTGTTGTGGTATTTATTGGTTTTGGCTTTTGTGCTAGAAAGGTTCTTAGGCTGGTACTTTAATGTTTATATTGTGACTGATGAACGGGTAGTGGATATAGACTTTAATGGTTTGATTTATCGGGATCTGACGGTGACACAGATTAGCAATATTCAGGATGTGAACTTTGTTCAAGCTGGTGGGTTGGCGGCGTTTTTTAATTATGGAGATGTCTATATCCAGACAGCGGCTGAGCAGAGAGAGTTTGATTTTTTGAGAGTTCCTAGTCCGGGGAGAGTGGTGGAGATTCTTTATATGTTGCAGCAGGAAGAACAGCTGGAGGAGCTGGAGGGTAGAGTGAAATAGATGGATTTATAATTTTAGAAAGTAATTATTGAATACAAAATGGATATATCAACTTTAACAAACGAGACTAGTGGACAGCTGTGGATGGTGGCGAAATGGTTTTACTTGTTGGCGTTCGGAATCTATATTATTTTTTCGGTGATAGTTTGGAGACAGATTGCATTGATGGCAAATACTCTGAAAGGAAAGATGGAGTTGCCGTTGAAGGCATTGGGGTTGGCGCTGATGGTGGTGGCAGTACTGGCGATGATTTGGGCAGTGATGATTCTATAAAATAGTTCGTTTAGTTCGTTTTGTGGCGAGAGAAGGTTAAGAGCTTGCTCGCTTTCTTTTCAATAACAGGGTTATCGAAATATCCAAGCTGCGCTTCCTCTTATAACTACGCCGATAATCGCTCATGCATTATCGTGTTGTTATAAACTGATTGTATGAGGGATAAAGGTTTGGGGATTAGATGGCGTCCAGTGGCTGGGGTAGCGGATGAAGAGCGCTGGTCTCAGGTTCGTTGGGAGTCGGATGGAAAAGATGGGCGAGGGTTGTTTTTGTTGATGAGTTTGGAGGCTTCGATTGAGAGTGGAACCGAGAGGGGTAGGGAACTGATGGAGGGAGTGGCAGACAGGTTTGTCATGGCTGAGGGGGAGGGTTTAAGCTGGGTGAAAGATCAGGTGCAATGGTTGAGGGACGAGCTGGGAGGGGATGGAAGTGTAGTGGTGGGTGAAATTATGGTTGATGAAAGCGGGAGGAGAGGTTTGTTTGTGGGGGGGTATGGAGAGATGAGGGTGGTTCTGGTTAGGGGAGACCGAAAGGTGGAGATCTGGGGGGGTGGGGAAGCGGTTTCCGGTTGGTTGAGTGAAAAAGATGAGTTGGTGGTGGGAAGTAAAGAATTTTTGGAGGGAGTTTGGAATGAGGGTATGGGTGAAGTAGAAATGATGGCAAGGATGGGAGAGATGGAAAGCAGCGCGGGAGTGGTTGGTTTGGTGGTTCAGGTAGGAGTGGTTAAGAAAATGGCTGAGAGAGTTGAGGTAGAGATTGAAAAGATAGTTGAAAGAGATCAACCTGAACCAGGTCCGGCGGAAATGACCTATGAGGAAAGTGCGGTGGTGAAGTGGTGGAAAAAAACAAAAAGAAAGATAGGAATGGGGTCGGGTCAGATTGCTTTGAAAAGAGAAGGAGGGGGGAGGAGGCGATTAGGATTGTTGTTAGGGGGAGTTTTTTTGACGGTTTTTATTGTGAGTGTGGTATTAGGAGCTGGCAAGAGAGCGATACGTAAAGATGCAGAAGAATTCGCGAGCGTGAGTGAGCCAATTGAGTACGCTTTGGATGAGGCGGTTAGGTTGAAGGAGGTGAATGCAGTTAGAGCCAGGAGTTTGGTGCTTGAGGCCAGGGAAGGGATAAGCAAACAAGGGGATCGATTTGTTCAGGGGCGGATGGAAAAGGAGTGGCAGGAGTTGGTTAACAAGGTAGATAAAGTTTGGGGTGAGGTAAGTGGTGATGTGCAGGTTAATGGTGAGAGGTGGTTGGGTCTGGGTATTTTCAAGGAAGGGGTGACTCCTGAGAGTATGGATGTTCGAGACGGGTCGTTAATTTTGTTCGGGAGCGATGAGCGGGTGGTGATAAGAGTGTTGTTGAGTGACAAGAGTGGGGCGGTCGTGGCTGGTGGCCAGGAGCTGGGCGGAGCGCTTGGGGTGGCTGGAGACGATGATGGTTTGGTGGTGTTGACAGGTGATGAGTTGGTGGTTCTGGATGGTGATGGAGGTGAGGTGGACAGGTTAGATTTGGAGGGAGTTAGAGGCAAACTGGTAGAGACGTTTGGGATAAATGCATACGTGTTGGCAGATGAGGACTTGTTTAAGTTTCCGGGGACAGGAAGTGAGTATGGAAAGAGGAGAAGGTTTTTGAACCCGGGAACTAGTGTAAACACGAGTAAGGTGTTGGGAATGATGATAGATGGGGATGTGTGGTTGTTATCAAGAGATGGTGAGGTGGTGAGATTGAGTCAGGGCTTGGTGACTGGTTTTGAGTTGAAGAGAGTGGAGGATTGGGTTGAGCCGAGGGGAGTAATGGCTAGTGAGGAGTTAAGTCGGGTTTGGGTGTGGGATAGGGGATTGGGAGCGGTGGTTGAGTTTGATCGAGAAAGTGGTGAGTATTTAAGAAAGTTGGTTTGGGAAGGGTTTAGAGATGTGAGTGCGGTAGCATTGGACGAAACGGGAAAGAGGTTGATGGTGGTGAAAGGTGAAGAAGTGTGGGCGGTGGGTATGTGAGCATGGAGATGAGTTACAATGGGTGCGTGGCAATCGTCAACAAAAAAGCACGACGTGATTATGAGGTCCTTGAGAAATGGGAGGCTGGGATTGTGTTGACGGGGGCGGAGGTGAAGAGTGTTAGGAAAGGGGCAGTGTCTTTGGCTGGTGCGAGGGCGGTGATTATGGCTCCTGAAGCCTCTGGGGAGGAGGTGTGGGTGGTGAGGATGCAGATCAGTCCATATGAGTTTTCTGGTGATGAGGAGTATGATCCAGTGCGGCGAAGAAAGCTGTTGTTAAGTCGAAAAGAGATCGGGGAAATTGCGGGGAAAGTGCGACAAAAAGGTTTGACCTTGGTACCTTTGCGATGCTATAATAGGGCAGGTTTAATAAAAGTTGAGCTGGCTCTAGTTCGAGGCAAGAAGAAGTACGAAAAAAGGGAGGATTTGAGGAAAAGGGCTGAAGCGAGAGAAATAGAGCAGGCTTATAAAAGGAGGGGTAGAAAGTGAGTGATTTAATGCCGGTTGAGAGGTTTTGGAATGAAGTTGTGCCTGAGTGTGTTTCCAGGTTTGAGTGGGGATCTGGCCTTAAAAAGCTTGAGGGAAAAGTGAAGGTGCAAAAAACGCTAAAAACAGTGTTAAAAGACCTTGATGAGGCTGAATTCGATTTGTTTACGGCTCAGTTGGTGATAAAAGCTTCGGCTTTGGGTGTGGTTGGAGTAGAGTTGACCGAGATAATTGGTTGGTTCAAAGAGCTGAGAGTTTAAGATTGATTTGTGCGTCTTTTTTTATTGATTTTCGTGGCTGATTGTGCTATAATTTGGTTCCGTTGGGGGCGAAAGGCTTCGACGTGAATGAACTTTGACAGTGGCAAGCCGAGATTGGATACTCTCGTAAAATATCCAAAAACATAACTGAGGATAAAATCATCTCAGCCAGCGACTCTCCTCTAGGAGATGTCGTTCCTAATGCAAACTACGCTTTCGCGTACGTTGCCTAAGGCATTTTTGAGTGAGATACTTGGGGCGAACTCAAAGGTGGAATTTACTCAAGTTGCGAGTGTAGGAGTGATCACCTGTACTTTAAGTAGATAAGATCGCCCCCTGGTGATAAAACCGGTTTGTTGGTTGTTATCAGGATAATAAAAACAGACTAAGCTTGTAGATGCTGATTAAAGAACACTTGCGGACGTGGGTTCAACTCCCACCGTCTCCACCAAAAAAAAGACACCCTAAGGTGTCTTTTTTTGTTAGGATTGGGGAGTGGGAGTGTGGGAGGTGATTTTTCCATCTAAATGTATCAACTGTGGAGCCGGAGGGGTGGAGTTGTGTGACGCTTGTAGGGGGCGACTGGTGTGGGCTGTTCAGAAATGTCCAGAGTGTGGCAAAGATTCGATTGGTGGGTGGGCACATGAGCGGTGCAGAAGAAAACTTGGCTTAGATGGTGTGTTTAGTTTGTATAAATATGACAAATTAATGCAGGAGATAGTGAAGGCAGTCAAGTATAGGTTTCGAAGGGACTTATTACGTTTATGTATGCCAAAGGATGGGCCAGAACCGGTGTTTAGGGATATTGATGTGGTAGTACCAACTCCTTTGCATAAAAGAAGGGAGAATTGGAGAGGTTTTAATCAGGCAGAAGAGCTCGGTAAAGTTCTAGTGGAGTTGTGGGATTTGCCAATGGAGAGATTGCTGTTGAGAAGAAGAATGACTAAGCCGGTGGCAGAGATGGATAGGGCGGAGGAGCGGAAAAAGGAGCTAGGGGGCGCTTTTGTTTTGGATGCAAATAAAGGCGTGGCTGGTAAAAGAATTTTGTTGATTGATGATGTGTTTACGAGTGGGGCGACGATGGGGGAGATGACTCGAGTTTTAAAGAAGAATGGGGCTGTTTGGGTTGGTGGATGGGCTTTAGCAAGCTGAGTGAGGCTAGAAAATGTTCCTTGCGACGGATTACGGCAGACTTTGTGGTATACTGGGTTAGTGGCTGAGAGATATGAGAGACATCCGAACGTAAAGTGTAAAATATGTGGCAAGCCGGTGTATAGACGACCTGGTGTATTGAAGAACAGCCATGGCAACGTTTTTTGCAGCCGTGATTGTTACGGTGTGTCGAACCGAATCGAGATACCATGTCTGGTATGCGGAAGGCTAATACTTAAAAGGCAAAACAAGAAAACATGTAGTCGGTCATGTGCGAACATTCACAGAACAGGCATAAGGTATAAGCTTGGTGCGCCTCGAAAAGATAGAGTTCGAGGCTATCGTCAGCTCAAAACCCGTCTCATTGAACAGAGGGGTGGTTGTTGTGAGATTTGTGGTTATGATAAAGAGTTGGTGCTTCAGGTTCATCATATTGACAGAGATCATGAAAATAACAGGATGAATAACTTGAGATTGCTCTGTCCTAATTGTCATTATGAGGAATATTTATCGTAAAGTGTGTTTTATTGGTGGGGTGCTCCGAATGGTAAGGAACCAGTCTTGAAAACTGGCGCCCGCAAGGGCTTGCAGGTTCGAGTCCTGTCCCCACCGC
>Ga0066639_10004412_pt1 | contig 11983 bp, 11 predicted proteins | sample CryGeyCG2114_010_2_FD_59504 | JGI IMG/M metagenome (GOLD analysis project Ga0066639, IMG submission 59504) | Groundwater microbial communities from aquifer - Crystal Geyser CG10_big_fil_rev_8/21/14_0.10 | ecosystem: Environmental > Aquatic > Deep subsurface > Groundwater | place: USA: Utah... | reverse complement strand
CTGCCCTTTCTGCTAAATACTCTAAAAGGTGAGGTCGGCTAGTAATAATAGGACTTGAGGGGCCAGCGGGTCGTAATCTGAGGTCGACATTGTAAATAGAACCTCCCTTGTGGGGCTCTGTTAGTAGTAGTGTGAATTTTCTTGCGAGTTTGTGCTCATTCTCACTAAGGCTGTGGGGTGCACAAAATATAAAGTCTAAGTCTGATTTGAGACCGAGCTCCTGGCCGCCCCATTTGCCCATGGCAATGAGCTCTAAACTTTCATTAGGGTCAATTTTAAATAATAGGCGTTTTGCAATGTCATCGGCTCCCTCAGAAAGTCTTTGCCAGAGTAATTGAGTATTGAGTGTATCCATAAACTCTGAAGAGCTAATAAGCTCAATGAGTTGTTTTCGTTCACTTAAACCATCGAGAAACTCTTCTAGATCTTCAGCTAAAGGGGTTAGGCTCCCTAGAAAAAAACTATCAATGAGCTCTGGGCGAGAAGATATTTTATGAGAAATCATAGGAGAGATGCTGAAGAGCTTGGCCAGGGCTCGATTGATTTCTGGGTGATGATTGAGGAGTGTGAAAAAACTCGCTTTGGCTCTTGTGGATTTAATAAAGTCTTCTAAGAGTTGGAGGCCATGGTCATGGTGCGGTTTATGGCTCAGTAAATTTTGTAGAAAGTGATCTAAAAAAATCAGTCGTTGCTCTTCATCCTTTTCTTGTCGCTTTGAAACAGCGGTCATTTGCAATATATGTGGCCATGCGGTTTGAATAGAATGTTCATTGAAGCCCTTGTTTTTTAACCATTCCTGTTGCTGTTCGAGCCTGAGGGGCAGTTGACTCTTCTTGGGTGTCTCGCCCAGAAGAGTACTTACTATTTTTTCAGAAAGGAGCAGGTCATGCCTAAGTTGGCTCTCTTGTGAAACGATAGCAAAGTGTGTTTGTCGGTCATTCACCAGCTGAGCCATGTGCTCATGGTGCCTGAGCTCCCAATAAAGTTTAGAAAAAAAATATATATCTTCTTTGGGAAGTTTATTGAATGTGAGCATCAGCTTAAAAAGCTGATGTGTTGAGTGTGTTCTAAGTTGAGCCTCTCTGCCTCCATGAAGAACCTGAAGTGCTATAAAGAATAGCTCAATATCACGAATGCCACCGGGAGCCATTTTCACATTCATTTTGTTATCAAGTTCTTTTGGGTATTCGAAAGAAATTCGAGAGCGCAAATGATTGAGGTCTTCTAAGAGAGTGTAATCCAAGTGCTTGCGGTACACAAAAGACTCGGACAGTGCTCTTACCTTTTGTAGAAGTTGGGGGGGGCCAGCAATGGGTCTGAGTCGTGCAAGAGCAAGCCGCTCCCAGGTTTCTCCGTAGCTTCCATAGTGGTTTTGAAACTGAGAAAGACTAATGATCAGTGGACTTTTGGCTCCGCCGGGTCTCAAATTAAAGTCTAAGCGAAAACAAAATCCAAAGTCGGTCACTTCATGAAGACTTTTTTGAAAATTTCTTATCTCCGCAGATGGAATAGAGGTGTTGTCTTCAGAAACAAAAATTAAATCAACATCTGAGCTAAGGTTAAGTTCTTCGGCTCCTAGTTTGCCTAAAGCAAAAAGAGCCAGGGAGGGTGATGAAAAACTATGTTCAAAGGCTTTTTGAAGAATTTTGTCGGCTGTGAAGCTTAAAAAATAAGACACTTGTTGTGTGCTAACGTTTTGAAAATACGTAGCGGCCGCGGCTTGCATCCAATAAGAGTGTCGCTCTATGCGTAGGCGATCTTCGAAGCTTGTAGTTGGGTGCTGCGTGATCTCTCGGTAGTGTTTGAATGCTGGGGAGATCTTATCTAGCGCTTCCAGCTCTTGAGGGGAGTAAGTATCCAGGCTTGGGAGTTCTTTAGTGGAGCTCACTCAATATTATTTGACCATTTGGGTCGGTAATAATTAGCTCGATCAGTGGTTACGCGTCTTTCATTATTGCCATCTACTCCAATAATATAGATTTGTTGGTTCATCGTACGATTGCTGGTAAAAACAATGTGTCGCCCGTCGGGAGAAAAGCTAGGGTCTTCGTTATCAGCCATTTTTCCATTCACTTTTCTGGCTGTAGTAAGTCGCTCTAAACTTGAGCCATCATTATTCATAACAAAAATATCAAAATGACTTTTATCGTAGCCAGCAAAAGCTAGCTTCTTTCCATCTGGTGACCATGATGGGCTGGAATTGTATTTTCCTGCAAAGGTGAGGCGCTTGACGTTACTACCATCTGAGTTCATGACATAAATCATTGGTTGTCCACTTCGATCGGAAGAGAAAGCAATTTTGGAACCGTCGGGACTGGAGGCGGGCTCTACGTTCATAGCTCCTGCGGGGCCATTGGTTAATTTTTTAAGTGAATCTCCATCGTTTGTCATTTGGTAGATATCGGGATTTCCCCCTTGAGAGACAGTCAGCAAAATATGCTTACCATCAGATGTATAAACTGCGCCAGAGTTTATGCCAGAGCGAGAAGAAAGCATCCAACGTTTTTCTGATTTTAACTCGAAAGAAAAAAGGTCTGCATTTCGTTTTTTAGTTTTCGTGTGATAAACAAAGGCCGTGTAAAGTATGGAATCGCCCTCTGGGGACCAAGACGGGGAAACCGCAATGCTTTTATGATGAGACACTTTCTTCGCGTTGTACCCATCCCAGTCCATGACTAAAATTTCTTTGTACTTGCCGGTGCCGACATCACTAGAAACCACAAGCTTAGAGTTAAACATCCCTCTTGTACCTGTGAGTTTTTCCATAGCATCGTTTGTAAATGTGTGTGCAATTTTACGGAGAGCACTGGTGGGGCCTTTATACTTTTTGCCAAGAATTAATTTTTGTGTAGATATGTGGTAAAGATATATTTCCAACTCTAACTCTTTATTAATAATTGAAAATCCTGCACGAACTAAAAATTCCGCGCCTATTTGTTTCCAAGAATCAAATTTAAAACCTTTAGGTTCTTGAGACTCAGGGCGAAGACCTGTTTTAGCGGTGTCTTCTAAAAAAGCATCCTGCTTAATAAATTGAAAGTACCCTGTAACCTCAAAGTCATTCCAGATAGTGTTAAAAATTTCAGACCCAACACTTTGGCTAAGTGACACCTTTGATGGGGAGCCTAAAAAGTGCAAAGGGGGTAGGGCTATAAGGCTTTTTTTCAATTTTGCGGAGCCTACCTTAATATATACGGAGTCACCATCATCTGCGCACAGGCGAAGAGAAAGGAAAAGGGATAAAACTGTTAGAGTACAGACAAAGAGGTTTTTTATTTTTAAATTCAGTTTCATATGGTCATGATAAAAGAATCAGTCTGGAAAACCAAGGGTAAAACCTTTGGCTTTAAATAGGCCAGCAATGCTAGACGGGGGGGGCGGAAAGGGTGATGCATCGTCGATAGATTGCAGTACAAGGTCGTCATAGTTTTTATTGCCACTGGACTCCGAAATATATCGCTTGGTGACCCTGCCCTCACTGTTAATAAAGACCACGGCTCTAGCTCTGAGCTGGGCGTCTTTCATCCATTGGGGTAATTGCCAGTGATTTTTAATATGCTCTTCGATGGTAGAAATATAGTTGGCTGCTTGATTGTTTTGAATGCCTTTGAGGGCAGAGCCTTTGGAGAGCAGGTTACCAGCTACGAGTTTTTTTCTTTTGACCTTTTTGCTGGCCACTTCCGTCTCAATTTTTTCTAGAGCCTCCATTGCCTGAAGCTTTTCAAGGGCTTTGTGTTGCTCCTTCTTTAGGGAAATTTTTTTCTCTGGTGCTTTGATCTTTGCCTTTTCTGGCACGGGCTTGGGTTGGGAGGGAGGCGGTTCCTCTGCAAGCTCTTCTTTTTTGGGATCTTCGCTTGGTTCAGGTAGGGACTCTAGCTTTTCAGGAAGTCCAACAATGTCCACGCGTATGGCGGCCTGGTAATCAATGACGTCATCATGCCAAATGTAGGCGCTGGTCGTAAGTGAAAGTATCACTAAGAAGTGCAGAATAAGGGAGCGAGCAAAGGGGTTCTGAATGTTTTGTTTGGTAAGTTTAATTATATTTTCCACGGCCCTTAGTTTGATTTAGGTAAAGTGAGCAAGCCAATATTGCTGATGCCTGCATTTTTTATTTCTGCCATAGTCTCTGCAACGAAGCCATAATCTACTTGTTTGTCAGCCTGAATGTAGATGGACTTTGATTTTCGAGTTTCAAAAATAGCTTTTAGTTTTGTAGCTAACTCGGTGGCCTGTATTTGAGTTTTACCAATATAGAGTGTCTGATTTTTTTTAATCACTATGGTCATAGGTTCTTCATCGGTTTGAACTCCGCTGGGGGCTGTCTCGGGGAGCTCAACTTCAAGGCCTTGTTGCATCATGGGTGCGGTGACCATAAATATAATGAGCAGTACAAGCATAACATCTACAAGCGGTGTTACGTTGATTTCGCTTAAGGCTGACCTCCGTCCTCTGGAGGGCTGGGCCGTAGCTCCCATCCTAATCTCCTTTAAAGAAATTTCTTTTGGCGATATTTAAAAAATCGGCATTAAAATTAGTAAGGTCTAGTTCTAGTTTTCGAATTTGAGAGAGATAGAAGTTGTAGGCAGCACCAGCTGGAATTGCAGTGGCAAGGCCCACGGCGGTGGCAATGAGGGCTTCTGAAATTCCAGGGGCTACAACTGCTAAATTCGCAGAGCCAGTGGCTCCAATTTGTTGAAAAGAAGACATAATTCCCCAAACAGTACCAAATAAGCCAATAAAGGGGGCATTACTGCTAACAGTGGCTAAAAAATTAAGGTGAGCTTCGAGTTTTGCAATTTCAATATCCATAGATTTATTAAGAGCCCTCGATAAATTGTCTATGCCAGAAAGTTTGGGTTTTACAGACTCGCCAGCTTTTTTTGAGGTTTCCGCCAGCTTTTGTAGCTCATGGTAACCAGCTATAAATAGCTGAGAGGCAGGACTGTTCTTGTAGTTTTCAACTTCGTCATAAATGCTATCGAGTGAGCCTGCTTTCCAAAAGGTGTTCGCAAAATCATCGTTATGGTCATGAACATTCTTAAGCTGTTTGTATTTTGAAAAAATAATTGTCCAAGAATAAATAGAAAGCCCAATAAGGAGTAGGAGGGTCAATTGAACAACGGGACTTGCTGAGGTGAGTGCGTGCCATGCGCTGGTGTTAACTGCCATTTTCATAGGCTTTATCGTAACAGCTTCAGTTCAAGAATCAAGGCGCTTAAAGGAGGCTTCGGACTTCCCAAAGAAATGGGAAGCATTGCTTGCTTGTTGTTGACCTTAAGTAGCTGGCCCCTTGCGAGCCGCCAGTGCCCATTTTAAAACCAATGATTCTTTCCACTGTCTTTACGTGGTGGTGTCGCCATAGGCCGATCTGCTCATCTAAATCCACAAGGGCTTCAGTGAGAAGGTAAAGGTCCATGTGCTTTCTCGGGTTTTGATAAAGCTCTTTGAGTACAGCCATGACTTGTCCCTTTGCCGTTGCATCAGACTCTAAGCGCGCAGAACTATCAAGCTTAGGAATAGGGAAGCCTAGCTTCTGCAGGAGGCGTAAGTAAATAGTGGGGAGGTCTTCATCCTTCAGCCGTTTTTCTAGTCGCTCCTTGGCATTGGGCACTTTTTCTAAATATTTGAGATATAGAGGGTCTTTTAAGCCACAAAAATATTCAATCTCACGGAATTGCACGCTTTGAAAACCACTGGCTGGTTGCAGTCGACTGCGAAATTCAAGGAAGTCGGCGGGGGTCATTGTTTCAAGAATTTGAATTTGAGGAACTAAGATTTTAAAGACCTCTACAGATCTTTTTACAAAATGATGAGCCTCTAGAACCTTTTTTTCATTCATTAAAGCGCCGGCTTTTCCAAGCTCATGAAGAACGAGTTTGAACCATAGTTCATAGGCTTGATGGATAATAATAAAGAGCATTTCATCGTGGTGAGGGGGCTCACTTTTGAGCTCTTGTAAGTGCAAAAGCTCCTCAATTTTGAGGTAACTCATATAGGTGAGATCTTCACTTGCGTAGGGTTTTACCCCGGGTATTTCGCTCATGGGTTGAGTATCCCCCCATAACCGCAATAAATTCAATAGGATATGATCTCTGGGGGCGTTGAATTTTGACCCACGCAATATACGACATATTTTAACGTATTTATTGACGATCATTTGATTTTCAATTAAATTTCCAATGCAAAATAAAACAGGAAAAGAGAGTTTAAGTGTTTAAAATTTCAAGAAAAATTGAATATGGCCTCATGGCTCTCCAGTACATGTATCATAAGCATCCGGGGGAGCTAACTACGGCAAAAGAAGTCTGTGATCGCTATAAAACCTCCTTTGATGCTATGGCCAAGGTGATGCAGCAATTGGCCCAAAAGGGGGTTTTAAAGTCAGAGCAAGGAGCTCGTGGTGGTTATCTGTTGCAAAAAGATTTATCGAGGTTTTCGTTTTTTGAGCTAGTCAAATTTGTGGAAGGGCCAGTGGGGGTTGTGAAGTGTCTCCATCAAGCTTCAGAGCAGTCTTGTGAGCTTATGAATACCTGCAATATTGTTTCTCCAGCTCAGTTTATTAATAAAAAATTAATTCATTTTTATGAAAGCCTAATGGTGGACGAAATTCTTAACTCAAAGCCACGTGGTTCAGCCCATTCTTCTTTAGGATTATCCAATAATGTTGTAGACCACGGCCTAGAAAAAGTCCGAGGAGAAATCAGTGGAGAACTTAGAAATGTCTAGTGGTTTGACTGACAAAAATTATAAGTACGGTTTCGTCACAGACATTGAAGCTGATGAAGCGCCTAAAGGTCTTAATGAGGAGATCGTTAAGTTTATTTGGAAAAAGAAAAATGAACCTGAGTTCATGCTCACCTATCGTCTTAAAGCTTTTGAACAGTGGAAGAAAATGAAGGAGCCTCATTGGGCTATCGCTAAATATCCAGCTATTGACTACCAAGATCTTCGTTATTTTTCGGCCCCGAAAGTAAAAGCAGATGCTCCCAAAAGCCTAGATGAGGTTGACCCAGAGCTTTTAAAAACTTTTGAGCGTTTGGGTGTGCCTCTCTCAGAGAGAAAGAGATTAGCCGGTGTTGCGATTGATGCTGTTTTTGATTCTGTTTCGGTGGGCACAACTCACCAAGATGTTTTGGCAAAGCATGGGGTTATTTTTTGCTCCTTTTCGGAGGCTCTGCAAAAACACCCTGAGCTCATAGAAAAATATATTTCCTCTGTTGTGCCTATTTACGATAACTTTTTTGCGGCACTAAATAGCGCTGTATTTAGTGATGGTTCTTTTTGCTACATTCCTAAGGGTGTTCGTTGCCCCCTAGATCTTTCTACTTATTTTAGGATTAACTCTGCTGAAACAGGACAGTTTGAAAGAACTTTGATTGTGGCCGAAGAGGGCTCCTATGTGAATTATCTTGAGGGTTGCACGGCGCCCAGTCGATCGGAAAATCAGCTGCATGCAGCCGTTGTCGAGTTGGTGGCTCATAAGGATGCTGAAATAAAATATTCCACTGTTCAAAACTGGTATACGGGCGATCGAGAGGGTCGTGGTGGAATTTATAACTTTGTAACTAAAAGAGGAAAGTGCTTGGGAGATCGCTCAAAAATCTCTTGGACCCAGGTGGAGGCAGGAGCTGCGATCACTTGGAAATATCCCAGTGTTATTTTACAGGGAAACAGCTCTGTCGGCGAGTTCTACTCTGTCGCCCTCACTAACCATAAAATGCAAGCAGACACTGGGACAAAAATGATTCATATAGGTAAGAATACGAAAAGCACAATTATTTCTAAGGGAATATCTGCTGACGAGTCTTCTAATACTTATCGAGGGCTTGTAAAAATTCTCCCTTCGGCAGATGGAGCTAGAAATTACTCTCAGTGCGATTCTCTTTTAGTGAAAGACCAGTGTAGTGCCAATACAATTCCATATATTGAAGTGAAAAACCCAACGGCGACAGTTGAGCATGAGGCCTCTACTTCTAAGATTAGTGATGACCAACTGTTTTATTTAGAATCTCGGGGTTTGGATAGAGAGGCGGCGATTTCATTGCTCATTAATGGGTTTTGCAAGGAAGTCTTTAAAGAGTTGCCATTGGAATTTTCAGTGGAGGCAGTGAAGTTATTAGAAATGAAACTAGAAGGCAGTGTTGGTTAAAAGGGAAAATCTAAAAGGAAAAGCTATGTTGAGTGTTAAAAATTTAAAAGTAAAAATTAATGAACAAGAAATTCTCAAGGGGATTAACTTTGAGGTGCGCCCAGGAGAGGTCCACGCAATTATGGGGCCCAATGGTTCTGGTAAGAGCACCTTGGCAAAGGTTTTGGCTGGACATCCTGATTATGAAGTCATTGATGGTCAGGTTGAGTACGAAATCAATGGTAAGAAAAAAGATCTTTTGAGTATGGCGGCCCACGAGCGTGCACGCGAGGGTATTTTTCTTGGATTTCAGTATCCAGTGGAAATTCCAGGTGTAACCAATGCCACATTTCTTCGTACTGCATTTAATGAAATATGTAAGTACCAGGGTATTGATGAGATGGATCCCATGGAATTTGAAGACTTTCTTAAAACTAAACTTGAAGTAGTCGATATGAACCCAGCTTTTATTAACAGAGCTGTTAACGTAGGTTTTTCAGGTGGAGAGAAAAAGCGTAATGAAATACTCCAAATGGCTGTTCTCTCTCCCAAGCTTTCATTTTTAGATGAAACAGACTCAGGTTTAGATATCGATGCTCTCCGTATCGTGGCAGAGGGTGTTAATAAGTTAAGAAGTAAGAAAAATGCCACAGTTTTAATTACACATTACCAACGGCTTCTTAATTATATTCAACCAGACTATGTTCATGTGCTGTACAACGGAAAAATTATCTCTACGGGAGGTAAGGAGCTCGCACTGAAGTTGGAAGAGCAAGGCTATGATTGGTTAATCAAAGAATCCCTACATTAAGTTTGGAATACAAAATGGTTAAAGAGATTCAATTACATTCAAAGAGCCCCAATTATCTTGAGAGTAGAGGAGCTGAACAGTCTCAACTTCTCATTTCTGAGGGCGAGCGGTGCCTTGTTATAGAGACTATTTCGGGACCCAGCGATGAGTCTTGCACCAATATTCTTGTGCCTAGAAATAGCTCGTTAGAGCATATTCGGATAGTAACGAGTCCAGAGAGTTCTACTTTAAAGTCCCGTGTGAAGGTCGAATTACTTGAGGGCTCTAGTTACTCTTCTAAAAGTTTTTATTTATGTCCTCAAAAAGAAATGGAAGACCTTAATGAAATTACATTAAAGGGTGAGGGTGCCGAAGCGTCAGTGTTGGCGCTAAGTCTTGTTCGGCCATTGCAAAACATAAAGCATGAAGTTTTGGTAGATCACAAAGTGCCGCACTGTAAAAGTCAGCAACTAGTAAAATCCATTGTGAGCTCACGCGGACGAAGTCAATATATTGGAAGAGTTTTAGTTCAAGGGGGCGCTATCAAGTCAGATAGCCACCAGCTGTCTCGTCATATGCTTTTAGGGCGCTTAGCGGAGGCTGATCCCAGGCCTCAACTTGAAATTTTTAATGATGATGTCAAGGCAGCTCATGGTGCAACTGTAGGCCAGGTGAATAGAGAGGAGTTGTTCTATTTGCAAAGCAGAGGTTTATCTCCTCGTCAGGCCCTAGAGTTACTTTCTCAGGGCTTCGCTGATGAAATCGTTCTCACGGTTTCAGAGGCGGCTCGGGCTCAAGTCTCTCGATTGGTACAAGAGGCTTTTCAATTTATGGTGGTGGAATTGTGATGAAGGATATTCGTTCTTCCTTTCCAATTTTAGAGAGAAAAATCCATGGCTTTCCTTTGGTATATCTTGACAGTGCTGCAACAACATTAAAACCAAAGTTAGTTGTAGAGTCATTGAGTGAACACTTTCTTATGGGCGCCTCAAATATTCATAGGGGAGTGTATCTTTTAAGTGAAGAAGCAACAGCACAGTTTGAAGGCGTAAGAGATCAATTTAAAGATTTTTTAAACGCAAGTGATCGTAGAGAAATAGTTTTTACCTCGGGCACTACGGAGTCCATAAACTTAGTGGCAGCTACCTTTGGACGAGCCAACTTAAAAGTTGGTGATGAGGTTTTGATTAGTGCAATGGAGCATCACTCGAACATTATTCCATGGCAAATGCTCTGTGAAGAAAGAGGCTGTGTTTTAAAAGTGATCCCTATGACAGACCAGGGGGAGCTAGAAATACCCGCTTTTGAAAAACTTGTAACAGAAAAAACAAAATTGATTTCTATAGTTCATGTATCTAATTCGATTGGTACAGTAAACCCCATTAAAAAAATAATTGAAGTTGGCCATCGTGTGGGGGCTAAGGTGTTGGTGGACGCGGCCCAGTCGGTCACATTCATTCCATTGGATGTTCAGGCTCTAGATTGTGACTTCCTGGTGCTCTCTGGGCACAAAATGTTTGGCCCAACAGGAACAGGGATTTTATACGCTAAGGCGAAGCTTTTAGAGGAAATGCCACCCTACAAGGGGGGCGGCGATATGATTGCCTCTGTAACCTTTGAAAAAACAACTTACAATGAAGTGCCTTATAAATTTGAAGCAGGAACACCGAATATTGGAGGTGTGATTGCTCTTGGTAAGGCCCTTGGCTTTCTACAGAAAATTGGTATCGAGCAAGTTGCTGCTCATGATACAGAGATTTTAAACTATGGTCACCGCCGTCTTTCTGAGGTTCCTGGCTTAAGAGTGATTGGCACAGCAAGGGATAAGGGGCCAGTGATTAGCTTTTATGCTGGTAAAGCTCATCCTCATGATGTGGGAACTCTTTTAGATCAAACGGGAATTTGTGTTCGTACGGGTCATCATTGCACACAGCCCGTGATGCGGCACTTCGGGGTGCCCGCTACAGTGCGGGCTAGCTTTTCAATATATAATAATAGTGAAGATGTAGATCGATTAGCCGTTGAGATAGAAAAAATCATAAGGATGTTTGAATGACAAGCACGGTGAACCAGGAACTTTATCAGCAAATGATTTTAGATCACAATAAAAAGCCAAGAAATTTTGGTTCTCTGGAGGAGTGCACTCATCAGGCGGAGGGCATTAATCCTCTGTGCGGAGATCATTACCATGTCTTCATGAGGCTTGATGCTGATGGCGTTATAGAAGAGGTTAAGTTTGAAGGTGATGGCTGTGCCATTTCCAAGGCCTCCGGTTCTATGATGACCATGATTCTAAAGGGAAAGAAAAAAGAAGAGGCTTTGGAGGTTTTTGAGCTTTTTCATTCTCTTCTTGTGGGAAAACTAGAGGCCTCTGAAGAGGCCGTCATGCCTGCTAAGCTAAAAATATTTTCTGGTATTTGGAAATATCCCTCTCGTGTCAAGTGTGCCAGTCTTTCCTGGCACGCTATGAAAAATGCCTTAACTAATGGTTCTACTGCTATTACGGAGTAAAATAGATTTTTATGGAAACAAGTGTATATATTGAAGAGACGCCAAATCCTCGTGCGTTAAAGTTTATTCTTGATCGAACGGTGAAGTCTCAAGGCAAAATGACAATTCGCTCAGATCAAGAGGTAGACTCGCCCCTGGTCAGAGACTTATTAAATATTTCGGCTGTAGAGCAGGTACATCTTTTTGAAAATGTGATTACTGTGAGCCAAAACGGTCAGCAGTCTTGGGATGATTTGGTGGAACCCATTAGGTCTGTCATACAAACACGCATTGAGGCGCACAATCCCGATATTGGTGATGAGGTTCAAAAGGTTGTGGATCGTAGTCAACTCTCGCCAGAGTTACAGAAAATTGAAGAAATTTTGGACCGAACAATACGGCCAGGATTACGTGCTGATGGTGGTGATGTAGAGGTGATTGAGTTTCTAAACAATATTTTGGTGATTAACTTTCAAGGCGCCTGCGGCGGTTGCCCCAGTTCTACTATGGAAACTCTTTATGCCATTGAAAATATTTTGAAATCTGAGTTTCACCCTGAGATTCAGGTGAAACCT
>Ga0066639_10004408_pt1 | contig 11989 bp, 9 predicted proteins | sample CryGeyCG2114_010_2_FD_59504 | JGI IMG/M metagenome (GOLD analysis project Ga0066639, IMG submission 59504) | Groundwater microbial communities from aquifer - Crystal Geyser CG10_big_fil_rev_8/21/14_0.10 | ecosystem: Environmental > Aquatic > Deep subsurface > Groundwater | place: USA: Utah... | reverse complement strand
ATCCCGTATCCAATATCCAGCGTTCTCTGCGTATCCCCAGCCACTCGGTACATTCTTCGATTCAAAACGCTTCTCCAGAGTTCTGCCATCGGAACTCACATGTGCGAGATAGGTCTTTTCTCGTGATTCGAGGCTTGTGGGATCAAAATGCATGGTTGTGTCGCTCGCATGATCAGCCGCCACGCTTGCAATCTGGTGGCTGTAACGAAGGAGGGGAAGCTGCTCTGTTCTTCTGCTCTGATTTATCCACTGGAACACTGTTGTGCGGAGTGTGTCTTCAATATCGGAAGAGAGCTCAACGGCATGCGCTGTATGCGGCGCTACAACAAGCAATCCGATGATGGCGTATGTGATGTTCCGCTTCACAGAAGGCAAGTATACTTTCTTTCGTGGCACAATGTGAACACATCGAAAAATTCGTCCGCGAGGTTTGGCGTTGGTACCGTATCCATAAGCGTAATCTCCCGTGGCGCGATCTTGCAATAAAGGATGATGCCGAGCGTGCGTACCGCATCATGGTTTCCGAGGTGATGCTTCAGCAGACGCAGGTGAGTCGCGTCATCATCATCTACAAGCGATTCCTGAGGGTGTTCCCCACACTCATCGATCTCGCGCGCGCCTCCAATCGTGAGGTGATTCTTGCGTGGCGCGGCATGGGATACAATTCGCGGGTCATTCGGTTGAGGGACGCAGCCCGTGAAATTCTTCATCGATCGGAAAGTCAAAAATCAAAAAGCACCCTTCGACGGAGCTCAGGGCAAGAAAGGGAAGAGAATGAAATCATATTTCCACGGGAGATGGAGGAATTAATGTCCATCCCCGGCATCGGTCATTACACTGCAGCAGCGATCCGAAACTTTGCGTTTCATCTTCCGACCCCCTGTATCGAAACGAATATCAGGAGAGTGCTCCATACGAAATTTTTTGGACCACCGGAGGCGGATGGGACATGGAGAGTGGGGGATCGGGAATTATTGAAATTAGCGGATGAAGTTCTCGAAGTGGCCTTAAAGTTCTCTTCGAGTGACGAGGCGCCTTTCGATGGCAGTCCCTCCTTTGCCCCGTTTCGGAAGGGCGGACAAAGTTCACTCTGCGCCAAGGAATCGAGAAGTATAAAAAAGAAGAGCTTATCGACTCGCCCCGCTCTGGTGGGGCTCGCTCGAAGAGAACGGGAAGGGCGCATCGCTCGAAGAAGGCATTCGAGGAGAACGGCCGATTGGCATGCCGCGCTTATGGATTATGGGTCGCTCGCGATTCCAAAGATCAAACCGAGAAGGAAAGTCCGTCGTAAGGAGCCGGGACGCATGGTGGGATCAAAACATATCCCGAACCGCATTTTCAGGGGGAGGATCATCGAAGAGCTCCGCGATGCAGAGAGGGGGCTGTCCATTCATGAAATCGGACGAAGAGTGTGCATTGATTGGAAGCCGGAAGAACATGGAGGATGGCTCTTGGAAATTCTCAATACATTGGAGAAAGATACCTTGATTCAAAAAGGAGGAAGAAGATTTGTTTTACGTTCGTAGGGGCGCGCCGCTGGCGCGCCCTGGGAGGCAATATTTCCACAGATATATTTGCTTTATTTTCTTGCTCTGGGCGCCGCAGCGTGGCGCCCCTACGCCCCATCATGAATCGAACGCTATACTTCTCTTGTGGACAAACGAGTCGTCACCATCAAAGGCATTCCTACACTCGTCACTATTTCCCAGCCTTCGTCCGCTACGGCGGACTACGGCGGGCAGGCCGGTTCCGGTCGCAATCTCCTCTGTCTCCATGGGTGGGGAGCTTCGCACGCATCATTCACGGAATTACGCGAAGCAATGAGGGATGATCCAGTCCGCATTATCGCACCTGATCTCCCTGGTTTTGGCGGGAGCGGAGATCTTCCTGCCGCATGGTCAACCGATGACTTCGCGGATTTTGTGGAAGAGCTCGTTCATGTTCTCAAGCTGCATGATGTGTTTCTCCTCGGTCATTCGCATGGCGGTCGCATCGCGATCAAGCTCGCATCGCGCCGTGCGCCGTGGATTTCCCATCTCTTTCTCTGCGCGGCAGCGGGCATACGCAGATCAAAGCATTGGAAGAGATGCTTCGGTATCTATGCGGCATCTCTGGGGAAAACTCTTTTTTCCATTCGCGGACTGCGCATCTTCCAGCGCGTCGCACGCACGTATCTCTATAAGCTCCTCATGGTGCATGATTACGAGAGTGCGGAGGGGACTCTTAAAGAGACGATGATCAGGGTGATCAATGAAGACATCACACCTCTTCTTTCCGCGATTCCAGTGCCCACAGATCTCTTCTGGGGAGAAGATGATACGATGACACCGCTCAAGGATGCCTTTTTGATGAATACAAAAATTATTCAATCAATCCTCCATACCTACAAAGGAGTGAGGCACAGGGTACATCGGGATCGAGCGGAGGAGGTTGCCCGTGTCATTCGGCGGGTTCTTTGAGTAGAATACTCCGGACTTATGCAGATCCTCCTCTGCATCCTCGTTACGCTTGCCGGCCTTTCTTCATTACTCACATTTGAGCGACTTCTGCAACTCAAAGAGTGGCGCCGTGATCGTTTGCGAGAACATTTGCGACGAGAAGGTCGATTTTCGCAGCTTTTCGGCATCGCGAAGCCATTGATCATAGCACTTGGTATCGTTGTGTATTTCTCACTCCTTGCATTTGATGCAACAGCAGAATGGGCATGGGTTTCCATCTGGTTAGCTCTTGGCATCCTCATTTGGTTGATGCTCTTCAAGTTTGTTCTCGGAAAGCAATTGCGACCGGTATGGACAACAAAGGCGATAGTGACCTTTGTTGTTGCATTCTGCATTGCGATTGCTGCTACGGTAGGTCTCTCCTTCCATCGTGAAGCTGCGTGGATCATGGTGCTCCTTGCGCTCCTGCCGCTCATGCAATTTGTCTTTGTCATGATTGCATGGGTGCTGTTGCTTCCACTCGATCAATTCCTCAAGCGCAGAGTGCTCCGCAAGGCTCGAGCAATTCGTCGCAAGATGCAGCACTTGGCTGTCGTCGGCATTACGGGAAGTGTCGGAAAGACGACAACGAAGGAGCTTCTTGCTCATATCCTCTCCGATCGAAGCCTTCTTGTGACGCCGGCTCATGTGAATACCGAGATGGGAGTAGCTAATCTCATTCGTGCATCGCTCAAAGAATCCCATCAAATTTTTATCGTGGAGATGGGTGCCTATAGACGTGGGGAGATTAAACTTCTCTGCGCTCTTGCAAATCCGCACATTGGCATCATCACCTACATTGGTCGTCAGCACCTTGGGCTTTTTGGATCACAGGAAGATCTTTGTAGCGCCAAAGGTGAGCTCTTCGAGGCGCTTCCGCCCGAGGGGCATGCATTCCTTAATGCTGATACGGTTTTTTGTGACAATCTGATGCAGAAAGCATCATGCCCCGTGAAGACTGTTGGGACCGGCGGTCATGCAACATACGAGGCATTCGATATTGTGGAGGAGCCACAGGGGATTTCATTTACGCTCCGTGGAACACAATTTCGGGTACCGATTCTTGGCACTCATCAGGTGACAAATATTCTTCTCGCAGCTGCAGCAGCAGAAACTCTTGGAGTGCCGATCGCAGAAAGCGCAAAACGTCTCTCGACATTCTCCGCGCCTACGCAAACATTTGAGCGAAAGGAGGGGGCGCAGGGACAGGTGGTGATCGATGATACGTATAACGCGAGCCCAGAGAGCTTCCGAGCGGCGATCGAGTGGGCGCGTACGAATGGCGCTAAGAAGAAAATACTTATCACCTCAGGTCTTCTGGAGCTTGGGGATCAGGAGAGTGCGATCCACGAAGAGCTTGGTCTTCTTTCGAGCGAAGTCTTCAATGAAGTAATATTTTTGAGTAAAAAATGTGTTCATAATTTTGAACAGGGATTTGGCCGTCCGGTGCGTGTATTTCCGCGGCAAAAGTTTGCACTCAAAATCGAGAAGGACATGCTCATCGTGTGTGTCGGGAGGATGCCAAAGACGATTGTGGAGAAGTTGGTGTCGTGACTACCAATACAGCTACAATTTCTCCCTCATGCCACGCGTTCGTTTTCCCATCCATCATACGTTTGGTCCTCTCGTAACGAGAGAGCAATTTTGGCAGGCGCTTACGCTTCAATTTCAGCCGCAGAAATGGATGCACGGGAGAGAGACCGAAGAGCTTCGTACAAAACTCAGTCATCACTTCGGTATGAGTGTGTCATTCTTTGCAAGCGGCAGAGAATCGCTGCTCGCCGGACTGCGGTCACTCCAGATCAATGCGGGGGATGAAGTCATCATTCAAGCATTCACCTGCATGGTGGTTCCCAATGCCGTACATGCAGCTGGCGCTACTGCCGTATATGTCGATATCGATCCTGATACGCTCAATATTGATCTGCAGAAGATTCAGGCAAAAATTACGCCGCGAACGCGTGCAATCATTTGCCAGCATACGTTTGGCATCCCTGCAGATACCGAACGTCTCCGCATGATTTGCGATAAGCGAAACATTCTTCTCATCGAGGATTGTGCGCATGTTCTGCCGGATTCACCGGGCGCTATTGCGACGCGCGGCGATCTCGTCATCCTCAGCTTCGGGCGTGATAAGGCAATTTCGGGTGTTGCGGGCGGCGCCGTTCTTACGCGGCATAGCTCACTTGGCAGAGCAATCGCTGTACTCGAGGAGAATGCACAGCAGCGTTCGTGGTTTATTGTGATGAATCTCATTGGGTATCCTCTCCGTTACCAATGCGCGAAGATGCTTTGGGCTCTCCCACTCGGTGCCAATCTTGCGAAAGCGTATCTTCGTCTTGCGCGTACTTTGCATCTCCTGCCTCCTGTGTATGAAGAGGGGGAGAGTGAAGGAAAAATGAGGGTGAATCTTCACTCAATTCCGAATATTTGCGCGGCATTTACGCTCGGTCAGTTCCGATCCCTTGCAACATTCAATGCGCACAGGAATGAAATTTCTCATACGTATGCGAATGCTGCTGCCGTCCATGGTTGGAATGTGCCGCAAGGGGCACTCACTGCAGCATCACTTCAAAAATTCCCAGTCTATGCACGACATGCCAAAAAACTTCGGCAGGAGCTCAAACGTGAGCAGATTTATCTGGATGATGGTTGGTGCTTTGGCGCTGTGAACCCATCATCGGCAAATGCCGTCGCTGCAGGATACGAAGCAGGTTCCTGTCCCATTGCGGAGCAGATTGCATGTCACATTGTCACGCTCCCTACTCATCCGACGATGACAAAAACTCAGGCGGAATATCTGATTCTTGCTCTGTCGTCTCGTCTTGTGTAAATCGCGTGGTTTTCTGTCCATTGTGCCCATGTTTCACTGCTATTCCTTCCACGAAGGGGGCGAGAGAATCGGTGATATGAGGCATTTGTAATTTCTTCAATGCCTTTCCTTCGATCTGGCGAACACGTTCGCGAGTGATGCTGAAAATTTTCCCCACTTCATCGAGCGTGTAGGGGTCGCCATCGGCAAGACCGAAACGCAGATTGATGATCTCGCGCTCGCGCCAACTCAATGCCCCCATAGCTTCTTTGAGCCCCTGCTTCAGCTCCCTCTGTGCACATCTACTCTCGGCGACATCGTCGCGTTCACGATAGTTCTCAAGAAGTTCACCAAAGGTACCGTTTTCGTTATTGCCGACTGGCTGATCGAGTGAGAGAGGAATGCGTGTCATCTTCATGCATAGAAGAACATCATCTAGATTTAGTTTTGCACGCTCTGCCACTTCTGCCGGAGTTGGTTCTCTGCCGAGTTCTTGACGCAACTTGTGATTCATCGTGCGCACCTTACTCATCGTTTCGATCATGTGCACAGGTACGCGGATGATGCGCGATTGATCCGTAATTGCCCTCGTGATTGCTTGGCGGATCCACCAGGTGGCGTACGTGCTGAATTTAAATCCACGTGCATACTCGAATTTCTCCACTGCGCGCATGAGCCCCGTATTTCCTTCCTGAATAAGATCAAGGAAGCTTAAGCCTTTGTTCCTGTACTTCTTCGCGAACGAAACAACGAGACGGAGATTCCCCTGCGAAAGCTCGCGCTTCGCGGCATCGAATTCATGACCATACTTCTTCGTGCGATCAATGCGCCGCTTGAGCGTCGCGGGGCTTTCGAATGTGATGCGCATCAGGTAGTGAAGCTCGTCGCGGAGTTGATGAACGGATTGATTGGCACATGAGTTCGTCTCTCCGGCGGATTCTATTTGTCGCTGCAATTCCTGCATTCGATCAGAAATCTCGCAGAGATTCGAAAAACCCGGCAGTAAACGGTTCATACGCAGATTAAATTCTTCAACAAGCCTGACAGCCCGGTTTCGCCGTTTCGTAAGCCTCTTCCACGCCTCGTGGCGGCTGCGTGTACGACCCCTTCTGATGGCAACTTTAAAATCTTCCCGGTTTCCCCCAAGCATTTTTCGAAGTGTTCTTGTGTTTGGGTCGAGCCTCTTGAAGATTTTTTTCTTTTCTGCAGTATTAGTGACTGATACCTCGATGGTGCGATCGATGCGTAATTCCTTCCCATGGACGCGCTCCAGTATTGTCGTCGCATGATCCAGCATATAATCCGTTCCAAGCATCGAATGACGATACCGTCTGCGGGTATATTCGATCTTCTTCGCGGCGTCGATTTCCTGTGTTCGCGTGAGCAAGGGGAATTTCGCCATCTGCATCAGGTACATCTGGACAGGCTCGCCACTACTCCATTTATCGGACAAGGTGTCGTACGAATCCTCATCTCTTTCTCTTTTATCCACCCCTTCCTCTTTATCCACTTCCTCTACTGGCGATCTTTCTCCGCTTTCATTCAGAGCGAATTCCTGATCAAAGTCATCGACTGGTTCATCGGTCGCCTCAGAATATGTGCCGAATTCTGATTCAGAATTTCCCATCAGTTTACTTTTAATAAATTCTCGTCATTTGTCAAATGATAGGCTGACGGAATTTTGCAGAGCGTTCTCGGGAGGATCTTGGTACTATTCCCTGTCAGTGGAAATACGAGAACTCCATCAAAGCGAATTATGGGAGGCATTCCTTTCTTCTTCCCATTGGTCACCTTTTCTTCAGTCCTTCGCGATGGGAGAGGTATATCGCAGTATCGGCGAGGAGCCGGTGCGTCTTTCTGTCATCGATGATGGGGGGAATCTCGTTGCGATCTGTCAGGCGATTGTCGTTTCAGCCCGCCGTGGGCGGCATCTTGCCGTGATGTACGGTCCGGTGGTGAAGGAAATCAATGATGAGCGGCAAGCAATGAATATTCTCATTGATGCACTAAAAAAAAATGCATCACAGAAGAAATGTGTCTGCATCAGAATGAGCCCGTTTTGGCAGAAGAATGATCCAAAAGTTTCGATCCTGCGATCACTTGGATTTCGATCATCCCCCCTGCATCTCCTTGCCGAACACATCTGGTACATTGATCTTCGTGGAAAAACGGAGGAGCAACTCCTTATGGGTATGCGAAAAACAACGAGGAATCTTGTTCGGCGAGCAGAGCGTGAAGGGGTGATAGTGCGCGCTTCAGATAACCCCATGCGCGATCTTCCGATATTTTTTGCGCTCTACGAAGAAACAAGACGTCGACACCACTTCGTTCCGTACCCCGATAGCTTTATCCGCGCGCAAGTTGAGAAATTTTCAAGCATCGACCAATGCCGACTCTACATTGCGGAATGCCGTGGCGAACCTGTCGCATCGTCGGTGCATATGGTCTACGGCGGAGAAACGAGCTACCACCATGGCGCGAGCAGCTCGAACCATTCGAACAGTTACGCTTCATATCTTCTCCAGTGGACTGCAATTCGTGATGCTCTCAAAAGAGGAGATCGCGTCTACAACTTCTGGGGTGTTTCACCCGAAGGCGCCACCAAGCATCCCTTTGCTGGAGTGCGTACATTTAAAACAGGATTCGGAGGAGAGCTTCTAGAGCTTGCACATTGTATGGATCTTCCACTTTCCTTTCGGTACCTCAAGCTGTTTGCGATTGAGCTTGCGAGAAAATGGAAGAGGGGATTTTGAAATGGTGATCGCATCAAGGATCAAGTCATACCACTTCGCATTCAATATGTTTCTTAGTTTCAGAAGCAGCTCTGTTGCTCGTCTGCTACACTGAGAGAGACTTATGAAAAGTAAACGACGTATTCTTATGATCAGCGATCATAGTGATCCTCTCGCAGCCTTGGGTGGAGAAGAGTCAGGTGGACAAAATGTCTATGTGGATCAGCTGTCTTCGTGGCTTGTTTCCAAGGGGAACATCGTGCATGTCTTGACGCGACACAATAGCCCGGATCGACAGAGACAGGAAAAATCACCAAGCGGATATACCGTCTTCCGCACTCCCGTGGGCCCCGAAGGATTTTTGCCCAAAGAGGACTTCGTCAAGTATTTGCCTGCATTCACCAAAGCGGCCGCGGATTTAATGCGCAAATATCAGTACGACATTATTCATAGTCACTACTGGCTTTCCGGCGTTGCGGCAGTAGCGCTGAAAAAGGAATGTGATATTCGCGTGATTCACACATTCCACTCGCTCGGGAAAGTCAAGCACGCACAGCTCAGAGGTATCGACCCAAAACACATGAAAGAGCGCGAGCAAAAAGAGCAACTGATCGTACGGCGTGCCGATTGTTTGTTGGCCGAAAGTTCGGATGAGCGACGCAATTTGTTGCATATGTACAACGCACGACCCGAGCGCATCACGGTTGTGCCAGCGGGGGTGGACACGCGTGTTTTTTCTCCGGGAAACAAGTCAGCAGCAAGAAAAGTCATTGGTATTCGTCAGAAGAATGTCGTGCTGTACGTGGGGAGGTTTGTCGCGCAGAAAGGCCTCCCCACTTTGCTGCAAGCGTATGCACAGGTTCGAAAAAAAATGACTGCAGCCGAGCGAGCGGAGACAGTGCTCCTCCTCGTCGGAGGGGATCTGCACGAAGCAACGGCCAAGCAGAGCCAGATACAAAGGCGCATCGATATACTCATTCGGTCGCTCAAGCTGCGCGATGCCGTCCGTATCATGGGACAAGTGAGCAATGAGGAACTCCCGACATACTACCGTGCCGCCGATGTGTGCGTGGTGCCTTCGCGATACGAGCCGTTTGGCATCGTGCCGTTAGAAGCCATGTCCTGTGGAACGCCGGTGGTTGCGTCGTTCGTGGGAGGGATGAAGTCCACCATACACAACCTCTACACGGGCCTGCACGCACGTCCGGAAAGTAGTGCAGACTTTGCGCACAAGATAGACATACTCCTCAGGAACCCGGAACTGCGGCGGGAGTTTGGCAGACAAGCGAGGGAACACATGGAGCGCGAGTTCGACTGGCAAACGGTCTGTGATCGCGTACTCACTTGTTACCATGCCACAATTGTTCATGCATAACATTGAACAGAGCGAAGGCTATATCCGTGCGCTCGCACTCGTTGATGCGTGTTCGACACCCGATGGATTCGTGGCATCCACAACCGACAGAGACAACTACAAGCGCATTTGGGCGCGGGACGGAGTCATCATTGGTTTGGCTGCGCTGCTCACGGGAGAGGAAAGGTATCAAAAAACTTTGCATGCCACACTCAAAACGCTTCGCGAGCATCAAGGACCACACGGTGAGATTCCGAGCAATGTGGATACGGCCAGCGGACGCGTGAGCTTGGGTGGCACCACCGGACGCGTGGATGCCGACCTGTGGTACATCATCGGATGTGCGGCGTACTGGAGAGCAACAAGCGACGATCGGTTTCTGGAAGAATTTTATGCGAGCATTGAACGTGTGCAGTTTTTGCTCGGCTGCTGGGAGTTTAACAATCGCGGTTTGATCTACGTTCCGCAAACCGGTGACTGGACTGACGAGTATTTGCATCAAGGATACGTGTTGTACGATCAATTGCTCTACTGGCGAGCTTTGCAGGATCTCTGCGATATGGAGAAAGCACGACACGGCAAAGAGGATCAGATACTGCGCGACAAGGTGGATCGTTTACATTCTCTGATCCGAAAGAACTACTGGTTTTTTTCTTGTGAAAAAGATGCTCCCGGAACGTACCATCCCGTTTTGCACCAAAAGGGATGCGAAGCCGCCGTTCATTGCAACACACACTGGATGGCATTTTTCTCTCCTACGGGGTACGGATACCGCTTCGACGCACTTGCAAACACGCTCGTCTCTCTCTTCGGTATCGCAGACGACGATCAGCGCGAGCGCGTAGACTCCTTCATTGCCAAGGAAGTCGTGCAGCAGGACATGATGGTGCTTCCCGCCTTCCACCCGATCATCCACCCAGAGGACGATGCCTGGAATGAATTGGAGGTATCGTTTTCTTTCACATTTAAAAATAGGCCCTACGAATTCCAAAATGGAGGATTGTGGCCATTCGTGACAGGATTCTATGTTGCTGATCTTGCCAAGCGTGGTAAAACGGATCTGGCGAGGCAGTACGTGGATGGGATCGACAAAGCCAACAAGCTGGGTACCGACGGTGAGGAGTGGGGATTTTATGAATACATTCACGGCAAATATCACTCTCCCGGGGGCACACGCAACCAGGGATGGAGCGCAGCGGCATCTCTGATCGGCCACCACGCGCTGGACGGCACGTTCATTTTTTAGTGTCTCATGAATGCACCCATACTGCTCGCAACGGATCTGGATCGCACACTGTTGCCGAACGGCGCGGAGGAGGAATCGCCGACTGCTCGCATGCACTTTCGTACACTCGCAGCCAACGACACTGTGACCCTAGTGTACGTCTCCGGTCGTGGCAAAACATTGATACAAGACGCATTGAAAGAGTACGAGATTCCTGTGCCCGCCTATGCCATCGGTGATGTGGGAACGACCATCTTTGTGACGCACGACGGATCGTGGAAGCCGCTCAAGGAGTGGCAGGACACGATCGCACCGGACTGGAAGGGGCATGATTGGAGCAGAATGAAAGCGTTGTTCGCGCGTTTCGCCGCACTGACGTTGCAAGAAGATTCCAAACAAAATACGTTCAAACTGAGTTATTACGCTCCCGAGGATACGGATCCCGATGCATTGATGGCTGCGATGCAAAAGCGTTTGGACGTGAATGGTATCGCCGCCTCCTTGATCTGGAGTATCGACGAGCCGGCACATACAGGACTCATGGATGTGCTGCCGCGCTCCTCGACCAAGCTGGGTGCACTGCTGTTTTTGATGGATTTTTTGGGCTTTTCAGAAGAGCGCACCGTTTTCTGCGGAGACAGTGGCAATGATCTTCCTGTGCTGACAAGCGGGCTCAAGGTCGTACTGGTCAAAAACGCGCATGACGATGTACGGAGAGAAGCACTGACGTATCATCAAACACACGGCACGAAAGAGCGATTGTACATTGCTCGTGGAGATTTTTTGGGTATGAATGGTAATTATGCGGCAGGTGTGTTGGAAGGCGCGGCGCATTTTTTCCCGGAGGCTGAGAAGATGATGGCCGAATGAATATTCGGCGATACCATTGTACGTCAGCAACTACCGGCAGAGCCGAGGGCTGAGTCAGAGGTTCCTATTATACTATTCAATTGAATAGTATACTATTGCTCAGTGAGTGATCGGGCAGGAGTGCACATGAGTATCTTTCCGCAGCACCTCATCAAATTCCACTGCAGTCATAATGACCTGAACATCGCTCAATGTTTCCAATATGGCTTTACGATGCTTTTCATCGAGCTCAGAGAATACGTCATCAAGGAGGAGAATCGGCTTTTCGCCCTTCCGGAGCTCCAGGAACGAAGCTTGCAGCAAAAGGAGCGCAAGAAGTGCGGCGCGCTGCTGCCCGCGCGATGCAAAACTTGCGATATCCCTTCCATCGATAGATAAAGTCCAATCATCGCGGTGCGGTCCAACAGAGGTGCTTGCAGTAGCGACATCACGCTCGCGATGCAGCGAGAGCTCCTCAATGATTTCCTGCATCAGAGCGGATTCCTCCGACGAGTTCCCCTTCCGTACATAGCAGAAGCG
>Ga0066639_10004402_pt1 | contig 12004 bp, 4 predicted proteins | sample CryGeyCG2114_010_2_FD_59504 | JGI IMG/M metagenome (GOLD analysis project Ga0066639, IMG submission 59504) | Groundwater microbial communities from aquifer - Crystal Geyser CG10_big_fil_rev_8/21/14_0.10 | ecosystem: Environmental > Aquatic > Deep subsurface > Groundwater | place: USA: Utah... | reverse complement strand
GAACTACAGGTCCACATCTTCACTTTGAAATCCGCAAAAACGGCGCCCTTGTGAATCCGCTCTCATATCTACAGTAAAAAAACGAAAGTGCATCTTTTGCTTGTATAGTTAATTAAACCTCGATATAATAATTTTCAATTCGAAATTTAAATCCGATTAAATCGGATTTAAAATTTTCAGTGAAATCTGAATGTTTTAACTTTTAAACATTTTTAAATTAATGGGGGCTTGTGGCGCAATTGGTTAGCGCGCCTCGATGGCATCGAGGAGGTTGTGGGTTCAAGTCCCATCAAGTCCACATCTAACAAACGAGATTTTTGTGAATATGGTATAATAGTCAGAGTTAAGCATAGTCTTAACGTGTGCATTCCAGGTATTCTAAGGTCGAACATTACGAGTTTACTCCAAGTCACTTAGGAAAACCAGGGAAGAGAAAGTGAGGTGAATCCTAAGTGGCCTTTCAAGATCAAACATTAACCTGTAGAGACTGCGGTTCCGAATTCGTTTGGACTGCATCTGAACAGGAATTTTACCAACAAAAGGGATTTAATAATCCTCCAGTTCGTTGTCCAAACTGCCGAAAAGCAAAAAAACAACGAATGGACGGCGGCGGTCGAAACGGCGGTGACTTCAGACGTGAATCGTTTGAGATTACGTGCGCAAATTGTGGGAAGACGGATACTGTTCCGTTTAAACCACGAGGCGATCGACCAGTTCTTTGTCGCGATTGTTTTCAAAAACAACGACAGGGATAAAACCTATCAAAAACACTCATTCTCCTTCATTATGATTCATTCATAACGAAATGACTGAGTGTTTTTTTGTAGAGATTTTTAAGTAAGAGGAGCGGACGATAGAATATTGAAGATGGAAGGTGGTATTTTGAGGATAGAAAATGGAATGTGGATTCATCAACCTTCTATTCTCTACCTTCAACTACTATCTTCTACTTTCTATCATCTATTGTCTAGTTTTGTAAGGTTTACGCTTGAAGGGAGTTTTATTGCTCTTCTTCCTCAGTTGGGGTAGGGGTTGCCCCTGAAGTAGGGGATGGAGATGGACCTGGGATTTCAACTTGTGGGTTTTGCTCTGGAAGCTGCGTTTCAGGTTCATTGACATTCAGAGGTTCTTGATTATCGCTTGGTGTAACTCCTTCAGCTTGTTCATCACTTGGCGCTGTCTGTGCGCGTGCCTGAAGCGCTTCAATCTCAGCGTTGATTTGACTCAGTGATGCTTCATCATTGGCGACAAGGTTTCTGACAATAAGGTATGCATTGAGAGCTGCCTCAAATTCACCCTGTTGTTCAAGCGCATGTCCAAGATTGTAATAGGCGTTTGCATAGTCAGGTTTGAGATTAATAGCGACTTGGAATTGGTTTTGTGCTTGTTCCCATTGTCCAAGCTGATAGTAAATACCGCCAAGATTGATATATTGTTGTGGATTTGCTGGGTCAAGTCTAATTGCTTCTTGATTGGTGACGATTGCAAACTGATCAGCATTTTCACCAAAGTTAATAAGTGACCTGTAAATAGATGAAAGATTATTCCAGTTAAGAGCTGTTTGAGGAGACACTGTGACTGCGTTTCGCCCTGCATTGATAGACTGTTGAATAAGAGTCAATATATCGTTCTGGACTGCTGGATCGATTTCTTCCCCTTGTGCTTGGGCCGAGGCAAGAGCATTCGCAAGCGTCAGATTAAGCTGTGAGAATACTCTGTGATTTGTGTCCCTATAAGGGAAGAGGTTTATTGCATTGATTTGTTCGTCATAGGCTCTCTGCGCTTCGTTTTGGGAAAATGCTACAAGTGACCTCTGAAGTGCAAGATCTGAGAGCATATAGCGTCCTGCCATGTACCCAATCATCCCGACAAAGATCACCAAAACTCCAGCCATGAGAAACGGAAGAAGGCGAGCATATCCTCTGTGGGTTGTACTTGAAGGTTGGGCATGGCCCTCAGGTACAGCTACCAAAATGCCTTTTTTGAGTGCTACGAAGTAAAACTCAAGATCTGGATACTCATGTGGATTTGAAAGTGATCGAAGTGATGCAAAAAGACCAAGGATAATAAAGAACAAGAGTTGAATTGTGAATGAAAAAGGCAGTACAACGCTTGCGATGAACGCAAGAATAAGCGGAATAAAGAGCATTCTTTCTTTGAGAAATCGATAGGCGATAAAAAGGAATGAGAGAAGCCCAAGCACACCTGTTGTTGTCAGAAGTTCTAGAACATAGCTACTTGATCTAAAGAAGGTAAATGACCATAGATCAGGATTGAGATTGTACGCAGGTGATTTAAAACGCGTGAAATCGGTGATGTAGGTTCCATATCCACTTCCAAGAAGAAAGCTTTTCAAAACTCGTCCTGTGTCTTGAGAAATTGAAGCAAATGCTGTTTGAAATCCTGTTTCAAGTGGGAGAATAACAGGCCGTGCAATTGTCACAAGCATAAAGAGGCTAACTGCCAGACCAACAACAAGAATCAAAAATCCGATACCGAAGGCAAATCCGAAGATCTCTTGGTTTTTGCCTTCAACACTGAGATTTTCATGGTTTGTTTTGGTAGGTGTATGTCTGCCAGCTTTTTTGGCAAGAATTGGCCATGCGATATATCCTGCAAGAGGAAGAACAAGTGCATAGTAGAGTGCTTGGTCAAGCATGGCACCAAGGGTTGAGAATGTCTGAAACTGGACATCAGCAGATGGGAGAATATAGAGCTGGAAATACGAGAGTATTGAAATGATAGCACTTATGCTTGCTCCAAGAACCAGGGCAGATACTCCAACAATAACTGCCATTTCTCGTTTGAGAGAATTGACCATGACAAAATAGAGAAGAATTGCAAAGAGAAATGGAACAAAATTAATAAGTGCGTCGTATCTATTTACTGCGAAGATAGATGATGCAAATACAACCAATGTGAAGATAAATATGGGAAGATCAAATGGAGTTGATTTGATCTGGACTTTTCCAAGAATCACCATTCGAGCAGCAAGGAGAATAAGAGAGAGTGAAACGCCAACCATAATCAGTGCTTGTTTGGGGAGTGCAAATGCATCGGTCATCTGAGATGTATAGATAAGAGGGAAAAGGAGAAAAAGAAGTCCTAAGATAACAATAAGAAGATTGTCGATATATGATAAAGCCTCTTTTTTTGTGTTCATATAAGATAAATGCGTTTGTGTTTCCTAGACTAACATGGCCAAAAGTATAATGTCAAGGATAACATTGCTTTGCAATGTTGCACGGAACTAAACAGAACTAAAAACACAGAACTAAACGGAATCTTCTTGCTGTCCAGCCTGTAAACAAAGCTTATCTCAGTCTTCAAATGAGATCATTTAAAAGTAAGTTTTTAATTGGGTTCAGTGCTAATTGATGATCCACCCCACTTCGTCCCGCAAGCTGGACTTGGCGGGGTAAGCCAATTAATTTATAATCCACCAATTAACCTTTATTTCCTGGCTTCGGGGGTTTTGGATCCTGATGGTAAATGAGCCTTTTGTTCCTTTTTGGGCATCCTCTGGTGTTTGTCGTGCGATGTAGGCAGTCTGCCCATATGTTTCAGATGCAGGTGTTAAGTAGATAAGCGAATCTTTTGTGACAAATGGAGACACAATAGTTCGTTCAGTTTCATAGGGAACAATGGTCCCAACGCCCGCTGATCCTGAAGCGACAGTTTCGGTAAGTGATGTATCAGCTTGTGCACCTGTTACCACTTTGACTTTTTGTGCAATCAGGTCAAGGAATGTCCCGCTCCCTGATGCGATGATATCTCCAATACTATTAATAGTGATTGCCGAGTTACTCGCATTTGTAATTTCAAACGTTTCATTTTCCGTAAGTCCTATGGTCAGATTATCTCCGGGGAGAGGTTTGAGGCCTCTTGCAAAGAGGGTGCCTCCAACAGTAACGTTTTTATTAAATATTGCATTGCCATCTGTATCAATCATGATTCTTCCTGCCATAAATGAGATATTTCCTTGGCGTAGAGGTTGAAGCTCAAGTGTTTGAGAAAGTGTGTTGATTGATCCATTTTGGATGGTCATATTGCCGCCAACTGACAGAAGATTTGCAACTGATGCATCAGAGAGCGATGTGACACCAAAGACCATGAGGCCATGATTGACAGTTACTTTGTCAGATGTAAGATCAGGGATAAACCGAGCGATAGCTGAGATACTTGCACTATCAACATAGCTTTGATTAAGATCATCATAGGCAAGTGAGCCTGCAGATGGTGTGGCGATAGGGTCACTAGCCACAAGAGTTGACGTCTTTTCATCCGGGATAATCGGATCAAGGATCGTAGCTATTGTTGCCTCAGATACTCCTTGGTTCAGAAGCGTTGCAATCCGTGTCATCATCTCCAAAGTGAGTGTATCCACAATCTGATTCATTGTTTCATCGGGAAGCTTAAGTTTTTCAGCAATTATTTCTTTGGCTATGAGTTTGCCTGAAATAGACGCAGTTTCTGAAGCAAAAGAATCGGCTTTGATTTCTCCTTCAATTACAGCATTATCTGCATGTACTGTTCCTGAGAAGCTTGCTTGGTGTGCCGTAAGATCACCACTAAACGTAGCATTTCCTTGGCTATCAATACTTGCAACAGGTGTGTCAGGTCTGTCACTACTGACAAAATCCACTCGTTTGCTTCTAAGGTGAACAGTGAGTGAGTCATCTGACACTGGGGAGAGAATACTGACTTTGATTTGTTCTGATTCTACGATAGGTGCGATTATTCGATCTGTTTCAACTGCTTCTGCTGTGACAGTGCGTGCAATAAGACTTTCTGTTGCTTCGAGTGTTTCTGCGCTCACATGGCCTGCTTCAACTGTTTTTGAGGCAATTGTGCCGCCTACCTTCACGCCTCCTTTAACCACGATTTCGCCTGCATTTATGAGTCCAGCTTTGATTGTTCCAGATACAGTTTCTGAAAATACACCAATACTACCAAGCACGGTATTACTAATAGTATCCATGACAAGATAGGAAGATGTATCTTCATCTTCACTTTGGATTGGTACGATACTCAGATTCCCGGTATCTCTGAGAGAAACCTGAGGATCATGCCATGTTGGATTAATATATGCAAGAACTTTTGTTTGTCCACCTGAAGATACAAGCGCTCTCCCAATTATCTGTCCTTTGTCGTTTGTTCGGCGAACTACTCCGTTTATATCTGAGGTTGTGAGGGAATCTCCTGGCATGATATGTTCATGTGCCAATACACGAACAGGAATTTGTCCATGAAGTCCGACAAGAACATACGATGAGTCATGTGCTCTGTTTGATGCTCCTACAAATCCTGCTCTATCTGTTATGACTCCTACTATAGTAGTATGTATATTGTTACATTTTGTTACACCTCCTAAGGCTCCAAGGCATACGACATCGCCTGCTTCCATATTCTCTTCTGGATTTTCTTTTTTAAAATACTCTGCAAAATCAGAGCTTGTTGTTAAATAGGAGACACCACCTGATGAGGAAGCCTCAATTGAGCCAAGGGATGTATTGTTGCCATCAAGAAATGAGATAAATGAGTTAGTACTTGAGGGGGAGAGACTTCCGATTTTGAGTTTTAATACATCAGCGTCAGATCCTACATCGGTATTTTCGATAAGTGCCACTGCATCGTCACTTCGGTTTTCTGTCAAATGGACCTTGTAGAGAGGGTTTGTTGTTCCAATACCAAAGTTGCCTCCTGTGTGAAAGAAACTATGGGAACCATTTGTCCCGCCCAGGCGAACAAGCGCTGATGATGTAGCACTTCCTCCTAATAAGATGTCATTTGTTATATTTGTTGGCCTGAGAATGCCTAGCTTTTGTGTCCAGAAACTTGCGTTGGAAGATGACGACGAGAGAGCGGGTGACACAATATTGTTTACATACAACGTATCAAATGGTTTGTCTTGTGACCCAAGGTTATTTGTTCCGTTTGTGGTTTCTGGAATGATATTGGCATTTTCACCAATACGAAGTGTCGTTCCAAGCCGAAGATTTCCTGAGCTTGCCGTTATCGTATGATTACCGCCACCTGAGAACGTGATGCCTGAATCTGTGCCAAAAAATGTTGTCCCGATTGTTCCTGAAATCGTCAGATCTCCTGAAATAGCCGTTCGTGCGTTTCGAATAGTTGTTGTTCCTGAATGAGATCCAATAGTTACTGCTTCTGACTCTCCAGCAAAATTGACAATAACTGCGTTGCGGTTGAGAAGACTAAAGACAGGACGGCTTGTTCCTATATCAGTTCCATTGACAGTTACATTATGTCCGATAGTTGTAGATCCGATATTGTCAACAGTGAATCGTGTAATCCCACTACTAGATGCACTGATGAGTGGCCCAACCCCATTTTGGTTTATCGTAAGAGATGGCTGTCCGCTTGCCGTAGCGCTAATAGAAACAATATCGTCAATTCGTACTGCACCTGATAATGGACCATCTTCGATATTTTCTGATGTATTTTGAATAGGTTTTTGAATGTCAATAATTCCTTGTCCATCCGGAGATAAGGTAATTGAACCATTGGATCCACGAAGGGTTGAGAGGAGCACTTGTTGGCCTCGGAGACTAAACGATCCTCCGGTTGCCTGAAACGTATGTGATTTTTGACCTCCGAGAGTCAAGTTGCCTGAAGAATCTAAAGCAAGAATGACATTCTCTGTTTTCGCACGGCTATGGGTTATGGGAAGAAGTCCCTGAAGCGTTTGGGCTTCTTTTGCAAGGTGAACATTAGCAATTGGTTGGCGTGGTGAGAGTTCGGCCTCGCTGCCAATGCTTACACCAACATAGAGTTTATTGCCGCTTACAAAAACATCTTCTGGAATCGGTGAGTGATTCCCAAGAGCGACAATAAACTCTCCAGTGTCATCAGGGATTACTTCTTGGACCTCTTCCCATAGCTTGGCCTCTCCTGATGCTGTTGGGCTTGAGTAGAGGGAGAATCGCATGTTTGTTGGTGAGGTTATTGGGTTTCCATTATCATCAGCAAGAGCTCCTTTGAAGCTGACACTTCTTGTCTGTCCATGGTACTTTTCTCCCAGCACATCAGTCTCTCTATTACCAAGCGTGGTGTTATAAATCAAAAGAGAACATATACCAATTGATGAAATAAGTATGCCCATATGGAGTGTCTTTGCAAGTGGTACAGATGTATACTTTTTATACCAAACTGGTCGAGTATTGAAGAGGTGAAAGAGAAGTTTATGATGGATAGGAAGCGTAGCAACTGACGAAGAAAGTGGGGCATAGAAGGATGGTTTAATGTTTTTTATTCGTGAGATCGAATCAGCTCTCTGTTTGATAAACGTCGTTACAGGCTGTGTATGCGTCGAAGCAGCCTCAAATATTCTTGCTCCTGATTTCGTCCAAAAGATGAATTGGCAATATGACGTGGCGTATGCTAGGGGGGTAATCAGTATAAGATCAGATAGTACCGACAGGCTCTGTATGATTTTTTGCGTCATCCGAATTGGAGGTATCCGTGAGTAGGTCTTGGTAGCATCAGAAGTGTCATTTTCTTCGTGATCTCTCGTCGTATGCTGTTTCTCATACAAGGAAAGCAAGGGATCTATGTGTACATCTTCTTTGATATTTGATAGAGCATCGACCTGATCTTCTTGAGATATATTTGATACCATTTGATTAGGCATAACGTCATGTGCAAGTGCCCAGCGAATATAGGTGCGAAGCGATGAGAGTTTTCTGTTTATTGACGGTATGGATAAATCACTGTCATGGACAAGTCTTTCTTTGTAGATCGTAAGTATCTCAGGTCTAAGTCTTTGGACGAGCTCTGAGGGTGAAATATTCTGTGAGTATGAAGACTCAGCAAGCATAAACCACGATAGAAACTGGCGAACATCAATGATATAGTTTTTTATAGTTAGATCTGCTGCTTTGTTTCGATAGAGAAAATCTTTGAACTCTTTAAGCTTTGCTTCTGATTCTATCGTGATTTCTGGTGGTGCATGTTCGATAGAACATGGATTGATAGAGGCGAGACTCAGGTCTTTTGCAAATTGGAAAAACTTGCGAAGAGAAGAAAGGTGGCGTTCAACAGATCTCTCCCCGATATCTTTGACGAGGGAAGATCGGTATGCTTGTATCATCTCCGATGTTACAAGCTCTGGCTTAAATGACACTGCATACTTCTGTTCAAAGAAACGAATGAAACGTTTCACATCTGCAACATAGTTTTTCACAGTAGCTTCAGATGCGTGAAAAGAAATAAGGTGCTCTTTGAATAAATTCGACAGTTCCATAGGGCAGTACGCTTAGCTTCAAATTATACGGATTATACGTTTTATCTGAATTGGCAGATTGTTATTATTAGTAGTCATATGTTTAGACTAGTGAAACTACTAAAAGCTTGTCAAGAGGCAAAACAGGCATGGGGATGTAGTTCTTTGATGTATTTTGAGATATTAAAATAATACGAAATATGGTGTGAAAATCGAAAATTCTTTCATGAAAATACCTATTTTCTTGTTATTTACGGTCTTTTCGGGAATAATAGGTAAATACATTACCGGTTAAGAAATACTATAAATATATATCAAATTGCATCTATTTAGTGACTGATTTATTCAGTTTTCTCATAAATCACCCTGTGGTCTCTTGTGAAAATGGAAAAACGGTAGGCGAGATGACATAAGTGTCGTTTAAACTGCAAAAATATAGTATGTTTTAGAAACATAAAGGATGTATCTCTCTTGTTCTATGGATATAGTGATTTGTCAGCTGTAGCATACGTCTGCTAATAGTACGTCTATTTATACTTAGACTGTCTACACAATGTAATTGTGGGATTATATTTCTGTATCTCAAAAGCTTGTATACTTATCACCTATGTGTTCCTTGGACTTAGGCTCAGTGGACATGCGACGATACGGTTTTGTTGTGTACCTTATAGCATGTGTGGACGTTGACAATGATACTTTATGATGTTTTTTGATATCTCGATTGCAAGCTTAACTTGTTCGTTTTTTTACTTGTCTTATGATATATCCAAGAAAAAGGACTGTAATTAATACAATCATTATTCCTTGAAGTGGAAGAGCAAGATAGTATATCTGGCGAGAAAAGATTTTTTCGTTTGATACATCATAAAGCTCTAGTTTTATACTGTTAAGTCCTAGTGATAGTGATTTTACAAAGTTGTTAACAATGTGATAGTCCTCATCTGTTATTTCAAACGATCTGTGACTGTTTCCAAGAAGATATGTTTCACCTACTGGATAATTGGCAACTTCTATACCGAGCATATTAATGACTGATATGCTTGCATATATTTTGTTATGTTTGTTTGTGAGATTTTCAACTGACAGATGGAGAGTAGGAAGGATGGGCTCGATAAAGTTATCTGTTGTGAGGTCGCGTATAACAAGATCAGATTTTCGATCACCTAGGCTTATAAGCACGTGACTTCCCACTCCTGATTGTAGTAATGATGTCGCAGTTATTTCATCTTGAGATATGTCTTTTTGAATCTCTTCGTTTACAGTGAGAAACCCAAGCGTGAAGTAATATTCTGATTGGTTTTGATCTAGATTGTATGATACAACGAGCTCAACCTGTGCTTCTACTTTGGGTGAAAGGATGATTTGTTGTATCTGTTGCCCTTCTGACATAAGAGAAATAGCGTTCTCATAGAAACTCTGTTGGTCATTTGTAAGGTCTGAAATAGGTTGATATATCAATCTATTTGTGTTTTTATCGATCCCTTTGATTGGGAACACCTTCAAGATGATTGTTTGAGAGGTATCGTTGTGGTTTGTAATCCTTAGCAGAGCTTTTGATTCTTCTCCTTTTGTCGGGATCGTGATACTTATAATGCTTGGCGTTACTGAAAACGATGATTCCTCCTGGGCAGAAAGGGAACCTGGAGAAATAAACAGCAGAAGAGCGAAAAAAGGGAGCCCCTTTATTACTACCTTTATTACTATTATTACTAATAGTATAAGACGCTTGGTTTTCATAGAGATGGGACAGCTAAAGTCGTTATCGTATTTTTATATGATCCTGTTTCTTGTGTGCCAGGGATATTAACTTTAAGAGGAATAGTAAGTACCTGTTTGTTTCCGATGCCAAGCTTGGCGTTGCCAAAATCTCTGAGTGTCTGAGAAAAGGGACGAAAGGCGTGGTTTTCAAATCCTTCGTTGCAAGCTGTACCGATACAAGAGAACCCAAGTCCAAAAGCCAAGGTACTTTCCCATGTCGATGGAACATATATCGAACATCCACCATTGTCGCATGAAGTATCAGAAATACTATCGCTTGTTTCATTTGTCAGTGGCTTATCTTCAAGAGCGTAGATTGTTACATCATGTGAGTTTCCACTTAGTGAGAGTGTAATCGACCTGTTTGTTGGTGATGTTGGAGTCAAAATACCAAAATCGATATTTTTAGGAGATATTGTTACACGAAGAAAACGAGGAACAGTGTTTGATTGAAAGAGAGAAGAGATGGATTCGTTTGGTGATTGTTGGGGAGTTGGTCTGGTGGGTGTTGGTATATCGCTTTGTGAAGTAATGGTTTCATCTTGTGCAAGCTCATCAAGTTCTAAGATATAGGTATTGTTTTCCATGACTTGGCCACGAAGAGATAAAGGAAAACATAATGATATAACAATAAGAGTACAAAAAAAGAGAATTGGTTTCATGGTAGGTTATGGGATGTCTATGCTTTTGACCGTTTTCTCCTTGGCGTTTGGCGTATGATAATGGTAGTTGGTTTTAGATGAGAACGCAAGTTTGGATGTTAATCTGATTTATCTTTACATTTTGAATGATTCTGGCGGTATTTTCATTTTGTGAAAACAAATGTACGTTTTCACAAGTCCGATAACTTTATCAAAAAATATCAAATAATATCAAGCCCACGACGAAATATGTATCTATTGAGATATGGAAATTGTGACATCCTTCAGTTTATTTCTGAGGCTAGAGAATAGGTATTGTGATAAGAGAAAAATTTATATGAGGAAGAATGTTGTTATATCAATATATATGAATATAAACATAGAGAAAAGACTGTCTTTATAATGAAAACCCGATTGTGTATCTGGCTAGCAATCAGATTGCTAGTGTGATAAGATTAAGATGCAAAATTTTGTATCCGATAGGTAATAACTAAAGGATATGTGAATTTCCAATTTCCAATATCCAATACTTAGTTTATCCCATTTGAAACTAGAAATTGGAAATCTCAATCAATATAGATTGTGTATAATAAGGCTGACATGAAAAGCAAACCCCACTTGACTGCCAACTTCGCTAGAGTTACGCTGGCCAAGAAAGATTCGAGGGGCAAGCAGGCTTTGGGAAAATATTTACCCTCACAGATTGAATTGAAGTGGCAGTCTAAATGGAAAGAAACAAAGCTTTATCAGTTTGATATGGAATCTGAAAAGAGTCCGTACTACACGCTAGTTGAACTTCCATATCCTTCAGGAGACCTCCATCTTGGGCACTGGTTTGCGTTTGTTCCGCCAGATGCGCTCGCTCGCTACATGCGAATGAGCGGGAAAAATACGTTTTTTCCAAACGGTTTTGACGCATTCGGCCTCCCGGCTGAGAATGCTGCCATCAAGCGTGATATCCACCCTCAGGACTGGACCCTCAAAAACATCGAGACGATGAAATCTCAGTTTGGAACCATGGGCACGATGATTGACTGGAGTCACGAGGCTATTACCTGCCTGCCAGAGTATTACACATGGAACCAGTGGATTTTTCTGAAGATGTATGAAAAGGGCTTGGCATACCGTGGGAAGACTATGTCAAACTGGTGCTCATCTTGTCAAACAGTACTAGCAAATGAAGCAATCGAAGACGGCAAGTGCTGGCGCTGTGGCACGGTCGTTGAGCAGAAGGAGATTGAACAGTGGTTTCTCAAGATTACGGAATACGCTGATAAATTACTGTGGGATAATGTTGATCAGAAAGAATCAAACGGTGTCAACTGGCCACGATCTGTGAGGGAGGGGCAGAATAATTGGA
>Ga0066639_10004401_pt1 | contig 12005 bp, 8 predicted proteins | sample CryGeyCG2114_010_2_FD_59504 | JGI IMG/M metagenome (GOLD analysis project Ga0066639, IMG submission 59504) | Groundwater microbial communities from aquifer - Crystal Geyser CG10_big_fil_rev_8/21/14_0.10 | ecosystem: Environmental > Aquatic > Deep subsurface > Groundwater | place: USA: Utah... | reverse complement strand
CCGCCTCTGTACTTGGGATTGCTGCTAAAAACCCGCAGCTGAGCAGGGAAGACATCCGTGCTCGACTCTTGGGCGAAGTTAATGCAGAGTTAGACGAACAAGGAATCGATAAGAGCAATTATAATCAGTTTCAACCTGGAATAGATACAGTGGTGGAAGTCCCTGAGAACTGGGGCGTCGGAACTCAGGCCCAAGAAGATAATGACACAACGTCTCCCTAAATCTTCCAAATCTTCTAGTGTCTCATTACTTTAGCCACACACCATATATTGTGGATAAACGTTAATATTTAAGAAACTGTGGAAAAGTACCTGCACGTGCGAGTGCTTTTTAGATAAAAAGTACTTGTGGTGGGTAACTGTGGGTAGTACTATTCTTGTCAGTGGGTAACAGTGGGTAGCCCAAAACAGACTACCTTCTAAAACAAAAACCACTAGCAGATTGTAAAAACTATGGGAGATTACTTTGAAAGAAAGCTTGACGATAAGCGGCGGTTGACAATACCGGCCGAGCTTCGTCACGAGTTTACTAGCGGAGTAGTGGTCACCCGAGGTTTTCAAAATTATCTGCACCTTTACCCTAAGTCCGTCTGGGACGAACAAGTAGAAGCGCAGCTGCAAGGCAACATCTTAGATGAGGCCACGGCTGACTTAAATGTTCGATTTAGAATGGGCAAAACCGAGGGCGAGATAGATGGCAAACAGGGCCGTATCACGCTTGAGCAGCACCTACTAGATTACGCCGGGATTACCCGTGACGTCGTAGCGGTGCGGGCAGGGCGCTATTGGCGCCTGCAAGCCAAGGGCTAAAGGCAGTTTCGTAACTTAACAAATCGGCAAGAAACCTCTCGAGATCAGCTAATTGGCAGTCAGCCGGTGGAAAATCGGGGCACCACCGTTAACAAAACCCTTGTACTTTCTATTTGTAACACCTCCCAAAACTCCACCTCACAAAAAGTCTCTCTCACAAGAACTTTAAGAAGCTCATTAGTAAGAACTCCCGCTTAAAAAGCGGGACAAAAATTCGCGCTTTTAAGCTTCATCGCCCTTAAATACTTTTTAAGGGTAAACCCGCCAAACTTTCTTTGAAAATTTAGGTGGGTAAACAAAAACAAAAAACCACAAAAAACAAAAAGTTGGCTGCTGATTAGGTGACCTTGCACGGCAAGGTAGGCTAATACGCAAGGAATCATCTTTGCGGCTAAGTCGGACCTTGCAAAAACAAAAACAAGAAAAATATGTCAAAAATTCACCAAGATTCACCTCATATACCCGTATTGCTTAAGGAAGTACTGCAGTACCTGAACCCCCAGCCGGGCCAATCCTATTTGGATTTAACGGCCGGTTTTGGCGGGCATGCTGCAGCCGTCCTGGACATCACGGGCGCTCCCGGCAAGTTAACGCTTGTGGACCGCGACCAGCAGGCCATAGAGGCTTTAACCAAGCGGTTCGCAGGGCAGGACGCGCAGATTATCCATGGCGATTATCTGTCGGCCAGCCAAACGTTACATGAGCAGGGCAGAACATATGATCTGATTTTGGCGGATCTCGGCGTATCGTCACTGCACCTTGATGAGCCCAAGAGGGGTTTTGCGTTTAGCCTATCCGGTCCGCTGGATATGCGCATGGACACATCCCAAGAATTTAGTGCTGCCTCACTTGTAAATGAGTGGGATGAGGCAGAGCTTGAGGACGTGTTGAAGCGCTATGGCGAGGAGCCGAGGGCTACCGTAATTGCCCGGGCGATTGTTGCCGAGAGGCCAATTGCAACTACCAAACAGCTGGCCAAAGTTATTGCTCGTAGTAGCGGGAGACCGTTTAAGAGACGGAGAGTTCACCCGGCAACGAAGGCCTTCCAGGCCATTAGAATCGCCGTGAACGACGAGCTTAACCAGCTGAAAATGAGCTTGCCGCTGTGGGTGGATCTGCTAGCGCCCGGTGGAAGACTGGTAGTCATTAGCTTTCATAGCCTAGAGGACCGTATCGTCAAAAATTTCTTTGCCGATCACGCTGGCAAATACTACACGGCTGAACTTGTGGCTCTCACTAAAAAGCCGATTATGGGCGTCCGAGATGAAATAGTTTCCAATCCGCGAGCCCGCAGCGCCAAGTTGCGTGCCGTAGAAAAAATAAAAAACAAGAAAGGACAATAAGGCAACGCTCAATGTCAATTGAGGTCCAAAACAAGTCCCGAGCGTACAAGGTCCAGGTTAGAGTTCTTTAAAAGAACTTCTAGCTAAAAACCCGGACTCTTTCGGGACAAAAACAGAGGTAGTACCGGTATGTACGCTAAAACTGGTACTACCACCAAGACTCAGCACCTATGACGCCGATAAAAACAAAAAAATAAAAATGATATAAACATTCAACGAAAGGTAAGTTCGTCCAGCACTTTGTACAATGGCCAAGCGTCATTGTCTGCGTCATAGGTGCTGGCAAAAACAAAAACAAACAAATATGACATATTCAAGTTCAGTAAGCATGAGCCGCCGGGGCTACGCCCGCCGCAACCAAAACGGCGTGAGTTTTAGCAATACGGTTAAAACCCTCGGCCCGGTGAGCAATACCATAATTCTAATAGTACTGGCCTGTTTAATAGGGCTGCTATACTTAACCCAAGTTACTAAAACTAATAGCTATGGGTACACAATCAACGGCTTGCAAACACAGCAGTCAGAGCTTCAGAGCCAGAAGGCTGATTTGGAAGTCGCGGCCGCCAGGCTGCAATCGCTTGACCGCGTAGCGGCTAGCGACGTCGCTAAAAATTTGGTTTCGGTAGCGCCGTCGGGGACAATTAAACAATAGATAATCGTAGAACTTTGCACATGACGCCGCGCGAATCAGTAACGCCTTACAGTTCGGGCAACTCTAATCGCCGCGTTCAGATTTGGTATGGCGTTTTAATGATAGTCATAGCCGTGTTTGTGGTACGGCTTTTTTACTTACAGATAATTAAACATGACTATTATCACCAGCAGGCGCTTAAAGATCAGCTAAAAGAATACTCTATTGCCGCGGAACGCGGTGTTATCATGGCGCATGACAGGGGCGGGGTAGTACCGATAGTTTTAAACGAAAAGCTCTACACGCTATACGCCGATCCGACTTTCGTTAAGAACCCCGATAGTGATGCGATTTCATTGGCCAAAATCACTAACAGCCAAGCTGGTAATTACGCCAAGTTGATGAAAACTAAAAACAGCCGCTACGTAGTCTTGGCTAAAAGAGTAACACCTGATCAGAAGAATAAGATAATGACTCTAAAACTCTCCGGTGTAGGCGTTCGAGCTCAGGACTATCGTACTTATCCGCAGGGTTCGTTAGCCGCCCAACTACTAGGCTTTGTAAGTGACGACGGTAAGGGTACCTACGGCTTAGAACAAGCCCTGAATAAGGAGCTAACCGGCACGTCGGGTATGCTCAAGGCCATCACCGATGCCAGCGGGGTGCCACTGGTTGCTAATAGGGATAATTTACAGGTTGCTCCAAAAGACGGCTCTGACGTGACTCTGACGGTCGACGTAGCCATTCAAAAACAACTTGAGACAATTTTAAAACAGGGCTTGGATAAAGCTAAAAGCAGTTCCGGAAGCGCTGTGATTTTAGATCCGAACAACGGTGCGATAAAAGCTATGGCTAACTGGCCGACTTATGATCCGAGCCAGTACTACAAGGTAGCTGATGCCAATCTGTTTAATAATGCCGCTGTTAGCTCACCTTTGGAGATCGGCTCAGCCATGAAAGTATTGACCGCCGCGGCAGCCCTGGACCAAGGTGTTATCAAACCCGATACGTCCTACTCCGATCCGGGCCACTGGCTGTTGGACGGGCACGAGATAACTAACATCGAAGAGGACGGCGGACCCGGTATCCACTCCGTTCCTGAAATTTTGAACTTATCGATTAACACCGGCGCCACCTGGATGCTGATGCAGATGGGCGGTCAGACTGGTACGGTTACCAAAACAGCTCGCGACAAGTGGCACGATTATATGGTCAATCACTATCAGTTGGGTAAGGCTACAGGGGTAGAGCAGGGCTATGAGTCCAGCGGCACGATACCGGATCCCGATAATGGCTACGCTTTGCAGCTAACTTACGCCAACACGGCCTTTGGCCAGGCCATGACTACCACGCCGCTGCAGTTGGCGGCAGCGCTGGCTAGCGTGGTTAATGGCGGTACCTATTATCAACCGCATTTAGTGGATTCGTACATGGATTCTACAGGCAAGACAATAGCTAAGAAGCCGGTGATAATACGCCAAGGAGTTGTTTCTACGGTCGTCAGCCAGCAAATGCAATCGCTGATGGAATATGTGTTAGCCAACCACCACTTGCAACCGCCGTTTACCGATAATTATAGCGTTGGCGGTAAGACTGGTACCGCCCAGATTGCTAACCCTGCCGGAGGCTACTATAGCGACAAATATAATGGCACGTATTTAGGATTCGTAGGCGGGGATAAACCGCAGTACGTAATTATGGTCAGGGTCAACCAGCCCGGTGTTGGCGGTTATGCCGGTACGGCTGCCGCTCAACCGATATTTTCGACGCTGGCCCACATGTTGATTGATAATTTCGGAGTGGTACCTAAAAGCTAATGATAAAAAATAGAAAGTGGTATAATTTCAATCAGTGATTATGCGAAAACAGATATGACAAATCTCCAAATAGTTATCGACTCAGGCACCATCGAACAAATTTTTATGCTGGCCTTTCTGAGCTTTATAACCAGCATGGCCTTAACGCCGCTTTATACCACAGCAGCTTTTGCCGGGCAGTGGTGGAAGAAAGCCCGGACTCACGCAATGACAGGGGAGGTTGCCACAGTTTATCAAAAACTGCATGCCAAAAAGCACACTCGTAACATTCCTACGATGGCCGGGATTATTTTTGTGCTGGCAACGGTACTAGTAACCGTTGCCGGTAATCTAAGCCGTGAAGAGACGTGGTTGCCACTGGCCGCAATGGTTGGGGCAGGGGCTATCGGTCTGTTTGATGACATCATCAATGTCCGGGGCATCGGCGGCAATATCGCCGGTATGCGCGCCAAAGTAAAAGCGTCTTTACTGGCAGCAGTTTCATTAATCGGCGGCTTGTGGTTTTTTGCCAAGCTCGGGGTAACGTCTATCTACATTCCTTTTTTTGGGTCGTGGCATATCGGCTGGCTGATAGTTCCACTATTCGTATTGGTGGTATTTTCTGCCGCTAACGCCGTTAATATTACCGATGGCTTGGACGGTTTGGCCGGTGGCTTAGCCGCTACGGCTTTTGGAGTTTACGCCGTAATCGCGATTATTGAAAAGAAGTATGGTGTGGCTGGTTTTTGTATGACTATCACTGGAGCGCTGCTTAGCTATACTTGGTTTAACATCTTTCCAGCCCGGTTCTTTATGGGTGACGTGGGCTCTTTTGCTCTGGGAACGGCGCTGGGGGTGGTGGCCATGTTAACAGATACGGTTTTGTTACTGCCTATAATCGCCTTGGTGTTTGTGGCCGAAACCGGTTCGGTAATAATACAGATTGCTAGTAAGAAGCTGCGAGGCGGCAAAAAAATATTCTTATCTTCGCCTATACACCATCACTTTGAAGCGATCGGTTGGCCGGAGACCAAAGTTACCATGCGTTTTTGGGTAATCGGGCAAATAGCCGGCTTTACCGGCATCATCCTGTTTGTACTCGGGAGGTTTTCGTGAATTTGGCTAAATCCGACTCGATTTCAATGTACCGGTTAATAATATCTGACAGGGCGGCTAGGCCTTATCGGGAGCGTGGCGCAAATCGGTCTTTCGGGGTCTAAACGATGAGTAGCCGCCCTCGGCGTAGGTTATATGATTCTAGTTCCACGGAAGGGGGGCGAAACGCGGCTAAAAGCTCCGCCAGGCGACATAAACCTGATTATTGGATACTAATCTTAACGTCGCTTCTGCTGGTTATAGGTTTAGTGGTTGTTTATTCCATTAGCCCCGGCTTGGCAGCCAGCTTGCATGTCAGCCAAGGTTATTTTATTACCAAACAACTGATTGATGTTGGCCTTGGGTTAGGGATTTTCGCGGTTGCCGCCTATCTGCCATCCAGTTGGTGGTGGCGTTCAGCCAAACCGTTGGCGATAGTCGCCATCGTGGGGTCTCTTGTTGTAATGTTCACACCAATAGACGCTGTCTACCAAGCTCATCGCTGGATACGCTTGGGCGGCTTTTCTTTCCAGATAGCCGAGCTAATCAAGCTGGCTCTTTTAACTTACATGGCCCGGTTCTTGAGTATGCAATGGCAGGCCGGTAAAATAGCCGATTTTAAAGAGACCTTCCAACCGCTTTTGATTTTATTAATAGCTGTCGGTCTAGTTGTTGCAAAATTTCAGAGCGATTTGGGCTCTACAGGGGTTATGGTGGCCATGATTGTACTGATGGTTTTTGCCGTTGGGGTACCGCTTAAAAAAGTCGCCATGATCAGCGCCCTTGTGCTGGTTCTACTAGTATTAGCTATCTCTAGTAGCGCCTATCGCCGCGAACGCCTAGCAACATTCCTTCACCCGCAAAGTAATTGCCAAGGAAACGGCTACCAAGCCTGCCAGGCGCTCATAGCGGTGGGTTCTGGCGGTATTTTTGGGCTTGGGCTCGGTTATAGCGTCCAGGCCTACGGCTATCTGCCCGAAGCCTCCAATGACTCGATTTTCGCGATTATGGCAGAGAAGTTTGGATTTATCGGCACGGTTGCCATTGTGGTCGTTTATGGAGCCTTTATAGCCAGGCTAAAGCGTATCATCGAACACACCCAAGATCAGTTCAAGCGTTTACTGGTTGTCGGTGTGCTGGCTTGGTTAAGCACTCAGATGATTATTAATATTGGCGCCATGCTGGGGCTGTTACCTCTAAAGGGGATTACTCTACCGTTGATCAGCCAAGGTGGCACCAGTCTGATATTTTTAATGGCCGCTCTAGGGCTGGTTTTCCAGATTTCACGCTATACTAGTTATAGTAAAAGCGAGCCTGAAACTAGTGTCAGACAACAATCGAACAATTACTATAATCCTAACGGGCGGCGGCTCGGGAGGGCACATAGCGCCCCTGCTACCACTCGCCCGCGAACTTAAGGCCACTGGCAAGTGCGTAGTTGTCTATATCGGGTTAAAAGGGGACAAACTTGAGGGTTTACAGAACCAGTACCAAGTTTTTGACCAAGTTCGTACTGTCCCGGCAGGTAAGTTTCGCCGTTACCATGGCGAAAGCTATTTGGCGCATCTAACCGACATTAAAACATTAGCGCTTAATTTCCGTGATTTTTTTAGGGTCATTGCCGGTATCTTGGCCTCGCACCGAATACTAAAAAAGCTAAAGCCCGATGTGGTTTTTTCAAAGGGCGGTTACGTGGCTGTGCCGGTTGGCATTGCGGCTCACTGGCGCCATATACCGATAGTTACTCACGATTCTGATGCTACAGCCGGCCTTGCCAACCGAATAGTCGGCCGCTGGGCGGTTCTTCACGCCACTGGTATGCCAGCTGAAAACTATTCCTACCCCAAAGACTCGGTTCAGTATGTGGGTATCCCAATTGACGAACGTATCAAACCTGTCAGTAAGACTGCTCAGGCTGATTTTAAGCGCCAGGCAGGCTTTTTAGCGGACACCCTAGTACTTTTAGTGGCTGGCGGTGGTTTAGGCGCAAAAAGTCTCAACGACAAGCTGGTAAGCATAGCCCCCAAGTTGCTTGAGGCTAACCCTAAACTTCGGATCGTGCATTTGAGCGGCAAGCAGCACGAGCAGGCGGTGGTAACTAAGTACGCTGCTGGTCTTGATTCTGGCCTATTGGAACGTGTCAAGGTAATTGGTTTTACAGATGAATTTTATAAATACAGCGGCGCGGCTGATTTGGTGGTAACTCGGGCTGGAGCTACGGCTATGGCGGAGTTTGCGGCGCAAAACAAGGCTTGTATAGTCGTGCCTAGCCCATTTTTGGCGGGCGGCCACCAGTTAAAAAACGCCGAAGCCTTAAGCCGTTTTGGGCTAGCCGAAATTGTGTCTAACGATGCCTCCCCACAAGAGCTGCAAGAAGCCATTCTTAATCTGTTGGGTAATCGCTTCAGGCGTGAATCATATGCCAAAAAGCTTGGCCGTACAGCCCATAATGATGCTGCCCAAAAACTAGCAAAACTCCTATTTGAGGTCGCTGGGCAAGGGAGTAGATCTCGTCGTGGCCAATAGGGAGTCCAGCAGATCGCGCAACCGGCCTGGCGATAAAACAGGCCGTCCTCCCAAGGCACCGCTTACGAAATACTATCGTTCAGGCGATCCTCTGGCAGCGCATCGCAGCCCTTTCAGGCCGTCTGTCCTTAAGGCCAGGCGCCGCCGCTGGCTAGCCGCGTTCATAGATGCCGCGGTTGTTGCAGTTATACTTTTTTGTTTGGTTTACAGTTTGATCATCAAGCCTAACCCTAAGTTACTGGCCAGTGATACATCTTATCACTCAGCCGACGTTTATCGGCAAGCTATAGCTAGCAAGCTAAAGGCGCTTAGAAATAAAAATAAGATAACTTTAGATGAAAATGGTATTAAAACTGCCCTTGTCAAAGAGTTCCCTGAAATAGCTGATGTTTCAATAGAGTTACCTCTTTTGGGCCAGACTCCCACCGTCAGGTTGGATGTCTCTAAACCAGCACTGTTTTTAGTTAGCGGTGGCCAAAACTACATTATTGATTCACAGGGTAGGGTAGCCGGTAAGACTAGTGATTTACCGCAGATAAAAAACCTAGCTACAGTTGCTGATCAAAGCGGCTTTGCCGCGGAAGCCGGAAAACAAGTGCTAAGTACTGCCGAGATAAATTTTATTGAGGTTGTTATAGCTCAAGCTAAACATGGCGGGGTACCCATCCAGTCCCTAACCTTACCGCCGTTGGCAGCCGAGCTTGACCTGCGCGCGTCCGACAGGGGATACTTCGTTAAATTCTTCTTAGGCGGCGATGCCCTGCAACAGGCAGGGCAATACCTAGCTGCCCGCCATAATTTTGATCAAACTGGGGCGCAACCCGGGCAGTATCTGGATGTCCGAGTATCAGGTAAAATCTTCTACAGATAGTCCCCGCTGCCCTGCTAGTTCGTATTTTGTTTAGTATGGTAATTGTTAGCATGCCACACTAAATATATATAAACATATCAAAATATGTAAAAGTCAAATATTCGAAATTTTAGGTAAGGAAGGGGAAACCTAAACAAAAACATGAAGTAACGAAAAAGCAAATACGGTTCAGCCAGCCTGTGGAAAACTTACAACTTTTCACACACGTTGTGCGGCCATAAAGTCCAGGACGCATAAGGCTATATGTAAACAATGAAATTGTAAGTACGATATACGCAAATAAGCTGATATCGATAAACAGACAGATCCTTCCCTGTTAAAAGAGGTATTGCTTATCAACTATATATCAATATATAGAGTCGTAAAATATACATTGTACGACATAAAGTCTATAACCCTATTCTCATTACTCTTCCACTTTTCCGGCCCTTTGTTTTTATCATGATCTTATTTTTTTTATATTTTCCTCTGCTGCTACCTAGCCCCCGCGTTTGCTCTAAGAGCCTAACAATATATCTTTATCCATACCAAGCTTATTAAATTACTATGTTCGCAAAATGTTCTAAAACAGACACCATCCGAGCAATCAACTGGATTGCTCGGCGTATAACGCACACTTTTAGGCTATGGTACTTACGATTGTGCCGTCGTCCACAGGCTGGTTTTTGCTCAGCGGAGTCGGACGGTATGTTCCTCGTCTGGTAAACGTGACCCAGATCTAGCGTTTGCTGCGTTTTGAGGTTGTGTTGAGGGCTTTACGATCTGCGCGGATCCAGATGGCTTATTTTTGCTTCTGGAGCGGCTGCGGCGGCGCTTAGGGCTGCTTGGGGCTGGCTCAGACTGGTTCTGACGATTATCAGGTGGAGGAGGTGGGTTGACAACAGTGGTTGCAACCTTGCCAACGTGACTGCTAGAGGGCTGGTGTTTGTCGGCAGTATTAAGCTGTACCTGGGCTTTGGGGCGTATCGGCGCGGCGTTTATCGGTGTTAGCGAACTGGCTGGAGCTTCGAGTCCGGCTGCTTGGCGGATACGGGTGTCCACCACTGATTTTTCCTGAGCGTAGCGCTGGCGTGATAGTGCTATTATCTCGGCCGACGAATCGGATGGTGAAGGAGGCAGGTTTAAGGTTTTGGCTGAAAACGGCGTGGCTTTTTCCCCGTTGATTATCATTGTTGCAATGAAAAATCTGGCATGTTGCTGAATTAAATCCCCTGCTTCGAACTGCGGCTCGAAGTACTTTTGCAAAAAAGGAGCGTCATCAGGGCTTACCCTGAAACTAAGGATCGTGCCGACGTTGCCGAACACTGCGTCACGGACCGGCTCGCCCATCTGCGATATATATTGGTTGGCAACCGTTAGGTTAAGCGCGTATTTGCGGGCCTCACTTAAAATTGTGGCGAAACTATCAGTAGCAAAGTTTTGAAATTCGTCGACGTACAAGTAAAATTGCCGGCGCTCTGCTTCGGGAACATCGGCCCGGCCCATGGCGGCTAGCTGGATTTTGGTAACTATCATAGCTCCTAGCACACCAGCGTTATCTTCGCCCATTAAGCCGCGGCTAAGATTAACTATTAAAATTTTACCTTGGTCCATGATCTGTCGAAGGTTAAAGGTACTTTTTGGCTGGCCGATGATGTTTCTAATCATCGGGTTGGCGGTAAAGGCCCCTACTTTGTTTAACACCGGAGCCACCGCTTCAGAAGCAAATTTATCATTCCAGCTGGCAAATTCAGTTACCCAGAAATTTTTGACCACCGGGTCGTCGATATAGTTGATTACTCCTTGCCTAAACTTTTTATCGGTTAGCATCCGGGTAATATCTAGCATCGTGGAGTTGGGGTAATCAAGTAATGCCAGTAAGGTGTAGCGCAGTATGTACTCCAGCCTCGGTCCCCAGCTTTCAGCGAAAAGACGTTTTAAAACACCCACTAACTCAGAGCTGATGTGGCCTTTCAAAGAAGGATCGGTAATTTCCAGCGGGTTAAAGCCGATCGGGTAGGCAGTATCGGCCGGGTTAAAATAAACTACATCATTAATACGGCGGGGCGGTATGAAACTCAAAACATGCTGAGCGTAGTCACCATGCGGATCAATGACCGCAAACCCTTGGTCGTAATAAATATCCGAAAGAGTTAGTAACTCCAGGGCCCCTGTCTTACCGGTACCAGTTTGGCCCAAAATATAAACATGTCGGCCGCGGTCGCCCCGCCAAATACCAAAGACACTGTTATCACCCCTGAAGTTGGTTACACCGAATAGACTTATATCTTTCTCTTGCTCAGGAACAACTGTAGGTATATTGGGCGGCGGCTCGGCTGTTTTGGTGGTTGCCCAAACGATATTTGGAGTTTCTACCGAAGTATGTGGCAGGTGGAATAAGCTGGCCAGCTCCTCGATGTTTAAGATAAACCCGTTTTCTATGAAAAACCGGGTCTGGTATTGCAGCTGCCTGTCGCGGGAAAAACTGGGAGCCTTAGCTTCAAAACCGTTTAGATTGGTAGTATTAAACTGTTTGAATGCGCCAACTAAGGCTTGCATGCGCAGACGGGCTGTATGTTGGTCGTGGCCGGCATATAGTAAGCGAATTTTAACCTGATAGCCTAGCTTGGTTCCCTTCTCTTGGATAGCTGTCACACGGCTTTTGTCACGTTCTGACATCTCTGGCGCAGCTGGGGCCCCAGGCGTGCCACCGGTTTCCGGTGGCTTGGCCAAAGCGCCGAACACCTGACCGGCATAACTGAGAGCTGTCCCCCCTGCCCCGCTCCCGAAAATGCCGCGGCCTTTTTTAATCTGCTCGACAGTTTTAACACCCCTGCGGTGCCAATTATCAGATATTGGGCGGGCGTTGATTTGTATCCACATCTCCTCGTCTTCTTTGTCCAGCTTAGCCAGCGTGGCGGTGATGGCTGCCAGCGGGTCAACCTCAAAGCTGGG
>Ga0066639_10004400_pt1 | contig 12006 bp, 10 predicted proteins | sample CryGeyCG2114_010_2_FD_59504 | JGI IMG/M metagenome (GOLD analysis project Ga0066639, IMG submission 59504) | Groundwater microbial communities from aquifer - Crystal Geyser CG10_big_fil_rev_8/21/14_0.10 | ecosystem: Environmental > Aquatic > Deep subsurface > Groundwater | place: USA: Utah... | reverse complement strand
GGTGTTATCGCCAAGATTTTGCCAACTGCTGACATGCCATATCTTGAAGACGGCACACCGGTTGACATTATCATTTCCCCACTTTCAGTTTTAGCTCGTATGAACTTGGGGCAGCTACTTGAAACTCATTTGGGTTGGGCGCTTTATAAAAAGGGTGAGAAGGGACAATTGCCGGTTTTTGACAAAGTAGAAGAAGGAACTATTGCCAAAGAGCTTGAATCCGTAGGTTTATCTGTTGACGGTAAGGCAAGACTTTATGATGGACGAACTGGTGAACCATTTGAAGAAAACACGGTGGTTGGAATTGGCTACATCATGAAGCTAAAACACATGATTGAGGACAAAACTCATGCTAGAAGCACCGGGCCATACTCGCTTGTTACTCAGCAACCACTTGGAGGAAAAGCTCAAATGGGTGGTCAGCGCTTGGGGGAAATGGAAGTTTGGGCATTAGAAGCTCATAGGGCCGCTTACACTCTTCTTGAAATGTTGACCATTAAATCTGACGATATCGTCGGAAGAGCCCAGGCTTTTGGGGCAATTGTTAAGGGAGAACCCATACCAGAAGCAAAAGTTCCTGAATCATTTAAAGTTTTGATTCGAGAACTTAACTCTTTGGGCCTGAATATAAAAATCGAGGGTACTCCAAAGATGCTGCCTGAAGGCGAAGTTGCCGAAGAGGGTGTTAAGCCAAAATCCCAAATGGTTGATGCGCTGGAAGCTTTGAAATCATTAGAAGACTTTACTGCGCTTCAAATCCAATTGGCATCTCCTGATGAAATTAGAGCTTGGTCAAGAGGAGAAGTTGTTAAGCCAGAAACCATTAATTACAGAACATTGAAGCCCGAAAAAGATGGACTTTTTGATGAGAGAATATTTGGTCCTACTAAAGATTGGGAATGTTATTGTGGAAAATACAAGAGAATTAGGTATAAAGGCGTCGTTTGCGACAAATGTGGAGTTGAAGTAACAGAATCTCGTGTAAGAAGGGAAAGAATGGGTCACATTAGTCTCGCTGCTCCAGTGATGCATGTTTGGTATTTCAAAGGTGCCCCTTCAAAGGTTTCCTTGTTCTTGGGATTACCGCCACGTGCCATTGAGCAAGTTGTTTACTTCGCTCGATACATGGTTATGAATGTTGATGAAAAAGGTAGAAAAGAATCGCTAAAGATTTTAGACAAGATTTTGAAAGAAAAATCTGAAGAGATTGCACAAATTACCAAAGAAAAACTAGAGATTGTGAGAAGCGACGCTAAAGAAAGACGCGAAAAAGTTACCGAAAAAATCAAAGACAAAGAACAACTTACACTTGCGCTAAATGAAGTTGATTTGGAATCAAGAAAGAAAGAGACCGCACTAAAGGAAGAAGAAAGAATGACTACAGATAAAACCAAAGAGCTGTTTGCTAAGCTTATCTCTTTAGTTAAGAATGTTCAGAGATTTGGATTTTTGACTGAGGAAGAATACGACAAGCTTGATAGTTATAACGCAGTTGAGTTTGTTGAGGTTAAGATGGGTGCAGAAGCTATTGCTACAGCTTTGGAAAATTTGGATCTTGATAAACTTGCCAAGGAAATTCGTGAAGAAATCAAAAGCATTAAAGGCAAAGGCGCAAGATATGTCAAATTGACCAAGAGATTGAAGTTGGTTGATGGAATGCGACAAGCAAAACTCAACCCGTCAAATATGGTTTTGAAAGTTTTGCCGGTTTTACCTCCAGATCTTCGACCAATGGTTCAGCTTTCTGGTGGGCGCTTTGCTACAAGTGATTTGAACGACTTGTATAGGCGTGTAATTAATAGAAATAATCGATTGAAGCACTTAATCAATCTAGGGGCCCCTGAAATTATTTTGAGAAATGAGAAGAGAATGCTTCAGGAATCGGTTGACTCTTTGATTGATGCATCACAAAGAAAAGCTACAAGAAGAGGGCGTGGGCGCCAGCCATTAAGAAGTTTGTCTGACATGCTTAAGGGTAAGCAGGGTCGATTTAGACAAAACTTGTTAGGTAAGCGAGTTGATTATTCTGGTCGATCAGTAATTGTGGTTGGGCCTGAATTGAAACTTAATCAATGTGGACTTCCAAAAGAAATGGCACTTGAAATGGTTAAACCATTTGTTCTTCGCGAAATGATAGTTCGTGGCATTGCACCGAACGTTAAAAGTGCCAAGAACATGCTTGAAAAGAGGCCACCTGAGGTATTTGATATTTTAGAAGAAATCACAAAGAATCATCCAGTTCTTCTTAATCGTGCGCCAACTTTGCACAAGCTTGGTATTCAGGCATTTTATCCAGTTCTAATCGAAGGAAGTGCTATTCGTGTTCATCCAGCAGTTTGTAAGGCATATAACGCAGACTTTGATGGAGACCAAATGGCGGTTCACGTTCCTTTGTCCAAGAAAGCCATTGATGAAGCAATTAATCTTATGATGTCAGATAAGAATTTATTGAAACCTGCTGATGGTTCACCGCTGGCCGCCCCTGCATCAAAAGAAATTGCTCTTGGTGTTTACTACCTAACAAGCGAGGACACTAGAATTTCGGCAGCTGAGACTGTGTTTTCAGATCCTGAAGAAGCAATTCAAGCTTATCAAACCAGAAAAATTAAGATTAGGCAATTAATTTCGGTTAGAATGGGATTAAAAGTTGTGGAAACCACAGTTGGTAGAATTCTCTTTAATGAAGTCTTGCCGAAGGGTGTTGATTTTGTTAATAAAAATGTGAGCTCAGGGGTAATTCATGAGGTTGTTAACAAATCATTTGACACTGTCGACCATGATAGGGTCGTTGAGGTGATTGATGATATTAAGGACTTAGGATTTATAGGTGGAACTTTGTCAGGTTTGTCATTTGGTGTTGGTGATGCTCAGGTTCATCCGGATAAAAAGCAAATTATTGAAGAGGCTGATGTTAAAGTTACTCAAATTGAGTCCAACTTTGCCCAAGGGCTTATCACGGCAGAGGAAAAGAGAAGGCTCAGTGAACAAATCTGGATTGAAACAACTGAGGAAATTGCTGACAGAACTTGGGAAATTGTCGATCCAAATAGCTCAATTAGTATTGTAATTGACGCGAAAGTTGGTCGTACAAGTCGTGAGCAAATTAAACAGCTTGCAGGTATGAGAGGTTTGGTAGTGGACCCTCTTGGGAAAATCGTTGAATTGCCTATTAAATCTAATTTCCGCGAAGGTTTGAGTGTATTTGAATACGTAACTTCTTCCCGAGGATCACGTAAAGGGCTTACCGACACGGCTCTAAAGACCGCAGATGCAGGTTACTTGACCAGGAGATTGGTTGATGTGGCCCATGATGTTGTGATTAGACAAGAAGATTGTGGTGCTACGGAAGGCTATAAGGTTAAGAGAAATACTCGTCCAAATGTTTTTGGTAAGAGACTTTTTGGTAGGTATACGGTTGAAGATGTTAAAGGTAGTGATGGTAAGGTCGTTGTCGCAGCTGGAGAGATGATTACCGAAGAAATGGCTGACGAAATATTCAAGGACGAAAGTATTACAAGTGTTGAAGTTAGATCACCACTCACATGTACGACTCGATATGGTGCTTGTAGTAAATGTTATGGTTGGGATTTGTCAAACAAGAAACCTGTTGAGATCGGTGTCCCAGTTGGTGTTGTAGCGGCCCAATCAATTGGTGAGCCTGGAACTCAGCTTACCATGAGAACCAAGCACTCTGGTGGTATCGTGGGAGTCGACGTAACTCAAGGTTTACCTAGGGTAGAAGAGTTATTTGAAGGACGAACACCTAAATCTTTGTCACCTCTATCTGAAATTCCAGGTAAAGTAAAGGTAGAGGAGTTGGACGAAGGTTGGAAAGTTACAGTTGTTAATGATTCAACAAAACCTGCAACTGAAAAAGAATATATGCTTGCGAAAACCAGTAAATTGCTGGTGGAAAATGGTCAATTAATTGATGCAGGAACTCAGTTGTCTAGTGGATTTTTGGATATTAAAGAAATTCTAACCGTAAGGGGCTTGAGAGATGCTCAAGAATATTTGGTAAGTGGCTTACAGGGAGTTTATGAATCACAAGGAATTCCTATTAACGATAGACATTTTGAGGTCATTGTTAGGAAAATGAGCGATGAAGTAACTATTTTGACTGCTGGTGACACATCACTATTGCCAGGTGAATTGGTCGATAAAGCCAAGTTTGAGGAAGAAAATGAATCGGTATTGGCTCAGGGTGGAGAGCCAGCCAGTGCAAGGCAAACAATTTTAGGAATTACAAGACGCGCCCTACATACGGAATCTTGGTTGTCAGCGGCCTCATTTGAGCAAACAACTGATATTTTGGCTCGAGCCGCCCTTATGGGTAAACAGGATAAGCTCCTAGGCCTCAAAGAAAATGTTATAATCGGACGCTTGATCCCAACAAGCTTGGAGAGAGCACAGATTTAATTAAATTATGCCTACAGCAGCACAATTAGTTCGAAAACCAAGAAAAAGTACTGTTAAAAAGACGAAAACCGCCGCGTTAAAGCGTTGGTTTAATGCGAAAGACAGGAAATTTAAGACTAATCCTTCACCTTTTAAACGTGGAGTAGTGCTTGCTGTTCGAACAATGACTCCTAGAAAACCGAATTCAGCTCTTAGAAAAGTTGCTCGTGTGAGACTTTCCAATAAACAGGAGATAACTGCTTATATTCCTGGTGAAGGCCATGAAATTCAGGAGCATGCGATTGTTTTAGTTCGATCCGGAAGAGTTAAAGATTTGGCCGGGGTAAGATATCAAGTCGTGAGAGGTAAATTTGATGCAAAAGGTGTGGTTGGAAGGAAAAATGGTCGATCACGATATGGAACAAAGAAAGCCATGCCTGCCGGCAGGCAGGGGGGAGCTGAAGAAGGAACAGGAGGTACAGAATAATGCCAAGACGTGGACCAGCCAGAAAAAGAGAAGCAGAAATAGACCCGGTTTATGGGGATTTTTTGGTGGCTAAGCTTGTCAATCGCTCAATGAAAGAGGGTAAAAAATCAGTAGCAAGAAAACAAGTTTACGGAGCATTTGAATTAATCAGGAAAGAAACTAAAAAAGATCCGGTTGAAGTGTTTCACAAAGCAATCGACAATATTAAACCCACAATGGAAGTTAGGCCTCGTCGTGTTGGTGGAGCTGCATATCAAGTTCCGATGTCAGTTCGTGGACCAAGACGAGAATCCCTGGCGATTAGATGGCTCATTTTTGCCGCACGTGCAAGGTCAAATTCTGATTATCACACTTTTGCTGAGAAATTGTCGGCAGAAATTTTGGATGCGGTAAAAGAAGAAGGTGGAGCTATGAAAAAGAAACAGGAAATGGAAAGAGTTGCAGAAGCAAACAGAGCATTCGCCCACTTTAGGTGGTAATTACTTATAAACTTCTCTTCTGTGTCTAATCCTTAATATTTCAATCCTTTTTCGTTTTATATCAAATATTATTCTGTAGTTGCCCACTCTCCATCTGTAGTTACCAATTCTACTATCACTTAATTTAGTTGAGTGTTTTAAGGGATTTGAGGCGAGTAACTTTAATTTTTTCCCAATTCTTTTTTTAACAACAGAATCGAGTTTCTTTATGTCTTTAGCAGCATTTCTTGTGTAGACAATTTTATAGCTATATTTCTCCGAAGATTTCTTCATGAGTGAAAACTTCTCCTGCAGCAGCTTGCTTGCGAGCCTCGATTATGCTTTTAAGATATTTATTATTTGTTTGTTCAAGAAGATCTTCAAAATAATCAATATCCACAATGACCGAGTTAACCTTGCCCCTTTTTGCAATTAACATATAGTCTTTATCTTTATTAATTTTACTGATTGCGTCAGAGAGGTTGTTTCTTAATGTGGTTGCGTTTATAACATTCATGTTAATTTGAATTGTACATTGCTGGTGTACAATTCGTCAAGGGTTTAATTAATCCCCAAACTCAAAAATACATCGGTCATGAAGGGGTAACACTTCTTCTTTGTTGGATCGAAAACACTCTTTTTTGTGGCTCCGATTTCTTCTCGGCAAGCTAGGCCCAGCTGACATTCGCTAGTTAGTTTACAAGTTTTTGTAGATTCTTGTGCGCTCTTCAAAGCAAGATATTGCCAAGCAGTTACAGCTCCCCCAACAACTACAACAACGAACATAATTGTTACAATCATGAATTTCATCAATATAAATATAGCACATTTTTTCCAAGTCCAATTGCTTTTGCGAGCCTAGCTTGGTACAATTGTTGCATTCCCCAAATGGGGATATTATTTTGTAAAATATTTTTATGGCTGCACAAGTCGCAAAGAAAAAATCAGCAATGGTCAGCACGGTCACTAAAGATCGTGAAGTCCCTTATGAAATGATCCGAAATATTGGGATTATCGCGCATATCGACGCAGGTAAGACCACTACTACTGAAAGGATTTTATTCGAAACAGGGAAAACTTATAAACACGGATCGGTTGATGAGGGAACTACAGTTACTGACTGGATGGAGCAAGAGCGTGAGCGTGGTATCACGATTGTTAGTGCGGCTATAACTACTTTCTGGGATTTACAAACTCCTTCAAGTGTTGAAAATGGTCATTACCGAGTAAATATAATTGACACTCCAGGGCATATTGATTTTACTGCAGAAGTTGAGCGTTCTCTAAGAGTTCTGGATGGAGCTGTAATGGTTTTTGATGGAAGGACTGGAGTTGAATCTCAATCAGAAACCGTCTGGAGACAAGCTAACAGCTACAACGTTCCAAGAATTTGTATTCTGAATAAATTAAATTTAATTGGTGCAGATTTTGAAGGCTCTTTGCAGTCGATTAATGAAAGGCTTGGCGCAAATACTTCCCCAATCCAACTTCCGTTGGGCTTAGAACACGAACTTCATGGAGTTATTGATTTGATTAAAATGAAAGCTTATACCTATAAAGGAGTTGAAGATAATAAACTTACCGAAGAAGAAATCCCGGCCGAAGAGCTAGAAAAGGCCCAAAAATATCGTGAGCAATTAATTGAAAAAGTTGCAGAATTTGACGATGAGACTCTTGAAAAATATTTGGAAGGGCAAGAGTTAACAGAAAGAGATATAAAACGTGCAATTAGGGCTGGTGTGATTGCAGGTAAATTCTTCCCAATTTTAGGGGGAGATAATAGGATGGTGACTGTGAGACTTCTCTTGGATGCGGTTGTTGAATATTTGCCAAGTCCACTTGATTTGCCAGCAATCGAAGGTCAAAATCCAAAAACTGGTGAGAAAGAGGTTAGGGAAAGAAATAATGATGCCCCACTTTCAGCGCTTGCTTTTAAAATTGTGACAGATCCTCATGTAGGACGTTTGGTCTATGCAAGAATTTATTCAGGAAAAATGAAAGCTGGGCAAACTATCTACAATGTTTCAAAACAAACCCAGGAGAGAATTGGAAAGCTAGTTTTGATGCACGCAGAGCAAAGAGAACTGGTCGATGAGGCTTATTCAGGTGAGATTGTGGCTGTAGTTGGAATAAAAGACACAAGCACAGGCGACACCCTGTCTGATCCTGCTAAGCCAATTTTGTTGGAATCAATCAGTTTCCCAGAGCCTGTTATTTCTCTGGCCATTGAGCCAGCCACTAAACAAGATCAAGAAAAAATGGGACTGGCCCTTAACAAATTGTCCGACGAGGATCCCACCTTCAGGATTAAAACAAATCATGAAACTGGGCAAACTATTATCTCAGGAATGGGAGAGTTACAGCTAGAAGTATTGGTTGACAGGATGAAAAGAGAATTTAATGTGGAAGCTGCAACCGGAGCACCACAGGTGGCCTACAAGGAAACAATTAAGCTTGAGGCACAAGGCGAGGGTAAATACATCAGGCAAACCGGTGGTCGTGGTCAGTATGGACATTGTCTCTTACGAGTTGAACCAATGGGCCGCGGTGAAGGATTCGAGTTCAAATCTGAGATCAAGGGTGGAGCAATTCCTCAAGAATATATTCCTGCAATTGAAAAAGGTGTAATTGAAAAGCTTGAAAATGGAATTTTGGCAGGTTATCCGATGGTAGATATGAGAGTTGTGGTTTACGATGGAACATATCACGATGTAGATTCTTCAGAAATTGCATTTAAGATTGCTGGATCAATGGCTGTTGAGGCAGCCGCTAAGAAAGCCAACATGGTAATGCTTGAGCCTATTATGAAGGTTGAAGTCTCAACTCCAGATGAGTTTATGGGTGACATAATTGGCGATCTTTCAAGTAAACGTGCTCAAATCCAAGGAACCGAGAAAATGGGAATCTATACGGCAATCAATGCACTTGCACCCCTTTCTGAAATGGGTGGTTATGCTACAAAATTACGCTCAATTTCTCAGGGAAGAGCCAATTTCTACATGGAACCAAGCCACTACGACGAAGTGCCAAGCAATATTGCTGAAAACATTATTGCGAAGAGTAAAGGGGAGTAAGCAAGTTAATACTTGACACGCACAATCCCGCCTGTAATAATACCCTCGTTCCGGTTAAAAACGGAAAGTTCTTTTTTCGCAAGAAACTTGCAATAAAGGACTATTTAAAATAAAATACATAACATGGCAGCAGATAAAAAAGAAAAGTACGAAAGGACAAAGCCCCACGTAAATATTGGGACTATTGGTCATGTTGATCACGGCAAAACTACACTTACCGCTGCTATCTCCACGGTACTTGCCAAGAATGTTAAGGGTGGCGTAAACAAGGGTTATAAGTTTGACGAAATTGATAACGCTCCAGAAGAAAAAGAAAGAGGAGTTACAATTAATATTTCCCACATCGAATATGAGACAGAAAAGCGTCATTACGCTCACATTGATGCTCCAGGTCACGCAGACTACATTAAGAACATGATTACTGGTGCCGCACAAATGGACGGTGCAATTTTAGTGATCTCAGCTGCAGATGGACCTATGCCTCAAACAAGAGAGCACGTTATTTTAGCCAGGCAAGTTAATGTTCCTGCAATCGTAGTCTTCTTGAATAAAGTTGACACAGTAGATGATCCGGAAATTATTGACTTGGTTGAAGAAGATGTTCGTGAACTTCTTAAGAAATATGAATATCCAGGTGATGAAGTACCTGTAATTCGAGGCTCTGCATTAAAAGCCATGGAAGGCGACCCAGAAGCAGAAAAGCAAATTATGGAATTAATGAAAGCAGTTGATGAATATATTCCTGATCCAAAGCGTGAAGAAGATAAGCCTTTCCTGATGCCAGTTGAGGATGTTTTCTCAATCAAAGGTCGAGGAACAGTTGTTACAGGTCGTGTTGAAAGAGGTAAGTTGAAAGTTAATGAAGAAATTGAAATTGTTGGCTTGAAAGACACTCAAAAATCGGTTGTAACTGGCCTTGAAATGTTTAGAAAAACTCTTGATGAGACAGTTGCGGGTGATAATGTTGGAGTTTTACTAAGAGGTGTTGAAAAAGACCAAGTTGAAAGAGGTCAAGTTCTTGCTAAACCAGGAACAGTTACTCCACACACAGAATTTGATGCAGAAGTTTACATCTTGAGTAAAGATGAGCATGGACGTCATACCCCATTCTTTAGTGGATACAAGCCACAGTTCTTTATTCGAACTGCAGATATTACAGGTGAAGTAACACTCCCAGAAGGAATTGAAATGGTAATGCCTGGCGATAGCGCAAAGATGAAAGTTAAACTTATGGTTCCAGTCTCCATGGAAGAAGGATGGAGGTTTGCTATCCGAGAGGGTGGTAAAACAGTTGGAGCTGGAGTTATATCAAAGATTGTTAAATAATATTGCCCGCACTTTTTGTGACCAATGCCAACCGGTAGACTAAGAGTAAAACTCAAAAGTTACGATCACCGCGTCATTGACGAGGCGGCGGCTAAGATTCTAGACAGCGCCATGGCTACAGGCGCAAAGTTTGTTGGTCCAATTCCACTTCCTACCAAAAGAACCGTTTATCCTGTACAAGCATCCCCTTTTGTTAATAAAGATGCCAGAGAGCATTTTGAGGTTTTGGTTCACAAAAGATTAATAGATATCTTGGATCCAAGTGACCGTGTAATCGATTCCCTCTCCAACCTCGACCTCCCAGCTGGTGTCTCCATTGAGGTTAAGATGTAAATTGGGTACTGCTATAATTCCTTTATGAGTGGAAAATTTGCCTCTCGGGCTGGGGAGAAATTGCAGCATGCACTCGACGAATTTAATATTTCTGCAAAAGACAAAACAGTTGCTGATTTTGGATCTTCTACTGGTGGATTTGTGGATTGTTTGCTGCAAAAAGGTGCTAAGAAAGTGTATTCAGTTGATACAGCTTATGGAGAACTTGCTTGGAAACTTCGCAATGATGAACGAGTTGTCTTAATGGAGCGGACGAACGCCATGTATGTGACTCTTCCGGAAAGTGTTGATTTAATTACCATAGATGTTGGCTGGACAAAACAAATTAAGATTTTGCCTAATGCGATTAATAATCTAAAAAAAGAGGGGCTTATAATTAGCCTAATCAAACCTCATTATGAAGCCCTACCGATTGATATTAGAAAAGGGAAATTGTTAGAAGAAAAAATTCCTGAAGTTTTGGAAAGCGTTAAAAAAGATATTGAGGGTTTGGGATTAAAAGTTGTTGACACAACAGAATCCCCAATTGTTGGCGAGAAGGGTAAGAATAAAGAATTTTTATTTTTACTGAAGAAAAAAATTTGAACCACTCAAATATTGTAATCTGAGTGGTTCACTGATAATTATATTTGACCCTGTTCTTTTAGATGCTCCATCCAGCGATGTTGGTAGTTGCTGAATGCCAAGCTTGCTGGGTTATCGACTGTCAGCTTGAGCCTGATACTGTCAAAAGTTTCGTCTGCTCCTGGAGAGAAGTCGTGATTGAGTGATACTAGCTGTTGGAAGGTCTCTAGATTTTTCTCTTTCAACCTAAACTCGCTGGCGACCTCATCTCGTAATTTAAATTGTTCCTCTGTCAAAGCCATCTAGTTTCTCCTTAGATGTTTGGTGATGCGCTATTTTACACCGAATATGAAAATTATTCAAGATTATAGGGTGTAAAAAAATTATCCACTACGACCCTAAGCGGTTAAGCTCAGGATCGTTAATGAAGGGGGGTGATTATCCCGAAAAATCGAGAAATCTTAAGGATTATAGTCTATGGTTATAATTTTGACAAGCTATATAGCTTTTTGTAAACTTGCCTCAGTCGTTTAGTTGCACCTATTAAATGGAGGTTTGTGATGTACACGATAATCATTTCCGCTTTGGTGGCAGTATTTTTGTGGATTACCCAAGTGATTTTATCTGTTTTGGGGATATCAGTTCCTGATTATAATACGCCGACGATTGTCGCTTGGTTTATGACATTCGCATTTGGAATAACTGGATTTTTTGTGTTTGGGGTTCTGTTTTCCCAATTAGCTGGTTCTACTACAGAATACGCAGCTAAACATACCAAGCAGTTTTTGTTTGCACTAACGGTTTTTGTATCTTGGAGAGGAGCACTTTTATTGGGACCTTTTTTAGTTACCCAAGGTGATATTTATTTAGGAACAGGCATCTTTGTTGTGGGGGTTGTAATTGACCGGCTCTTGAATGTTTTTACGGATGCTCAAATCGGGAAACCATCACCAAAGCCTTGGGATCCGGGTACATTTAGTTGGTAGATTTTATAACCCTCGTGTGGATTTACTCGCATGGGGGTTTATTGTTGCTTCATTCGACCTCATTTGGTATAATCGCTTCACATGAGGAGGGACAGAGTTGACTTAAACCTCTAAGATAGGATGGAACGCAGCTGACTTAAGGCGCCTCCAAGGCGCATTTTTGTTGAGAGAAAAATGTTAAACACAATATTAGGCACGAAAGTGGGTATGGCACAAACCTTTGTGAACAAAGCAAGGGTGCCTGTTACTGTGGTAAAAACTGGACCATGTTTTATTACCCAAGTTAAAAATATGGATAAGGACGGCTATCATGCCGTCCAACTTAGTTTTGGGGAGAGGAAACTCAAGAATATGACTAATGCTCTAAAGGGGCATCTTAA
>Ga0066639_10004399_pt1 | contig 12007 bp, 12 predicted proteins | sample CryGeyCG2114_010_2_FD_59504 | JGI IMG/M metagenome (GOLD analysis project Ga0066639, IMG submission 59504) | Groundwater microbial communities from aquifer - Crystal Geyser CG10_big_fil_rev_8/21/14_0.10 | ecosystem: Environmental > Aquatic > Deep subsurface > Groundwater | place: USA: Utah... | reverse complement strand
ACCTCCTTAGGATAGTTATTCTACCTTAGAAGTGTTACCGATGTATCTCAGCCTACTCATGATTTATTTTTTTCTCCATAGATCAATGTATATTCTTGACAACTTTTCCCTAGTTTCGTTTTTGACCCAATGGAATCTTTGCCCAATTATTTGATTTTTTCCCGCATATTCTTTGAAAGAATTTTCTTCAAATCTTAATTTCATAACTACTTATTGAAAATAATTAAACAGTAAGGGTAATCAATAGATTATGCTTAAGTTTTATATCTTTTAGTTTTAGATGCATACCCTATTCTGAAAGATTTAGATACCAATATCATAGCCAAAAGTAGACCTAATGATATTCCGCTAACTATTTTTGCGTAATGTCTAACCGATGTATCTTCAAATGTAAATGTTATATGATATAAACCCGGATTTAGTATAAATACCATTTTACCTTCATGATTCCGTTCTCTATAATTAATTTCTTGTATTCTATTATTTACTTTCAATGTCCAACCAGGAAAATAACTTGTGTTTTCTTTTAACTTTAAAGCGCTCTTGGCATCTACAATATATTCACGCCCTATAGGCATTCTATCCAACAACAGTACGTTGCCATTTCCATCAATAATATCTACTGGATTTTTAGGATATTTCATGACAAGCTGTTTCACAAAAAACCGTGGATTAAGATCGAATCGCTTAGAATTTTGCAAATAAGACTCATCATAATATTCCGTATACAATACCCACTCATTTATATATAATTCTTTATTTTCTTCAATCATCTTTCTATTCCCCCAATTTAGTATGGTTGATAAAATTGCGAATATACAAAGTAGAATAATTATTCCTCTATGTTTGATTTTCGCTGTTATCAATCCCGCAATTGTAGATGCAATAAATGCTACGATAATTAATAATCGCCATGAAAATTGGAAATTATTCATATAGCTGAAAACTTTCCAGATAAACTGGGATTGTGGCAAAATCATAAATACAACAAAAATAAATGAGACGAACAACCATAAAGCATATATTAGTTCTTTTTGAGAAAATCTTTTTTTAAATAGTAAAATAACTAAGATAATAAACGCTATTAAATGGGCATAGCCAATAATTAAACGATGTTCTCCGTTATTGCCCTGAAACAGAAAGCCATAGCGTGATGGAGAAAATAATAATGATTGCAAGGATACGAATTGCGGATTGCCTCCGGAGAATTTATACCATGTATATTTTACCTCTAGAACCGCCGGTAGCCAATAATAGGCAGATAATAAAAGTCCTAAAAATACCGATAATCCAAAATATAGCAAGTAATTAATCCGCTTTGGCCGCTGTCCGATATAAAGCACAACTACGTATAAGATGGCTAATTGCAGCGCTGCGATAAAAGTAGCCAAATGAGAAAGACTTAGTAAGGCTACGCTAATTGCTCCAAGAACAATCCATATCAATTTCGGAGACAAAATGATTTTTCTTGCAAAAAGAAACACTAAAGGAATAAAAACAAAAGAAAGAACTTCACCCACAGACGCTCTGTAATGCAAATCTAAAAGATGATAAGGAGCAAATAAATAAAACACAGCGGCAACAAATCCGGCAGTCTTGCCAAATTGATCTTTTGCCCAAAAGTACATGGTTATTCCTGACAACATATATGAGAATAACAACAATAATTTAGTACTAGTTAAAAAAGAAAAACCAATCAAATGGAAAAATGATGAGATATAAAAAGGCAACGGATACAAAAATTCAAAAAGAGGACAGCCATAGCCTCCACATAACTGACCAGCCCATATAGGCATAAGAATACCATTCCTTAAATTGTCATAAAAATTTATTGCAAATGCAGTATGGGTAGTTAAATCACCGCTCTCATATGTCCCCTTTCTCAGGATGCTAATCACAGGCAGAAAAGATACAATAAGCAGCAATACTAACAGGGGGGGGGTTCTTTTTCGGATAAATAAATTTATAAATTAAAATACAAAAAACTAAAAAAACTGAGAGAATAATATTTACCGTAAAAAGATGATATGAATTGAGCATGAATAAATCGTTCCTTACTAACTAGAAATCATGATTCCCGTAAAAAAGACTTTATTCTTTGTTCCATAAACCTATATACAGGCTCGTCATTTTTTCCCAAGTTTCATTCTTTACCCAATTAAATCCTCTTACATTTAATTCATTTCTTTTTTTATCGTTTTTAAGATAATATTCGATTTGACCCGAAAGATCTTCAGAATTTTTACTGGTCGAAATGAACTTGGAAAAAGGCGCCATTTCCAGATAATCTTTTTTAATTTCATTATTATAAACTGCAAAAACAAATTTTTTAAAAGACATTGCCTCTAATATTCCAAGATATCTGGATACAAAAACAAAATCACAATTTCTGAAATATTTGCCTACATTACCCACAAACCCTATAAATTTTGCATTTAGCGAATAACTTTTAGCATAATTTTCTGCCTTTCTTCTCGATGATCCATCTCCAAGAATGATAATCTCATATTGATATTTTTTTTTCTTAAGAATTTTCAGAGCTTTTAAATATTCCATAGCACCAGTCTCTTCTTCCAATCTCCCAACGAATAAAATTTTTACTTTTGAGTTGTAATTTTGAATTTTGTCCCGATTGAATCGGGATGAATTTTGAATTTTATTTACAGCACCGTATGTGACGTAATCGGGTTTTGTTCCGTACCATTTTTTCAAAAAATCTCCTACGCAGATATTTCCATTTGATAATTTTTCCGCAATTTTATGCATAAATTTTGCTTTAAATCCCGGAATTTGATTCCCTTCATAGCCATGAAATGTGGCATAAACTTTTCTAAATGGGAAGATAAATCTAAGAGGAAGATACCAAAAAAATATGTCATGCGCATGAATAACATCAGCATTAATTATCAAATCTCTATAGCGCCAAATCTCTCTCCATATTCTAAATTTCTTAAACCAGTTATCTTTTCCTACAGAAATTCTTTTAATATTAATTCCTTCAATTAATTCTTTATCTTGGGTTCCCGGAATTTTTTCCGTTATTACAGTAACCTTATTTCCATTACCAATAAGGATTTTACTTATTTCCATAACATGTTTTTCAACACCTCCGATGTGGGGGTAAAAAAGCCGAGAAAAAAATAATATATTCATAGTTAGGCTAAATTCTATAGCCTATCTGGTATCCCAACAGCTACAGAATCACGACATTTTTGTGATACTTTTCCTTTCATACTTATTTATAAAATAAAAGATAATTATAGCTATCGGTATATAAAGTAAGACTAGTTTAGGATAATATCCTAAAGAAATAACCATAATCATATTGCCTATTGCTATATACCCAATCAATTCTTCCTTTCTGTATTTAGCTGCGAGTAAAAATACGCCAAGTATTAATGGTATAAAAGCAGGAAAAGAGTAACGAAAGCTAGAAACCATTATCCACGGCTGTTCTTCAGTAGGAAAAGTGAAGAAAAACAAGAAATTGATCAATCCAAGTAAAAACAGTTTATTAATTGAATCCATATGGTATTGTTTCTTAATTATAAATTTATAAACTAACCAACCAAATGCAATAAGAACAACAAAGCTCCATATTTTATATTCAGCAAATGCTGAATCGAACATTTGAAGAGGATGTTTTAAGAAAATACTCCAAACTCTTTCGGTAAATAAAAGCTTTCCCTTAAATCCCACTACCTCTAAGGGATAAAATGGGTTATGCATAACTAGATAATTTCTTATATACCAAAATAAACCAAAAACAGAAAATGGTACTAAAAATGTCAGAATTCTATATATATTTACTACTCTTAATATACTTTTTATATAGAACCCCATTAACACCACTGCAAATAAGGATGCTGTATATTTTGAACCTATCAACATTCCCAATACAAAACCAAGTTTTGCAAAATATAGCAGACTTTTTTTCGGGTTTTCTAGCAAAATTATCGCTAAGGTAAAAAATACCCCTACCCATACATCAATACTTACGGCATTTAACCATCTTATAACGACATTTAGCGTAGTAAATGTAAGAGCAAAGATTAATGCGTAATAATACCGAAGTCGAAATACTAAAGCAAGTCTCCATAAGCAAAAAAACAATACTACACTAGCTAATATATTCGAGAGCGTTAGTGGAATATGAATAAGAATAAAAAGAGAGTTTATAGCTTCAGAAGAACCAGGATAATACCATTGCGGAATTTTGAAACTAGAAGGATGTAAAAAGTTGCCATCAAGAATTGTTTTTGCAATTGGAATGTGATAATCCCAACTATCTCCTAACGAAGGGATTGGGCTAATTATTCCCGCATATATATGATACGTCAGATAATATAATGCAATAATCAAGCATATATTTGCTAAATGTTTTATCTTTACCATGCGCTAAAACAAAATTTACTTTATTTGATCCGTCTTATTATTATTCCCGTTGTTATCTAATAACGAAAGAAAAATCGGATATCTGGTCTGTTGTGTCGCCCGAGGCGATCGCCCTAACCCGACGTGTTTGTGAGCCCGGATGGATTTGAACCATCGGCCTTTCGGATGTGAACCGAACGCTCTACCGCTGAGCTACGAGCTCTTCTGGCAGGCGGGTGTGAATGCAACGCCCTACCTGCCGGCAGACAGGTCTTCCGCTGAGCTACAGATCCAATCAATGATATATTAGCATAAATTAGCCTCATTGACAAAAGTGTTTAAATCTTAGAAAATGGAGTATATGATACTCTCAATTCTTCGTAAGATTTATACCTTTTTAATTGACATCGTTCAAACCCTACTCCTGGCTGCCGCAGTATTTCTGGTGGTATATGTCTTTCTTTTTCGTCCCTTTCAGGTCAATGGTAATTCTATGTTCCCAAATTTTTACGACAAAGAATATATCCTGACAAATATAATTGTGCTTAATTTTGAAGACCCAAAAAGAGGTGAAATTATCGTCTTCAAAGCTCCACCTGATCCTGAAAAAGATTATATTAAAAGAGTGATCGGGGTTCCGGGAGATAAAATCTATATTGACAAAGGATATATATATTTAAACGGCCAGAAACTTGACGAGAGCAAGTATCTAAAACCAGACGTTCTGACATATGGAGGATCTTTTCTTAAAGAAAAAAATGAAATTACTGTACCGGCTGAAATGTACTTTGTAAATGGTGACAACAGATCATTTAGTTCAGATTCAAGAGAATGGGGCTTTGTCCCGAGAAAATCTATAATAGGAAAATCCTTTTTTGTCTATTGGCCGCTTAATAAAATGGGGCTTATAAAAAATCCTTAGGAGTTACTTTTCATCAGAACATCGTAAATTTCTTTTAATTTAGGGGACGTTTTATCAGTTTCCCCTCTCACTACTATAACCATTCGGGCAAGGCTTCTTGATTGAAAAACTGTTACTCTGTCTAGATTATGTTTCTTCTCAAGCTCCTTTGCCATTTCATCAAGCTCGGGAATCCAAAGCCTGTCATGTCTTGTACGAGGTTCTCTTTTCTCAACTTCTGCTTTGACCTGACGCGCCATATCTTCAGTCTGACGCACAGTACTATTTTCCCGCAAGATCTTCTTGAATAAATCAAGCATTGCCTTTTGATCCCCTAGCGAAATCAAAGGTCTTACATGTCCTTCTGTAATAACACCCGCAACAAGAGCATCTTTTATAGCATCCGGAAGCGTTAAAAGCCTAACTGTATTTGAAACTGCCGGGGCACTTTTTCCTACTCTTTTGGCGACCTCATTGGTGCCTAATCCAAATTCGTCAATAAGCCTTTTATATGCAAGTGCTTTTTCAATTGGATTTAAATCTTCTCTCTGAACGTTTTCGACAATTGACATTTCAAGCATAACCTGCGGAGTTGTTTCCTTAACAACTACCGGTACTTTGACAAGACCTAAAATCTTTGCCGCTCTCCATCTTCTTTCACCTGCAATAATTTGATAACCCGCAGGTGTATTTGCCACAACTAATGGCTCTAAAATCCCCTGCTCTCTTATTGACTCAACTAACTCATTTAAAGACTCCGGAGAAATTACTCCTCGAGGCTGTAGAGGATTCGCCTGAAGCATAGACGCATCAAGCTCAAAAATTCTATCTCGTTGTTCATCCATAAAATTATAAGACTTCTACAACTTTTTTTCCTCTTGAAATTTTAAAAGATACAATTCCGCTATTAACAGCAAACAAAGTAAAATCCTTACCCATCTGAACTCCAATTCCCGGGAAAAACTTACTGCCTCTTTGACGCACGATTATACTACCAGGACTTGTTTTTTGCCCTCCGTACATCTTGATACCAAGACGTTTTGACCTTGAATCTCTATTTCCTTTTACTGCTCCTTGTGATTTTGTATGTGCCATATATTTTAAATTTCTAAGTTCTAAATTTATTAAACTTTTGTGAAAATCTAAGGCATTATATCAATCGTTTTCACAGTGGTCAAGCGGGTCAAAATATATCAATTATTTGACCTTAACTTTCGTTGCCTCAATTTCTTCTATTTGAAGTTTTGTTAATTTTGCTCTAAATCCTGTAACTCGTCTTAAACGTACTTTGGATTGAAATTTTGCCACTCTTATTTTTTTACCTTTTTTTTGCTCTAAAATCTTTGCTTTTACTCTAATATCAGAAATCTTAGGCTTGCCTATTTTCACTTGTCCATCAGATACCCAAAGAAGTACATCATCAATAACTAATTGTCCATTTTCTTCATCAGTTATTTTATCAACTTCAAGAATATCCCCTTTTGAAGCTCTATATTGCTTACCTCCTGATCGAATAACTACGTACTCCATAGAACGGTTATTATATCAAACAACTCATCTAATTTCCAGAATCTCTTTACTTCTTGTAGTTTTTATTATAGAGGAAAGAAATCCTAATAAGATAAAATTTGACAACAAAGAGCTCCCACCGTAGGAAACAAAAGGAAGAGTAATTCCGACAATCGGAAGAAGACCTACGTTCATACCAATGTTTATAAAAAATTGTACCAAAATTAAGAAAAATGAAGAAATAGCAAATAACTTACAAAAAAAATCATCGGTTTCTTTATAAATTGAATAAATTCTGTATAAAAGAACAAAAAATGCTCCTACAATAAGGAGAGACCCTATAAATCCAAGCGACTCAGATAATGTGGCAAAAATAAAGTCAGTATGACGTTCAGGCAGAAATTTAAGTACCGATTGCGTACCTTGTCCAAAACCTTTTCCCAAAAATGATCCTGAACCAACTGCGATTATAGCCTGAATTGCATTATATGATATTCCCAGTGGATCATTTTTAGGATTGAAAAAAGTAAGAAGCCGCTCTCTTTGATAATCATGGAGAAATTTCCAAAATACTGGAAGCATCGAGGAAAGGATTAAAAAACAAAATATGAAATATTTAATCGGGAAGCCAAAAATAAATAAGATTAAAAATTGAACAATAACAAAAACTAAAGTATTACCAAGATCCGGCTGAAGAAAAATTAGAAGAGCAAGAGGTAAAAGAAGAACATTGCTTAGTACGAAATTTTTAAAAGATTTACTATCTCTGGTTGATAAAAAAGAAGCAAAAGAAAAAATTAAAAATGGTTTAATTAGTTCGGAGAATTGAATTCTAAATCCAAAAATCTCAAACCAACGCACAGAACCCCTGCTTTCAATTCCAATTATTGATACTAAGATTAACAAAAAAAGCGAGCCTATATAAATTAAAAAATCATAATTTTTTACTACATGATAATTTATTCTTGAAAACAGAAAAAATACAAAAATGGCAATTACCGAGAAAAGCAGCTGAGACTTAAATAGGTTTATATTTATAGAAAAAATTGTAACTAATCCCAAGATCAAAAGAATCAATACAGGAGTTATTAATAACCAATCTACATCAAGAAGTGTTCTTTTATTCATTGCGAAGCACGGAAAACTTTTGGCCCTTTTTCAGATTACTAATTAAAGCTCTGTTTTTAATATAATTTTCAAATTTTTCAGGCCATTTATCAAGCACCACATTTACTCTTTCATCCAACGTAGTACCAAGTTTTTTTCTTTCTTCCTGAATTTTTCTAATAATCTCTCTTGCTTCCCCTTCTTTCTTAAGCTCTTGCGTAATTTTACTATCAAGTTCGATTCCAAGCGTTCCTTTTCCGATCTCAATCTCAATTTCTTTGACATTTATCTCGTCTTTTATAATATTTAAAATCTCATCTTTAATCCTTAATTCTAAATTCTTAATTCTTAATTTTGAAAGGGGTTGTCTTACTTTAATTTTTTCTTCTTTTCTTTTGCCATGAACAAGCTCAACAATTTGTCTTGCTAATTTCATTTCTTCTTCAAGTTCTACATTAATTAAATCTTCCTTTACTTCCGGCCAATCGGCAAGATACACAGACTCCTCTTTGGTTAAATTTGTATACATTTCTTCTGACAAAAATGGAATAAAAGGAGCAAGTATTTTAGAAAAATTAACTAAAATATAATATAAAGTCTGATAACAGTTACTCTTATCATCATTATTTTCCGCAGAGGGTCCTACTCTATCTCTACTTCTTCTGATAAACCACAATGATAAATCATTAACAAAATTCTCTATTTCCGAAGATGCTTTTTGCACATCAAACTTCTCCATCGATTTTGTAACTATCATTAATGTTTTGCTGTACCTTGAAATAATCCATTTGTCTAAAATGTTTTCTGACGCCCGATGTCCAGGGCTTGATACCTGATACTTATCTACATTTGCATATGTTATGAAAAAGTTGTAGATATTCCAAAGCATTAAATGAAATCTTCTTCTTGATTCATCTGCCTTATGATATCCAAAAAGAAGATTATTTTCAGGATTCTGCGTTAAAAATATCCATCGCATAACATCAGCTCCTATTTTATCTGCCCCTTCATTAAATTCAATTGCATTTCCCCATGATTTATGCATCGGCCTTCCATCTTCGTCAAGCATAGAAGCAAAGCCTAAAACTGTTTTAAACGGATTCCTTTTTTCCAAAACCGTAGACATTGCAATCATAGAATAAAACCAGTTTTTAAATTGTCCGGGAAATGACTCTGTAATAAATTGTGCGGGAAACCATTCTTTCCAATACTTTTTATCTGTCGTGTAACTCAGCTTCTTTGTTTCAGGATCAATATATGTTGAAAAAGGAACAATTCCAGCGTCAAGCCAAACATTTCCAACATCATCAACTCTTGAGATTAAAGCTTTACATTTACCGCATTTTATCTTAACCTCATCGATAAATGGCTTATGAGGAGAATGACCATCGAACTGCTTCCACCCTTCAATCGCTTTTATTTCAAGCTCTTCTCTTGAACCGATCACTTCAAAATTCCCGCAATCTTGGCATTCATAAATAGGAAGTGCCAATCCCCAATACCTGTTTTTTTTACTAATAAGCCAATCATGCATGTTGGAAAGCCAATCAAGCTCTCTTTCCAATCCAAATTCAGGATGCCAATCAATCATTTTTGCTGTATCCATCATCTGTTCCCTTAAAGTCTTCGTGCTTCCTGTTTCCTTTTTATCCATTGCGATATACCATTCGTATGTAACTTTCCAGACGAGCTCTGTCTTACACCTCCAGCAAGCCGGATAGCGATGTGTATAATTTTCTATTTTAAAAACCCACGGCTCACCTTTTTCTGTTTCATCTTTTAGATAATCAAAGATAACTTCCGGATGTTTTTTTGCGTTTTTCCCAGAAAGAAAATCCAAATCATCCATGTAATCGGCATTATCTTCAATCACTGGAATCATAGGAAGTCCTAGTTTTTTTCCCAGCTTAAAATCTTCAGCACCAGCACTTACTGCGGTGTGAACAAGACCTGTTCCCTCAGTTGTAGTGATTGACATAATAAGCGGATCTGTGGCAATAACTATATGAAACTTATCAGAATTTTCCGAAGCTACCTTTTTTACTTTTGTAAGCTCGTCAAACATACCTCTGTATTTTAGCCCCACTAATTCGCTACCCTTAACTTTTTTATCAATTACAGCTGACTTACCCACTATCTCCTCTCTACCTTTAGCAACCCAATATTTCCTTCCTTTTTCTCCAATTACCAATAAATATTCCAGACTTTTATCTACAGCCACAGCAATATTTGCTGGAAGCGTCCAGGGAGTAGTTGTCCAAACTAGAAGATACTCATTTTCCCTATTAATAATTGGCAAAGCAAAATAAATTGCCTTGTGAGTTAGTTCCTTATAATCTTCAGTCAACATCTCATGCTGAGAAATTGCGGTTTCACATCTTGGACACCAAGGAACACTGTCTCTTCCCTTATAAATCCAGCCGCGATCATTACAGGTTTTTAGAAAATGCCAGATCATGTAATTGTTTTCGTCAGACATTGTGTAATAAGAATTGTCCCAGTCCATAAAATATCCCAAACGTTTACTTTGTTCTACCTGAATTGTTGAATATTTATTAACTCTTTGTTTACAAAGCTCGACAAACTTGGCTATACTTGTCTTCTTATCATCTGGAACTAAATTTTCTATATCTTTTTTGCTTCTAATTCCTAATTCTTTCTCCACTTCAACTTCAACCCATAATCCCTGACAATCAAATCCATTTTGGAACCTCTGTCTGTAACCTCGCATGTTCCAAAATTTTTGCCATAAATCTTTATAAGTTCTTCCCCAGGCATGATGGACTCCCATGGGATTATTTGCGGTTATCGGGCCATCAAGAAAAGAAAATTTTTTACTTGATTTATCATTACGATGAAGATATTTTTCCACTATTCCTTTCTCGTACCACTTTTTCAAAAGCTCTTTTTCAAGAGCCGGAAAATCTATTTTTGGAGAAACGGGCTTAAACATGAATTAATTCTAACCTAAAAATGAATTCAGTTCAAGAAGATTATTGTGATAAAATATATTTAGATGAGAAATTGGTGGGACTCACTTTCAGTCACAGAACGCGTAATTCTGCTTTCTTTGGTAATACTGCTTCTTATAATTCTATATTGGGGTTATCGTAACCCGCAATGGCTCGGATAATCCATTTTTCAGAAAAATATCCCAGTCTACAACGGGTGCATTACCGTTTTTGCACCATTTAATATTCTTCCAAACTTGCGTTTGCAGTATATCCATACGTCTCATCCTCAATCCTATTATTTCCGACAGGTCTGAGTTTTATCTATGGAGTTGTTACTGTTGAAGCAACTGGATAGAACCTTAACTGAACGAGCTTCAAACCTTGATTGTCGTAATCCCAGAAATATCCTTGTAAAGCTGGATCAAAAAGCGGATATCTCTCAACTACTCCATCTGCGTTTAAATCAGCATAGATGTACAGAAGATGTCGACTTACATCACCAAAAGTACTCTTACCCTTCTTCCTCTCAAGCGTTAAGGTATAAACTGAGCAGTACGTCGTAGTCGTAGTAACTCCAGTTGTAGGATCAGTAATAACTTGATCAGCGCAGGTGGTAGTATTAGACTTACCGCCCGGTTTACCCAAAGCCCTAGCCCAAACAGAAAAAGTTGTTACTCCGCTGTTTGTGGGATCAGGATTAGGAAGCTGAAATGCACTAGTTCCATCTGTACAATTTCCGTCAAGAACAGCAAAGTCTCCTTCCGAAAGATTTATTCTGCATCTTCCAGTTTCAGGTACAAATATATTATGTCCTGAAGTATCAATCATGTCGGCAGTCTTTGTTTTGGGCACTCCATGAATGTTCAAATTGTAATGAGTTCCGGATGGCGCACCGTTTCCTGCAGCCTCAGATCTTACACTTGTCCTTTGTTCGGATGAGTTAAAGTAATTTATTGCAACAACTGAAAGGACGCTAAAAACTAAAAATGATATTGACCATAACAGGCCTGAATTAGTTAGTAGTGTTTTTCTTGCCAATTTTATCACCTCCTTTCAGTATCTAATACTATAGTTTCAGATTTTTCACACTATGTCAACACGTCTTTGGCTCTACGTCAATAAGTGTGGCAGAATAAACGGTAGTGGTAGGCATGCAAGCATA
>Ga0066639_10004393_pt1 | contig 12016 bp, 14 predicted proteins | sample CryGeyCG2114_010_2_FD_59504 | JGI IMG/M metagenome (GOLD analysis project Ga0066639, IMG submission 59504) | Groundwater microbial communities from aquifer - Crystal Geyser CG10_big_fil_rev_8/21/14_0.10 | ecosystem: Environmental > Aquatic > Deep subsurface > Groundwater | place: USA: Utah... | reverse complement strand
GTCTGCTTTGGCTAAATAATACCCGGCGACAGCATTCACCCCTTTATCGGCAAAAGGCTTGGTAATTTCCCCAAGCCAGTTTTTGTCCAAAAAGACGCCGCAGTCAGTGACGGCAACAATCTCATTTTTGGCTAACTGGATTCCCCGGTTCCGTCCTTGGGAGCGATTGGAACCGCCATAAACCAAAACCCTTAGATTAAGGTTCGGCCTAACCAGCTTATTAAGCGTCCAGTCGGTCGAACCGCCATCAACAATAACTACCTCATCCGGCTTTAAAGTTTGGGCCTCAATTGATTCCAAGAAAGCTTCAATTTCTTTCTCGACATTTAAGACGGTCACCACCAGGGAAACTTTCATTTTAAAGCCTCCTGGTAGATGTTAATTGTTTCGCTGATTGTTTTCTCCCAAGGAAACTTTTTCGCTTGTTCCAAACCTTTTTCGACCAGACTTTCCCGCAATTTCCGGTCAGTCAAGATTTTTTCAAGGCCAATGGCTATCTCCTCAACTTTATCAGGATTAACCAAAATCGCGGCTTCGTCGGCTACTTCGAGAAGGCTGGAGATATGGCTGGTCACCACCGGCACACCGGCTGCCATACCGGCCAAGACGGGAAAACCAAAGCCTTCAATTTCCGTGGGCAGACAAAGGCAGGCGGCCTGACGAACCAAAGCCCATAAGGTTTCTTCATCAACATAGCCCGGGAAAACAACCAAATCAGCCACTCCCAATTTTTCGGCCAAAGTTTGTAATTTTTGTTTCAGTGGGGGATTCTCGCCGGTGATAACCAGCTTTATCTTTGGAAATCGGGGAGAAAGAGCGGCAAAGGCTTCAATCAGATTAAAAAGATTTTTTCTAATATCAATTCCCCCATTGTTAATGATATATTTCCCCTTCTCCACTCCTTCTGGCAATTCTCCTTTACCTTCTCTGGCCTCAATTCCTAAAGGAACAACTGTAATTTTTTCTGAAGCCACTCCGAATTTTTTTAAAAGACTGTCTTTGGTGAACTGTGAGTCAGCCATGATTTTATTCGTCCGACAAAGGGAAATGGCCATTCTTAAAAAATAAGAGGTCTGGGAGATAAAAGGAAATCGGGAAAAACTGAAGTAATGGGGATAAAGCAAGGGGATAATATCATGGACGGTTAAAACCGAGGGGCAAGGGCAAAAAAGCGGTATTCCTAAATTCCCAGCGGCGTGATATAGCTCAATCCCCTCTTTTTTTAAGGCTTTTGGTAACAATATTTGTTCAAAACAGTAGCGGTTTTTGGAAGGTAAGACAACTGAGTAAATATTTTCCTCTGTTAGGGGAGAGAGAGGAGGCTTAGTGTAGAAAAGGGCTATATGATGGCCTTTTTTAGACAATCCCCAAACTAACTTTTGGATATATTGTCCGATTCCGGTCAGCTTTCCTTCAGCATATCTCCCGTCAATTCCAATTTTCATTCTAGTTTCATTATAGTTTACCGCTTCCTTTTCTGCCAATAAGAAAGAAACCGTTGCTCAGGCCAAGGAAATTCCAGGGCAAGTCCAGGAAACAAAAAATATAAAGAGATACCCGGAAAACCAAGGAGTAAAAAGTTAAATAAATTTTTTCAAGATGAAAGTTGTTTCTTCCAGATTTTAAATAATCATTAAGTGGTTTATTAAAAAACCGGGTAAAATATAGGTCAAATATCAGAGTAAAAAAAGAATGGAAAAGAACAACAATACATTTAGAACCAAGATGTTCTAACTCTGTTTTTGAAAATTTTGAATCGACTAAATTTTCTTCTGTATGACCGGCTTTTCCCCAATCACCATATCTTGTATTTTTAGCTAAGACCAACCAAAGAAACCAACTAAAAGTGAATTTATATTTATTGCCAACAGCATAAATTATAAACCAACCTCCTGGTTTAAGGATCCGAAAAAATTCTTTCAAGAATTTTTTCTTGTCAGTAATATGCTCCAAAACATCCAAAGAAACAGCCCCGTCAAAAAACCCATTTTTAAAAGGAAGTTTGTTTCCGCTGGCTATGGAAAAGTGGTTGTAAAAGTCTTTGTATTTTTTGGTTAGTTTTATTGCTTCAGGAGAAAGATCCACTCCATATCCTTCAATACCAAAATCCACAGAAAGCCGGTTTAGGGTGTGCCCCGTAAAACAGCCAACATCCAAAATTTTACTTCCCTTTTTGGGGTTAAAGGAAGCCACCAACTGCCGGAATTTAAGGTCTTTCAGCGTCCGGCAAAACCGAAAACCAAAAGAATCTCTTAAGGACTCAAAAGCAATATCCTTCGTTCTCCTTGCTTTCTTCTCATATATCGTCCTCTGCCATACTTCGTTTATATCATTCTTCATTTATTTTCGCCACAAAAATTAAATCGGACTCTCCGAAAAATGGAATAAAAAATTTGTCTAAGATAGAAAGTGTTTCAGAAGCAAATGAAAACCTATTAGCAATTTTGATAGCAAAATTAAAGATATTAAATGAAAATAATGTATTTCTTAGTATTCCTTCAGCCTTTTTTGTTTCTATAACTCTAAAATTATTGTTATATAATTTTTCTTGCAAGTTTTCAATTGTACATCTCCTAACGTGACCAACCTTTTCGTCGAACCTTTTAAGTAAACCGATTTTGTAAAGTAAGGAATTACTACTGGGAGCAGAAATTATTAAAATTCCGTTTTTGCTTAATAAATTATGAATTTTTGATAAACACTCATTATCTTTTTGTATGTGCTCAATTATTTCAGAACAAATTACCAAATCAAATTTTCCCTTTGGAAATTTCTCAGGAAAGTCGGCAACTTCAAAATGTGTTTTTTTCACTAGCTTTAGGATTTTTGCATTTAACTTACAACATTTTACTGCCCTCTGAGAAATATCTAGACCTAATACTTTGAAGCCTTGCTTTGCAATGTAAAACGTAAGCGAACCGCTTCCACAACCTATGTCCAAAACTTTTTTTCCTACTAATAAGGGAAAAGTGTTGTTTAAAACGCTAATAATTTCTTTATAGGTAAAGTTTTCCTTTGTAACAACTTTATTTTGCAATCTGATGTGTTCATGAAATTTTTCATAAACCCTCATTTAATCTCCTAATTAATGCTATCTTTTTATAAATTTTATCACCAACCACGGATATTGACAAACTCTTATTCAATATCTTAACCTCTAGGTAGAGTGAAAAAGATTACTTTTTTTATTTTCTTCCTTATCTTGTTTTTTGTGTTCTCAAAATTTTCTTTTGCTTCTGTTTATTTCGAAGACAATTTTGATGATGGAAATGCTAATGGTTGGCAAGTCGAACATTTTACTCCACCTGACCCCAATCACCCCAACTGGCAAGAATCTATATGGACTGTCAATTCTGATAAACAATATGGTATTAGGTTACCTTATGGAGATATGCGAACTTTTTCAACCAACGGAAGTTTATCTTGGACGGATTATATCTATTATGTCCAATTAATTGGAAAAGAAGGTATCGACAAAAACATAATTTTTAGATATCAAAACAAAAACAACTGGTACGGCTTTCATATGGTTCCAGATGGTGTTCATTTAGGAATGATGATTAATGGATCTTATTCGTTTGACACACGCGTTAGCAACTTTTTCTTCACAAATGATAAAATCTATAATCTAAAAATCAAAATAAGTGGTGGCTTAGTATCTTTCTATGAAAATAATAATCCTATTGTTGAAAATTACCCTGTATGGAACAATCCTTTATCCTCTGGTAAAATAGGACTCTATGCATCAACAGGCGCAAACTATCCGACCTCTGTTTGGTTCGATAATGTAATGGTTTGCAGCTTGGATGAACCTTGTGAAACCCCCTCTCCAACTTTAACACAAATTCCTCCTTCGCCTACTCCTCTTCCCCAAACCCCTACCCCACTTCCTCCTATAGTTTTTCTTCCTGGCCTTGGCGGAAGTATTAATTTTAAAGAAATGTTCTTGGAAATTCCTGATCCCTCCGGCTGGAGGATGACCCCAGGGGCCAATGTCTATAAAAACCTCCTAAAAGCCTTTGAAGGAAATCCTAATTTCTATGTTTTTTACTATGACTGGAGAAAATCTATTTTGGATTCTGCCCAAAAACTTAATGATTATATTCAAAATATTGTCAAGCCGTGGAATAACAAAGTTTATTTGGTGGGCCATTCGCTCGGCGGACTGGTCGGAAGAGCATGTGTTCAAAGAACAGCCAATAATTGTTTTGCAGAGAAACTGATCACGGTTAGTTCCCCACATTTAGGAGTAGTTGATGCCTATCCCCTGATTGAAGCCGGTGAAATTTGGAGAAAGGGAATCGCCAAACTTGCTTTGGAAATTCTTATTCATTATTACCAAAAACCCGGTGAAACCAAGAGAGAAACAATAGAAAGAGTTGCTCCTGTTATTAAAGAATTCCTCCCAAATTTTGACTATCTATATAAAAATGTCTCTCCAATCCCCTTCGGTAATCTATCCATCCAAAACCCACTTCTACCTCAACTTGCCGATATTTCTTTTGTTAAAGATATTACCAAAACTATCACTGGAAATTCTTTTTCAACCTTAAGAGGCCTTAACGTCACTGACCCAAATTGGCTCGATAATATCTTAGGTAATTGGCCAGATGGTAAACCAATAGATAAAATTTATTCAAATGAGGGTGATCAAACAGTATTGTTACTTAGTTCTAAAATGGGAGATCTGCCAGTCAATAATTTTACTTTTGATTTAGATCACGGAGGAATTATTTCCGACAAAAACGCTCTTACCAAGATTTTTGAACTCCTTGATTTTAGTTTTGATACCAATTCTTTTTCAGCCTTAAACAACTCAGAGAATTATTTGGTTTTCTTTGTTCACTCAGCGGTTAAAATCTCTTTGGAAGAGAATCCTCCTGATACATATGCCACAGATGAGATAGTCATTGTTCCTAATCCTGAAGATAAAATTTATCACCTCAATGTGGTTGGCTTGAAAGATGATTTTTACACACTTTCTGTAGGCCAAATATTGGGTAATAGTGTAATTTGGAATGAATATTTCAATAAAATCGATCTTGGAACAACTCAAAATTTTCAGTTTTCAATCGATACTCAAAACCCTAAAACAGACCCCATCCTCGATCTAAATGGAGAAATCATTAAAAAAATGCTAAGAACTACCATAAGTGAATTCAGAAACGAAATCGCTCATTTGAAGATCAAGTCTGATAAGAGTTTCTTATTCAAGCAGTTAAATGATATCCATCAAGGAATAAAAAATCCTCAAAGCGCTTTCTCGGCCTTATTTATGTTGCGACAAAATGTTGCTGAATACGAAAAGAATAAAACCATCAACAATGATACTGCTAACCTATTCAGGAGCAAAGCCAAATTGATTGCTAATTTTCTCGAGACGATTTTTTTTACTACTGGAGGCACGTCAACAATACAAGAAGCTCAGCTATTAATAGACGAAGTGAAAGATATAGTCAACACTATAGAATCAGAGGCTAAGTTAAGTCGAAATGGTGGACTAGTTTACCTTGAAGCTCAAGAAAAGCTCCAAAATGCAGAAGAATATTTTAATGACGAAAAATATTTTCAAGCGAAAATTTATGCTATGGAAGCAAAGGATCTCTTTCAAGAATCAACCTTGATTAAATAATACAATTTTATCTTTCTGTTTCTAAGAATATCAATTAATCACTTACCTCGAACTAGCTTCACATCCTTAGGCTGTAATACGTTCACATCTCCTGCCAGGACATAAATTTTCACAGATTTACTCTTAATTTCCCGGGGAGCATGCCCTCGCCCGCAATAGATTGCGGGGATTTGGCAAAGCGGTTATAATCAAGCGGTAATCTAAGAATTTACTACAACAATGAGTGAAAGAGAGATATTGGCCTCTGAAAGGATGACCAAAGCCTGGAAACAAATGAGCCAGGGAGAAATAAAAAGGTATCTTAATGGAATTGATCCGAACAGACTCAAACAGTTGAGAAATGGCGGGATTCCCAAAGAAGGAGAAGAGAATATTGCTGGCTATTTAAAGGCAGTAGAAGAGTACTTAAATTCTAAACCCGAAGGTGTGAAACTATGATGAAGAAGAGCGAAAATTGGTCAGCGGAGGTGGCAAAAACCAGCATTGCTTTGGATTTGGAAGAGGGAGTTTTTACTTGGGATGACCCGGAAAAAATCGCTGCCTCGTTAAAAATGTCAGCAGAAAATAGTCTGAGAAAAAAAGGAACTTCTTTCCAATCTGCCATGAGTATGCTTAATTTTTATATCAACCGAGCCGGCAAAAATTTACCGCTAGAGCGTAAAAATGTTTTAGAGCAAGCCAAAATTGAACTTCGCCAGCTTTACGGGAAAAGCTGATTCTTAATCTGCGATATAATAGCTTTGTCAAAGAAGATTGTAGGGTGTAAGACGTTCATTTTTCGGAGGTGTGAGCGTATCATACGGTTTATAACTATCGGTTATTGTATTATGAAAAAAATTCAAGTTCTCTTGATTGACCAATGCATAAAAGATAATCTAATGGAAGCCAAGAGAAAGTTATATTGTGCATATTATCCAAATACCAGACTTCATATTGTTAATTCATTAAGAGGGTTAAAGAGGCTGGCAGATAATGAAGAACTGGGTTTTTTTGAAGTCGTGGTTGGGCATATGAGCTTTGAGGGACTTGATGATTTTATGTGTCAGTATAGAAAGGATATGTTTTGGTCAAGAATGGGAATTGTAACAAATGAAATTGTTACCAGTGAATTGTCTAAAGTTGTGATGGGTCTATTTTCCCCCGATTTTCTTTCTGACTATTCAGACAAAGATTTTATCCGCCAGCAAATAAATAAAAGAGGAATTACTCAAGAAGAAGCTGAATGGAGAGGGAGAAAATTATTAACTTCAGCCGTGAGTTTTGATTTAGAAGGGGAGTTAATCAGACGAGAACGAGACTATTAAACGGCTGATAGAAGTTTGTCTTTATACTTGATAACTTCACCCCCTTAGGGTGTAAAACATTCACAGTTGGCACTTAATATAACCAAATACCGGAGAAGTGAAGTTTACCTTGAGTACTTCGACTACGCTCAGTATAAACATCCGAAGGGCTGTATCACTCGTGAAGTGTGAAAATGCTGAGCTATTATGACTTATTCTTTTTGTAAGACTGCAACTATATAACCATATAACCATCTTTGTTTTCTGGGCTTTGCTCGACAGTTTTTAATCTCAGATCATGTAGTTTGTCTTGTGTCATCCATCCTCCATGTTCAGGAAACAAAGCGGCACCTGTATACCTTTTTGGATTATATCCTGAGGGAATAGCACCATAGCGACAGTTAATTAACATAAACTTTCCAGAAGCTAAAGATCTCGACATATTCGCGAGGGCAAGCTTTTGACAATCTCCATTTAATAAATGAAGGACATTGGTGCATGTGATGAAATCATAGGGGGCGTATTTTCTGATTGGAAGATACTCAATAGGTCCTAAAAGCGTATGAAAATTCCCTGATGCTAGCCCCTCTCGAAAAGACGATGGTATATCGGTGGTAAGCAAACCCACTTTTAACTCTTCTTCAGTCTCTTTCTGTTCTAATTCGGAAATCCCTGGTATAAGTTTAGTATCTCGAGACAAGGTATGTGTAACTGCAGAAGCGTGTTGGGTTCGTTTAAGATAAAGATCCCATGCGTTTTTGAATGGAGGGTGTTCACAATAATAAGATAAAGTTAAAAAGATTTGTTGTCGTATTCGAATATCGTCTATTGCTAAAGGGTTTTTATCCACAAGGGTGAGAGAGTAGTCAACATGTTCAGATTGGAGATATGCTGATATTTGATAAGGTTCATAAGGGCAAACAAACGGAATTTGATAGTAACCCAAACCAACGTCTAATACTGATAATGGATTGACTCCTCTAAGGTATCTATCGATAGTTTCCGTAGCCTTGAGACCACGTAAAATTGATGTTTGTAATTCAATATCGGCAAAAATCTGCTCACCAGGAGTATAACTCTCTAAACTTGGGAGCCAGGGTGGTAATCTTTGTTGTTCTTGCTCATTCATGTGATTACAAAAGGGAATCTCTGTTTAACGCTTTTACTTAGTAAACATACGCAAGAAAAAGAGTAATTGTATTTGTCCACAATATAGTCATTATAATTTTATAATACAAATTATACTAAGCAACTAGAGCGTAATATGCTCACAGTTGATGGTTAATATAACCAAATACCGGAGAAGTGAAGTTTACCCTGAGTACTTCGACTAGTTCACCCTGAGTGAAATCGAAGGGCTCAGTATAAACATCCGAAGGGCTGTATCACCCGTGGGTGCGAAACCTAAAAACTACTAACCCTTCCTCTTCCTTATTTCACTAATTACCTGATTCACCAAAGTACTAGCCGAATTATTGAAAAAAACAGTCGCTTTACTTGGTTTACTTATTTGTTTGCTCAAATTTGGAAGGAGGTCTGCCACACCGCCTGTGCCAGTCAATACACCAATAACTTTTCCCATATCATATAAATTCGTAAACTCATTGAGGCTCCCCCACCGACCAGAAATAATAATTCCCCCCTCACATGTAGCAGTACTTAATATATTACGATACTTTCTTGCAACATTTACATCGCTTACAAATTCGAAATCTGATGGAGTATATATAAGACGGGAGTAAATTGAGTTATCATCGTCGGGCGTACAAGCAACTTGTCCCTCGTAGTCAGTTGCTGGCGAGAATCCCCAAATTTCAACTCGATTTTTCTTATATGCAGCTAAAGCCACTTCGTAAGGTAAGCCAATACAAGCACCTGTAATAAGAATAACGTCAGCCTCAGCCAATATTTCGCCTAGCTCTCGTGCTTTAGCAGTAATTGCCTCTGAGTCGTATACTGCAGAGCCAAAAAATACCGATTTTTTCTTTCATACGGTGCTATTTTAGCATAAGCTGGGTATGAAAGTGTGAAGCTAGTACACTCGTCGAGGGTGAAACCATACACATTCAATCTGCTTAACAAAACCCAGACTTTGCCGATTTAGTTAAAATGGCAAAAGCCCTATTTTCTGCATTTTTGCTACTTCATGTTAAAATAACTATGTGAAAGAGAGACCTAAACCATCTTTAAGTGAACTTTTTTCAAGCCTGTCGGGTGAGGGGAGAAAGCTCCTAATATCTATGTCCCTCCCGAGACTGGCGTAACGAAGGAAACCATCGCAGCTTTTTCAAGAATTGAAGAGGAGAAGCTTAATTCCGCCATGAAGGAACTTAATGAGCGAGGTTTACTTGAATCAGGGATCTTGGAAGAAGGACGGTTCGTGGTTGGTGAAGGAGACAGGTATCGCTTACCACCTAAGGTATATGAGCAAGTGGTAAGAATCTTCCTTAATCTTTAATAAACTTCCGAGGGCTGAAAGCCCTCGGTATTTGCTTTAAGTTTTCAAGAGTTTGCAGAACTTTCAAACTCACTTTGTCTCTCAAATCGGAAGTTTGAAAGAGATTGGCATTCATCCCAGGACTTAAAGTCCTGGGTTTTCTGCCAACTCTTATAAAACTAGCTTAACCCCTGAAGTTTATCTTGGTTGACGATTTAAGCCAAACTTTAAAAGTAGTCTTGAGAAAAAATTAATCTCACCGATGGGAATGGCATTAATAGGAAGTACTCCTTCGGGAAATTGATAACCCTTAATGTTTACTAAACCGCTCACACGATAGATTTTTACTGGATCTGCTTGAGGAAAGCCGGGATTGTTTTGTATCTTCGGTGGATGTTTTTCTCCTTCAAAATGCTCCGCAAATTCCCTAAGTGAACCACTCCTTTGACGGCAAACGATTTCTTTTCTTCTCTTTGTTGTTCTTGGCGATACTGGTTCTTCTCCTTGCCCGAATTCTGGTGTTCTTGCCATATATACCTTCGTTTCGTTCTTTCAAACACAATTATAGATGAATTTATAGAAAAATCAAGAATTGGAAACTAAAGTTATTTTCCAACAGTAGCTTCACCCCCTTAGGGTGTAACGTTCACTACAATATTTCTGCGTCTACCACCTCGACACGTCTTTTTTATGAAGATTTATTCCCGTTTTAATCATCGAAGTGATTAATATAACAAACATGATTAGGCAAAGAATGGCTATAGCAATATCATATTGAGAAAACATCTGTCCCAAGACGAGAAAAGTGAAAGTCTTTGAAAAGTACATATATATGGCTAGTAAACTAATAATAATTCGAAATTCGGTTGGACCAAACAGTCCAAAAGAATATTTAAAGGTGTTTTCTATAGATTTTACTATCAGCACGTGAGTTTCTAGCGCTAAATATAGTGCCACCACAATAAGGGCTAAATCTATACGTACATAACTGGAATATCCAAGTCCAATACCGGCGACAATAACCGAGAGGGAATCTACGGTGTGGTCAATGTAATATCCATAAATTGGGCGTGTCTTCTTTCTGAATCTTGCGAGACTACCATCAAAGGAATCACCAAACCAATTTATAAAAAGACCAATTATAACCAAAGACAAATATTGTTTTTCAGTTGAGCCAAGAATAAACCCTACGGCGCAAATGATAGTCCCTATAAATCCAATTACCGTAAGATGGTCTGAGTTTACGTATGAAGGAATTCTTGGGCAAATATATTCTTTTGCCTTTTCTTCGAGTTTGGCGGTTATACCTGTGTTAATAGATTCGTGTTCATCTCTTTTGTATTTTGATGCTTCGACCTGCAAATTTTTTAGCACTATCTCTTTTGCCCATTTCTTTATTACCGGTACTATTTGTTCGGAAAAGATCTCTTCAACTTCGTCTTCAAAGAAAAACTCAAACACTCTATTTTTATTGTCATTAACGGTCATATTTAGCTGATTATATAGAAACGCAGGCTATAAAACGAGCATGGTTTCACCCCCTTAAGGTGTAATATGTTCACCAGCAAATTTCAACTTCAAAAATTACTTACCTTTGATAGGATTTAGAAACTTTTTGGTATAATACTGACATGAACATTGTCGAATACAAGGAAAGTCTACAGCTTCCCCTAAGGCAAGCTTCTTTATGTTTTTTTATTAAGGATGGCGATGTTCTTTTGGCGATGAAAAAAAGAGGTTTCGGGAAAGGAAGATGGAATGGCGTGGGAGGTAAACCAAATAGTGGGGAAAATATTGAATCGGCGGCCAAAAGAGAAGCAAGAGAAGAAATAGGGGTAACTCCAAAAAGTTTAGATTGGGTAGCGACCCTGAACTTTTATTTTCCCCATAATTCTGATCGGAATCAGCAAGTAGTGGTATTTTTTACTGAAGATTGGGATGGTGAACCCACAGAAACCGAAGAAATGAGCCCTAAATGGTTTAAAAGAGACCAGTTGCCCTTTGATTCTATGTGGCCAGATGATATTCACTGGTTACCACTTGTTTTTGGAGGAAAAAGATTAGAAGCAGAATTTTTATTTGGGGAAAATGATGTTTTGTTGGATCTTAGGTTAAGCGAAATTAAGAGTAATGTTTGAATAGTAAGTTCTCAGTTTATAACTTCACCTCCTTAGGCTACAATACATTCATTTTTTTGGTAAGACCTCTCTTAAAGACAGGAGAAAAGATTAAAAAAGTATTTTTTGTGTTTTAGCTCGTGGTTTTGTACAATCAGGATATTAATTTTTCCTAAATATGGCGCAAAGCGAATTAGAATATAATTTAGCCGGCGGTTTGCTTCTCACCATAAGAGAAGGAGATTTCGGGCATCTTCAAGAAGATCTGTTTAATTCTGGTTATCGGTACGGATGTCTTCTTCCCTTTCGAGCTTTAACCAGGAAGGAAGGAATTGAAACTTTGAAAAATTCCCCCCTTCAAATTGTCCATATAGAAGAAGCCTAGAATCCGACTAATGAAGACAATTTGCTAAAGGCAGTCTTTGCGGGGCTCCTTGGGTATTATAAAAGATTTCAGGGAGACAAATCTCAGCCTCCAATTGTGCAGGATTCCCTTCTCCCAGGCAAATTAACCTGTAAAAGACTTTTCGAGGAACTATTTAAGACT
>Ga0066639_10004392_pt1 | contig 12018 bp, 11 predicted proteins | sample CryGeyCG2114_010_2_FD_59504 | JGI IMG/M metagenome (GOLD analysis project Ga0066639, IMG submission 59504) | Groundwater microbial communities from aquifer - Crystal Geyser CG10_big_fil_rev_8/21/14_0.10 | ecosystem: Environmental > Aquatic > Deep subsurface > Groundwater | place: USA: Utah... | reverse complement strand
AAGAGTTACCATTGAAGCAATCGAATCTCCGGCACGCAGCTTCATGATGCGTACCCCTTGAGTTTGTCGTCCTTGTAGTTTCACTTCATTAAGGCTGGTGCGTATTACCTGTCCTTTTTTTGAAATCGCGACAAGTTCTCCTCCTTCTCGGTCGATAACTTCAGCACCAATGATCTCTTTTGTTTTAGGTGTTATCTGAGCTGTTTTGATACCGGAACCTGCTCGTTTCTGTACTTTATACTCACGCATCTGTGTTTTCTTACCGTATCCGGTGCCAGAAAGTACAAACAAGGCTTTATCTTTTGAATCCTTTTCTACAATCCCTGTTCCAATAACGATGTCGTCTGTGCCTAGCTTAATGCCGCGCACACCTGCAGCAGTGCGCCCCATTTCACGAACATCACTTTCGTTGAAACGAATCGCCTGTCCTTTCTTTGTGACCATAACGACATCGTCTCCCTTACCCAAGAAATGGGTAGAGATGAGTCTATCTTTACCATTAAGTTTTATGGCAATAAGGCCACTACGACGCACCTCGTGGAAATGCTCAGCGGCAGTCTTCTTAACGGTACCTTCGTGAGTCGCCATCAAAAGCGACAGATGATCACCTTTTTTCAAATCTTTAGGCATTGGTAAAATTGAAGTCACGTTTTCATCTTGCTCGAGTTGGAGGAAGTTCATAATAGACTTGCCTTTGGTCGAGCGTTTCCCCTCAGGTATCTCGTACATCTTCGTACGATACACTTTTCCTCGATCGGTAAAGAAGAGGAGGTCTGAGTGTGCTCCCGCCGTTAAGAACGAGGTCACAACATCTTCTTCCTTGGTATTCATATCTATAACGCCAACACCACCACGACGCTGTCGACGATACTCACTTGGATTCGTTCGCTTAATGTATCCCCCCATAGTGAGCACTAACGCAAATTCATCGTCGGGAATGACATCCTCCATAGAAAAGTCTTTGTTGCCTCGCTTCATTATTTTTGTACGACGATCGTCGCCAAGTCGATCTGCAACTTCCTTCAACTCTTTCTTTATAAGAGTCATGAGCTTCGCTTTGCTCTTAAGTAGGCTCTCCAAATCCAAAATGAGTGTCTTGAGCTCTTTAAGTTCGTCGTCAATCTTCTTACGCTCAAGGTTAGCAAGTTTTTGCAAACGCATTTCAAGAATCGCTGTTGCCTGTATGTCTGAGAATTTGAATGTCTTCATCAACCCGGCATGAGCAGTTGGTACATCCTTACTCTTTTTGATCAGGGCAATTACCTTGTCTATATTGTCGAGCGCTTTCTTTAGTCCAAGCAATATGTGTTCTCGCGCACGTGCTTTATCGAGATCAAACTGAGTACGTCGGGTGACCACTTCAATTCGATGCTCGACATACGCTTCAAGCATTGCCTTAAGCGAAAGTGTCTTAGGAATTCCGTCCACCAAGGCAACCATGTTGTAGTGAAAAGTGTCTTCAAGTTGTGTGTGTTTATACAGATAGTTAAGTACTGATTGTGGGTGGGCTGTTCCTTTGAGATCAATCGCGACGCGAATGTCATCAAGAGTGGTTGATTCATCTCGAAGACCCTTAATGCCCTCGAGTTTCTTTGACTGCACTAATTCGGCGATTTTTGTGATTAGGTTTGCCTTGTTTACACGATATGGAATGGACGTGATAATTATTTGTAGCGTTCCTTTTTTGTCTTCAACAATTTCCGCCTCTCCACGAACTACTACTCCGCCACGTCCTGTGGCGTAGGCATGTGCAATATCTTTCTGGTCGAACGCAACACACCCCGTTGGGAAATCGGGACCCTGCACAAACTTGAGCAAGTCCTCGGTTGTTGCTTTAGGATTATCGATAAGGTGCATTACGGCATCTGCCACTTCCCTAAAGTTATGTGGTGGGATGTTCGTTGCCATACCCACGGCAATACCAAGAGTCCCGTTTAGCAAAAGATTGGGAGCGGCGGCTGGCAATACGATAGGCTCCTGTTCAGTGTTGTCATAGTTTGGACGAAAATTGACTGTGTTCTTGCCCAGATCTTGCAAGAGTTCCATCGCCATCGGCGAAACTTTTGCTTCCGTGTAGCGCATAGCAGCAGCATTATCACCATCGATTGATCCGAAGTTACCTTGCCCGATGACCAATGGGTAGCGCATAGTGAAGTCTTGCGTAAGGTTTACCATCGAGTCGTACACGGCAGTATCACCGTGTGGGTGGTACTTACCAATAACCTCACCAACTACCGTCGCTGACTTTCGCGTTTTTCCTCCGGGAGAAAGGTTGAGTTTATTCATCGCGTAGAGAATACGGCGATGAACTGGCTTCAAACCGTCTCGCACATCAGGAAGCGCACGTGACGTAATAACCGACATCGCATAGTTAAGATACGACTCACGCATTTCTCCCGAGATACCCTGGCGCATTACTCCTTTTGCGATTGGTGGTTTTAACTCCCCGCCGTCTGTGTTAGAAGAATCTTTTTTATTGTTATCTTTTTTTTCTGCCATATGTTTATCGTTGCGTATCTAACTCCTCTTCTGTAACAATGATGTTGTCGACTTGCACATCTCCGTTTTTATCGACAGACAAATCAACCGTATTCTTTCCTTGCACCTCGCTGGCTGCTCCTACTTCCTTAAGAGCGCGTTCGAGCTGCTGGTATTGAACTGAAAATTCATTCACCGAATTCGATATTTCGTTTTGTACCCCTTTGAGCCCTTCAGTTGCATTTGCAGTTTGTGCCTGCTGTTGTGCCTGAGCTACCGGAGCATTTGTTCGAAAGAAAATAAGACCCCACATGAGAAATAGTATGAGCGCCACAACCCCTGCAGCAATTGCCGCAAATGCAAAACGTTCTTCTTCTGGTCGCTCTCGCATGTGGTCAATAACATTCATACACCTATTATGACTTCAGAACAACGACCTCGCCAGACTTACCTTCGAGATCTTTTTTCTTAATTGTAAGCTTCTCTACAGGTTTTACATCGTCTACGCCGGCTTCTTTAAGAAACGCCTTGAGGGCACCGGCCTCTCCCATTCCATCATAATGGATAGGAATGACCACTTTCGCCTCAAGTGCAACGGCAAGCGAATGTGCCTCAGCACTCCCTAAAACTCCATCGCCACCGATGGGGACGAAAAGAATATCAACACTATCCATACCCTCAATAATTGAAAGGTCGGGCTTCTTTTCAGAAAGTGCTCCGAGAAACAAAAGATTCATTTCTTCAAAATGAACAGAGTAAATAGTATTTATCGTAGCGTCTTTACTATATTCTGATTTAGAAGAAAACCCATTTATGAAAACCCCCTGGACCTCGTACTCACCTGGACCCTGCACTACAAATTGTTCCTTCCCGCTTCGTGCAACTTCGTCAATGCCATTGCAATCCGGATGATTGAGTGAAATGAGGGCGATGTCTGCTCCAAAACGTGTAGGAGCTATTTTTGAATTCTTAGAGATCGGATTAAAAGCGAGCACGGTATCTCCAAAACTCACTTTTATAAACTCTCCTTTATGGTGTGTAATTATCATATGAATCGCAAGTAAATCCGCACGTATTCGATGCGGATTAACTCTTTTATTATAGCACGAAACCCTTTGCTTTTTAAGCGTAAAAGAGTATAGTGTTCCTGCCCAAGAATGCGTCAGATGATCCGCTTTCAAAGCGAAATTTGATGAATCAGTGTGAGTGCACAGTCAAAAAATTCGCGGCAATGCTGTACAAAGCATTGGTAAGAATTTTTTGACAAGTAATCGCGCTGGGTCAGTATATTTTTAGCTGGAATGGGATCATCTGACGCATTCTGATTAGGGCTCTTTTAGTAGCTTTGTGGCATGGTAACCCTTGTGTATATGAACCTTTCGAGACCCTAGGTACACATCACATGCACAACATTATAATAATGAGTACAACAGCAAAAGAAACTGAGGCTCAAGAAGACAGCGAGCCTCGAAGCAAAAAGGACTCACCGATGGCGGCCCTCATTGCCGACATCGCTTCGAGTCCTGAAATAGGAGATCTCGTAGAAGGCCCTGTTGTCGACATCGATCGCGGGCGCATCTACATTGACCTCCACCCATTTGGAACTGGTATTATCTACGGGCGTGAATATCTCTCAGCTCGTGACATTCTAAAAAACGTAAACCCTGGCGACACGGTCGCCGCAAAGGTTGTTAGCACAGAAAACCCAGACGGTTACATCGAAGTATCTCTTCGTGAAGCACGTCAGGCACTCGTATGGGGAGAAGCTGAAAGCGCGATGAAGAATAAAACTCCTCTCGAACTTACCGTTAAGGATGCGAACAAGGGTGGTCTTATTGTTGAGTGGCAGGGCATCCAAGGATTCTTGCCCGCATCACAACTTTCTGTTGAGCACTATCCACGTGTGCCAGACGGCGATAAGGATCGCATCTTTGCAGAACTTAAGCAGCTCGTCGACCAAAAGATTACGTTGCAAGTCATCACTGCTGACGCAAAAGAACAAAAACTTATCTTCACCGAAAAAGGAATCGATGCTGAAGACAAAGCAGAGATGGTTGACAAATACCGTGTTGGCGACGCACACGACGGAGAAATTACCGGCGCTACCGACTTTGGCGTCTTCGTAAAACTTGAAGATGGGTTAGAAGGGCTCGTACACATTTCTGAAATGGACTGGGCACTTGTTGAGGATCCCAAGAGCCGTTACAAAGTTGGAGAAAAAGTTCGTGTACAAGTCATCGAAGTTAAAGACGGAAAGGTCTCCCTCTCGATCAAGGCACTTACGGACGATCCGTGGAAAGCAGCGTCTGAGAAATACAAAAAAGGCGACGCAGTTAACGCTGTTATCATCAAGTACAACAAGCACGGGGCCCTCGCCTCAATTGAAGAAGGTGTTGCTGGACTCGTACATGTATCAGAGTTTGGTGGCAGCGAACAACTCCGTGATCAACTAAGTCTCGGAAGTTCGTATCCGTTCACCATTACGCTGTTTGACTCTAAAGAGCACAAGATGACGCTCTCGTTCGCAGGCGAAAAGAAAGAAGCGTAATAAACCTTATTGCGTAAGAAACAAAACACCCGCATTTATGCGGGTGTTTTGTTATGCAAATAATTTAGAATAAGAGGGGTGAAAATTAATTAAACTGATTCATCGCGGGAACTCTTCCCTGATCAATAATCGTTTCAGTAGCCGCCGTAGTCTTTTTTAAAATACTCTTGAGAGACTCCTGCTCTTTCTTCGTAAATTCTCCGAGAAGAAAATCGTGCACCTTCTGTTCTCCTTGGGGTTTTTTTATTTTCCCGCTCGGCGTTGTAGGAGCAACCCCCACACGGATGCGCACAAAATCTTTTGTCTTCAAGCTTCGAACAATCGACTCAATGCCTTTGTGACCACCACTTCCCCGCCCATACGAAATCCTGAGCTGCCCAAATGGCAGGTCGATATCGTCGTACACAACAATCAGTCGCTCAGCTGCTTTTACACTTGGTATAAAGGTAACAACGGCACTCCCCGACTTATTCATGAACGTCTCTGGGAGAACTAGTGTTGCAGTGTGTTTTCCCACACTCCCCTTCGCAACGAGACTCTTGGACTTTTTATCTTCCTGAAAACCTCCAAAACCGATCATGTGTTCAAATGCCTCCACAACAAGGCGACCAGCGTTGTGGCGTGTGTGCATATATTCTTCACCTGGGTTTCCAAGACCAACTATCGTAAATTTCATCTCTCACAGTGTACCGCGACATTCAAAAAAATAAAAAACGCAGCTTGCAAACATCTTACGCTTTGCGTCAAGAGAAACTCTTGTAGTACAATGCCCGCATGTTAGCTGATTCACATCTCGACTCTCTTGAAGTTAGAGAACAAGACCAGCATGCTCCTTTAGAAAACGACTCCGGGTCGCGTGGCGGATCAGCGCGCAATCTTATTCTCTTCGGACTCCTCGTTCTTCTCATCGTTCTCCCCATCCGTTTATTCGTGGCAAAACCTTTCATCGTATCGGGCGCTTCAATGTTCCCTACTTTTGACACCTGGCACTACTTGATTATCGACCAGTTTAGTTACCGAATCGAACCGCCTCACCGTGGTGATGTTGTTGTTTTTCGATACCCTCAAAACCCTTCGCGATTCTTCATTAAGCGTGTTATCGGACTACCCGGAGAAACTGTCCAGCTCAGCGGCACAGCGGTGACCATATTGAACAACGAGAATCCCCAAGGATTCACTTTAGACGAGCCTTACATTTCGCCTGAGCAACAAAAAGAAACTGAGCTCACCATGAAGCTGGGGGACGACGAATACTTTGTAATGGGTGACAACCGAAAGGCTAGCGCCGACTCGCGATACTGGGGACCCCTGGAAACAGAACGTATCATAGGCCGTGCATATATACGACTGTTCCCTCTTAACAAAATTGACATTTTACCGGGTGCCGCTTCGTACCTCATTACTAGCGAAACAATATAGCCATGCTCACTGTAGCCCACACGAACTGCGCTAGCACCGGAGAGCTGCTCGACCGCTCTTTGGATACACTTGAATTCTACGGATTCGACTCACTTGACCACGTATTGAAAGAGCGAAAACCTGCGCGAGTAGTAAAAATAGTTGGAACACCCAACCTTGCACTTCCTAGCGAGAAAAAACTTGTTGCTGCAACTAAATGTTTTGTCTCACATGGGTTTAATCGACACAGTCGACCACGTTTTGTGTATCAGATGGAGAAGAGCGGCTCAAAAACTGCCTCGTTAAACCTCCACGCAATTGGCAGTGGTTCAGCAATTGCCGAAGGAGTCCTTATCGCTACCCTTGCGACACTCGTGCGCGACGCCGGTCTTCCAAATTTTATGGTTCATATAAACAGCATTGGGGATCGCGAATCTTCGACGCGCTTCGTTCGAGAGCTCACCAGCTACCTTCGCTCGCGTATCAACGACATGCCCACCTACGCTCGCGACGATATGCAGGCCGGCAATCCAATACGTGCGTTCACACGTCTTGCAGAGAAAGGTAGTGACATCATCTCTGGTGCACCAAACCCTATGGAATTCTTGAATGACGAGAGTCGTGCACATCTACGAGGAGTGCTTGAATACACGGAAAGTATGGGAGTGCCTTATGAACTCGACACCTCTATCCTAGGCAGCAATGACTGCTGGCAGCACACGACATTTGAAGTTCGTATACCAGACGAACATGCAGGTTCTCTTGTTATTGCTCGCGGGGGACGCCACAATGCCCTCGCCCAAAAAAGTTTCCGTATCGATCTTCCCATTGTAAGTGCCATGATTGAGCATGAAATTCATGGCCGTTCGCGTCCCAAGCGCCGCTCTCGTAACGAACCTAAATTCTTTTTTGCTCAATTGGGCCCCCAAGCAAAGATGAAAAGCTTCTCAGTACTTGAGAATTTGCGTGAAGCTGGTGTCCCTGTGTTCCAACAAGTCGCTATTGAAAGTATCGGCTCACAACTAAAACAAGCCGAGGAACGATTGATCCCGTACACAGTTATTATGGGCCACAAAGAAGCTCTGGAGGACACGGCTATCGTGCGAAATATGCAATCTCGTTCGCAAGTTGTCGTTCCACTCGCCAATCTCTCTAGTTACCTCAAGCGGCTAAAAGTGGCCTAACAAAGCCGTCCACTGGTCTTAATTTGTGGACATCCGTCTCTCTTGTATTAAGCATACGCCCCTAGCGCTCTATTCTAAGTTATGGTAAAGTTCTCGACGTTATGGCAACAAATGTTCAAGTAGAAAAATCGGGCAACGAAAACACGGGCGCAGTTTTGCGTAAATTTACACAACGTATGCGTAGCTCAGGGATCGTTCAGAAAATGCGCAAAATTCGCTACCGCGCGCGACCACTTTCTATTACCACCCGACGTAAAGCGGCGCTTCGAAAAATAAACCGCAGTGAGGAATTTGAGCAACTAATCAAAGACGGGAAGCTCTCGGACAGCGTTCGTGGTAAGCGCGTGAAATGGGGAAAGTAAATTTTGAAATCACTACTACTCTAAAAGGCACGCTTCCACGCGTGCCTTTTGAAAATATAAAAAAACACATCCTTGGTAACTCGTATGAGCTCTCCCTCGTACTTATGGGAGATGCACTCGGCCGCCGACTCAACCAAGAACACAAGAAAAAGAACGCCCCAACGAATGTCCTCTCCTTCCCTATTTCAAAAAATGAAGGAGAGATATTTATAAACGTTCGCCGCGCGCAGCGCGACGCGAAAAAATTCGGTCACACGAACCGACAGCATGTAGCGTTTCTCTTTATTCACGGATGTCTACACCTTAAAGGAAGCACACACAGCCCAAAAATGGAAAAAGAGGAGGAGCTCCTATTAGAAAAACTCCTTGTGTAGGTCTTTTCACACAGCAGAGATATTTGAAAGCGGCATACGCGAAGGCTACAATGGGGTATGCGCAAAAATACCGTCGTAGGGTTAGACATTGGTACTTTTCATGTAAAGGCTGTCGTCGCTCAAATTCAAAACAACGGTACACCACCGCACATAATTGGGACTGGCTCCGCGCTTTCTCGCGGGCTTCGCCATGGCTACATAATTAACCTGCACGATATTACGGAGAGCATTCGGAAAGCACTTGACCAGGCGGAAAAAGAAGCAGGAATGAAAATTGATCGAGCATACGTCTCTATTGGAGGTATTGGCCTCGAAGACCGTTATTCCCATGGTGAAGCGATAGTGAGCCGAGCCAACTCAGAAGTATCCGATATCGACGCAGAAAATGCACTCGTTGAAGCAGAGGCTCGCATTAGTCGCGAACTCTTAAATCGTAAAGTAATCCACGCAATTCCAGTTTCATATATACTCGATGGCCAAGAAGTTCTTGGGCGACCAACAGGAATGCGCGGTTCGAAAATAGAAGTGGAAGCAATGTTTGTTACAGTGCTCGAACAGCATCTTAACGATCTTGTAGCAGCAATAGAGGCAGCCGGCGTCGAGACGATAGATATTATGGCCGCCCCCATTGCTGCCAGCTTAGTGACCTTAACCAAACAACAAAAAATGGTGGGTTGTATGCTTGCTAATGTTGGCGCTGAGACACTTTCGATCGTAGTGTTTGAAGAGAACACTCCTATTTCTCTAAAAGTATTCCCGACTGGATCCACCGATATTACAAACGATATTGCACTTGAGCTTCGCGTACCACTCACCGAAGCAGAACAACTTAAACGCGGTATCGTCACTGGCTCCAATCTCCCTCAAAAAAAGCTCGACGACATCATTGCCGGAAAACTGCGACAAATGTTTTCTCTCATCCAAGACCATCTTAAGAAAATCAACCGCGCAGGATTGCTACCTGCAGGGATTGTACTTACTGGCGGAGGCTCAGGAATTGCAACAATCGAGGACTACGCACGTGTCGCGTTAAAACTCCCCTCAGAAACTGCCGGTCTCCGGCTCGGCGAACAGCGTCTTAAAGACGCCTCATGGGCTGTTGCGTACGGCTTGTGTATTTGGGGCGCTTCTACTGATGCCGATACAGTTGGAATAGAAAATGCTCGCGCTGCGGGTGTAAAGTTTCTTTCTTGGTTTAAGCAATTTTTGCCGTAAAATCGGTGCTTTTTCACAAAACTTTCCTTTACCCTTCCACCTTGGTATCATGGGTGAGTTAGACGACCATCCCGGTCTGAGGGGTTGTTGAGTGTGTTCTTGTCGCTTTTGACCAGCAGGCCATTTTAATGTAACGAAATCACAAATCACACCATGAAGCAGGTAAAGCCAGAAGTTGAAGCATTCGCGCGTATTCGCGTTATTGGGGTTGGTGGATCCGGAACCAACGCAATTAACCACATGATTAACTCTAAGGTACAGGGAGTTGATTTCATTGCTGTTAACACCGACGCACAAGATCTCCACCACTCAAAAGCAAAAAAGAAAATTCACATCGGAAAAAACCTCACGCGAGGTTTAGGAACTGGCATGAATCCAGAGCTCGGTCGTCGTGCAGCTGAAGAAACTAAGGAAGAGATCCACGAAGCTATCAAAGGATCAGACATGGTATTTGTTACCTGTGGCATGGGAGGAGGTACCGGAACTGGTGCAGCACCTATCGTAGCCCAAATAGCGCGCGAATCTGGCGCATTGACCATTGGTATCGTTACTAAGCCATTTGCATTCGAAGGGCAACAACGTGCACGGCTTGCGCGTGAAGGAACCGAGAACCTCAAGAAAGAAGTCGATGCCCTTATCAGCATCCCGAACGATCGCCTTCTTACAACTGTTAAAAAGGACACAGGTATCAAAACTGCGTTTGCAATGTGCGACGATATTCTTAAACAAGCAGTCGAAGGTATCTCCGACCTCATCACCACACCAGGAATCATTAACGTCGACTTCGCCGACATTCGGGCCGTTATGGAGTCAGCCGGTTCTGCACTGATGGGTATGGGAACAGCATCCGGTGAAGGACGCGCAGTAAAAGCAGCACAAATTGCCATTCACTCACCTCTTTTGGATGTTTCTATCTCTGGCGCTACAGGAGTTCTCTTTGCAATCGCCGGAGGCGAAGACCTCTCAATGCTTGAGGTTCAAGAAGCTGCTAACGCCATTATCGACTCGGTAGACCCTGACGCACGCATTATCTTCGGTGCAATTTCAGACGAAACTCTTAAAAAAGGTCAGATTAAGATTACTGTTATCGCTACTGGTTTCCCGGAGAATAATAAAAAAGTTGGCGACACTACTGACCAAAAGCAACGCACCTCCTTCTTTGGTGGTACACTCCGAGATGAGAAGAAAGAAGACAGTGAAGAAAAGGTAATTCCCGCTCCAAAGGAAGTCGAGGAGAAGCCTCTCTTGCCATCCCTTCGTCGCACCATAGAACATACGAAATACACGCCATCTCCAGTCAAAACTCCCCTTCCAACTCCGTTCGATAAGAAAGACGAAAGGGACGAAAAAAAGAAGCCACTTCCTGAAGACGACGATGACGACTGGGGAACAATTCCATCATTCCTACGACGCTCAAAGCTCAAATAATCGAATTAAATATAACGTGTTCTTTGTATGTACGATTTAACGATAGTTGGAGGCGGTCCTGCAGGCACCTCTGTGGCCGTGTACGCCGCTCGCAAACGACTTAAAAGTATCCTTATCACTGAAGAGTGGGGTGGGCAAAGCAACGTCTCGGAAGACGTGCAGAACTGGATTGGTACTCCGCACATTTCCGGAGCCGAGCTCGGAAAGGCGTTTGAGGCACACGTGCGCGAATACGCTGATGATGTGGTAGGTATCGTTTCTCCTGCGAAAGTTACAAAGGTTGAAAAGGCGGAGGGCGGGTTTAGAACAACCACCGACAAAGGCGAGGTGTACGACTCGAAAGCTGTCTTTTTGGGAGTTGGTTCTAGCCGACGGAAGCTCCCCGCTAAAGGTGCGGACCAATTTGAACACAAAGGCCTCACTTATTGCGCATCGTGTGATGGTCCGCTCTTTTCTGGCCGCGACGTGGTAGTTGTCGGTGGTGGAAACGCCGGTTTTGAAACCGCTGCGCAACTGCTTGCCTACACTAACTCGGTAACTCTTTTTGAATTTAACGAGAAATTTTTGGCTGACGAGGTAACCGTTGAAAAACTGCAAAAAAATGAAAAGTTCAAGGCATTTACAAACACGGAAGTTACGGAGGTGTTAGGTGACGCTTTCGTCACAAGTATAAAATACAAGAATCAGGCAACGGGCGAAGAAACTGGGATGGCAACCGGCGGTGTGTTCGTTGAGATTGGTCTGATTCCTAATACTGGTATGGTAAAAGACCTCGTAGAGTTGAACGAACGCAACCAGATTGTAGTAGATCCCTACACACAGCGCACAAACGTTGATGGTGTGTGGGCCGCTGGGGATGCAACCGATGGCCGCTACCACCAAAATAACATCGCCTCAGGAGATGCCGTAAAGGCTATCGAGGATATGTACGGATTTTTGCGATAGAAGAAAACTCTTCTTTTGAACACAACCAAAAAGACACGGGCACATAGGACTCTCATGAGAGTCCTATGTGCCCTTTCGCAAAACTA
>Ga0066639_10004391_pt1 | contig 12019 bp, 11 predicted proteins | sample CryGeyCG2114_010_2_FD_59504 | JGI IMG/M metagenome (GOLD analysis project Ga0066639, IMG submission 59504) | Groundwater microbial communities from aquifer - Crystal Geyser CG10_big_fil_rev_8/21/14_0.10 | ecosystem: Environmental > Aquatic > Deep subsurface > Groundwater | place: USA: Utah... | reverse complement strand
GCATTGACAGGCTGTTGATGGTGTTGTGGGAGTGTCAGTCAATTCGCGATATCTATGCCTTCCCCAAAGACGGACAGGCGCGCGATGCCATGCTTGATTCCCCAAGCGAGGTGGATCCAAAACAGCTCAAAGACCTTAAAATAAAATTGGATTTATAGAAAAAGAAAAAAACTGCTTCAAGAAATGAGGCTGTTTTTTTTGCAAATAAAAAAAGGCGACAGGCGTGGTTTTCGCGTGTCGTCTTATAGTTCAAGCGGTATGGAGTCCTTTTCATATCCGAAACGCTCCCCTTGTTTCAGGCAGATCACCACCACGGTAAAGACGCCTTCTCCTTGATCGGGCTGAGGAAGGAGCCTGAGGTAGAATCGCTGATGCTGCTCGAATATTCGGGCAACACCCGGGAGGTTTGCGTGGATGACGTCTTCGTTGAGGTCGGTTGCCTCAATGCCTCCTTGTCTGAGGTCCCTCAGGTTGGCCCAGGCGATGAAGTGGGCTCGGTTAGACGTGCAAAGGACTGTAAGCCCCTTTTTGACCTCTTCTTGTGAATCAAATGGAGTGAATCACTGTACTTCACTCCTTTTCTTATTTGGTGACTTTTGCTACGTCTGCTTGTGAGCATGCTCGTGCACGAGATCGGCATGTGGAAGAATCATTACAGTATGGCCGTCGCGAGAGAATTTTACCATTAAACTCGGCACGGGACATCCGTTTTGCGGGTTTGCCGCAGTAAGGGCATTCAGTATCTTTCAGGTCATGGTCGACATTCAGATAGCCGTAAACGAGCATTGTTCTGCCTCCAAAAATGAACGTAAGCGCCCCAATATATTATAAAAAAATGGTAAATTATGCAAATAAAAAAAGGCTTCGGTTCTAGATGAACTGACGCCTTAGAGTGTTTACTTTCAGCTCTCTAAACCGGCGCGTTTTAGCAGTTGTCCTTTGACAAGAATCGTATGCCTGCCTTTTGAGCAAGAAAGACCGACGAGTACACCTCCTTTGTGCGTCAATACAAGTCTTCGCGTGGCTTTGGGTGCGCTGCATGCTTGGTACTCGCATTTTTGATCGCCGTCATAGTGTTCTTGCCTAAATTCCACGGCATTTTTTGTCCGGTTCATATTCCTCCTATTTGGTATGGAGTCTTATAACACCATCTTTAGTATACACATATTTGAGATAAAAAAAAGACCAAGTTCGACAGATGCGAAAATGATCTTTGCAGTGTGGCAGTATTATGAAGTATGCCTTGCTTCAAGTATAGAGTCGAGACGATCGAGCGAAACAATAGGTTTTTTACGATTAACAACAATTCTGACCATACTTCTGCAAACTTTTCTGTTGCAGACGGGAATGTGCTCATCTCCCTTGCTGACGCTTGTGGTGGCCGTATTTCTACAGGCGAAGCATTTTGGCTGGTTTGGTGAGCTCATAAGCCTTCCCTTGGTTTTTTGTTGAAAGATCAGAAAAGATTTTGATAAAAAATACTGTATCTGAAATTTTAAAGTTTGTAAAGGGTATAGTTTTCTGTTGAAAATATTTTTTCTTTTATTGTATTTAATATTGCGGGAACATATTTTTTTTCTTCCGGGCCAACAAGAACATAATCCGGTGCCGAACCGGGGAAAAAGTTTTCTCCGGTCAGAAAGAAATTTTCTGCAGCCTTTTTGTGTTCAGCATAGTTTATCCCGTGACTCCAGAGATGACCCTCATACCCAAGGTACATACTTCTTCCCGAAAGCATGACCGGTGAGTTATGAATCTGACCTGAAAGTATTATGTCCTCCGGAAATGTTTTTTCGCTGATAATTTTTCCAACGGCTATTTCTTCTGTCTCCCATTCAATCCACTCAGAAGCAGTGGGGAGGAGTATCTGCCACAAAGATAACAGGCCTGTAAGTGAGATAAGTGTCATGCTTACGTAAACAGAGACGGATGCATATTTATTTTTTCTTTCAAGCAATTTGGTAAGTACATACGCCGTACCGGGAAGACAGAATATATAAAAGTATATAAGAATTTTCATGTTGTCCCACTCCCACGGCGCAAGCCTTACTGAGTTTCCTAAGATAAAAAACACTAACCCAAAAATTGCAAATGCCTTAAGCGTGTTTTGTTTTTTTAAAAATAACGAGCATAGACAAAGCAGAAAAAAAATACCTATATTTGCAGACCAAAAAATTAAAATATTATGATCACCGTTCATCCATCCGGAAATCAGACCAAAAAATGTGTCTGATCTTTCGGGAGAATTTCTGTAAAAAAGTATTTCAGGAATTCCAATACAAAGAGTCGGAATAAAATACCAGAGCCAGTTTTTTGGAGGATGTTTTCTTAATAAATACAGTATCGGTATGAGAAGAGCGATTATTGAGTAGGCGTGAATAAGCGGAAGTATGCCCGATAGTATACCTGCAAGCAGTAGTGCTGTTTTGTTTTTTTCTTTTTTGAGAAATAAAAGGATACACAAAGCTGTTGCCAAGCCGAAGAGAAAAGATCGTTGCGGAAGCAAAAGGCTGGTTATAGGGCTTAAAAACTGGTATATGCCGCCATTTTGGGAATTTATCAGGTCTGCACCGGGCAGGTGAAGTAAAAAAGAAAAAATGGAGTCTGAATTTTTTGCATCTGCTATCCATCGGACAAACCCAAACATTGGTGCGGTGAATAAAAAAATTACTATTGATATAACTCCTGTTTTTTTGGAAAAGCTGCCAAGGACAAGTGACGAACAGAATGAATACAGTAAAACAAAAAATGCCGGGAAAAGAAAAAGAAACGGAGCAAGAAAGCTTAAAAAAAGATTCTTGCTCAAGACAAAAAATGATGCACTCAGATAATTTATCATAAACGGATATCGAAGTTTTTCGCTGCCGAAAATAGGATTTTGAAGCGGAATTTTTTGTTCCGCAAAGGCCGTGGTGTTTCCTATATGCCAGGGCAGATCACCAAACGCGGTTGATATGCCCGTATATATACCGTCTTGATCTACGATAAGAAGTTTAGATGCAAGCAAAAGACCGAGGAAAAAAAATATGCTGTATATAAAAACGGCTGTTTTGTCCGTGAACAGCTTTTTTTTAATTACGTGTGTTTTTCTCTTTGCAGCCATTATTACAAATATTGCAGCCAGAATGAAAACAGAACAAATGGATGCGTTTTGAATTTCTTGAAATACAAAGAGCTGGAGGACATAACTTAGGGCTGCATAGGTGCCAAGTCCGAAAACTGTGCCTGCAGAAAACGCCAATATTTTTTCTTCCGTTACATTTCGCAGAGTCACAGCCGCATATCCAAAGGCCGCACAGACACCAAATGTTAGGAAAATGGGTATAAGTTGGAAAACAGAAAAAAGCATATGTGTTATAATTATTGTATCAAGTTACCTTCCTGCATCCAAAATGCATCAGCCAAAACCACAAATATTAAAACTTATTGATCATGTCCGGGCTCTAAAAACCAGCACCGAGGTTTTTTATATTGCCAACGGTGCAAACATTATGTGCGATGCGCTCAAGGATCTGAAAAGAAAAATTGAGCCCGGAATGACAGAGCTTGAAGCGGCGTTTATTTTGGAAAAACAGATGGCGCGACTTGGTGTAAAAGAGGCTGCCTTTAGTCCAATTGTTGCATCCGGAAAAAATTCGGCGAACATTCATCACTGGCCGACAAAAAAGAAAATTCAGAAAAATGATATGGTAATGATAGATTTTGGCGCTGTTATACACGGTTATTGTTCTGATATGACACGTATGTTTTTTATGGGGACACCAACGGCTAAACAGGAAAAAATGTACAAGGCGGTTTTGGAAGCACAGCTTTCCGGCATCAAGGTCGTAAAACACGGGGTGAGCGGCGGTAGAGTCGATAAGGTTGTGAGAAATGTATTAAAAAAATTTAAGTTAAATTCAAAGTTTACCCACAACCTTGGTCATGGGGTCGGTCAGTATATACACGAGTGGCCAAGACTGGGTAAAGAAAGCGTAGATATTCTTGAGGCCGGCATGGTTATTACCATTGAGCCCGGCGTGTATGAGAAAGGATTTGGAGGGGTGAGGATTGAGGATATGCTCAAAGTTACTCCGTCCGGTACCAGTATACTGACAACCTTTCCAAAGGATATTAAATTTTGTATTGTGTAAAAAAATCCCCCGCCTTTTGCTGTTTACGGCAAAAAACGGGGGGAGTGGGGGGGCAGGATGAGTCAACCCGCAAGAGACTTGAGGTTTTTTGGGTCTACTTTCGACCCTTCTTGTCGCCCTTGTTTCGCTTGGATGAGGGACCACCGCATCCGGCGAGTCTGCGGTTTTCCTCCGCACGTGCCGCACGATTGGCAGCCTGACGAGCCTTCCTGGTTGCTGCCTCGTTGGGCTTGTCTTTGATCTCGCGCTCGAGATCAATGATCTCGTCGTCGATCTTTTTCAACGACTCGTCAGCGACTTCTTTGCTACCGAAGTGGATCACGAGACTGTCGTAAACCTCTTCGCCTTGGCCGAAACGTCGGCGCAGACCCTTAGCTTTGTTCAGCCACTCGGTCGTCTGTGCGACCTTTTGGGCCATCTTGGGACCTTTGACCCTGATGTCGCGAAATCCCGACTGGACAAAGTTCTGGAGAAACCCCAGAAGCCGAACGGCGTTTGCCGCACACATTGCCTCGAGATGCTCGTTTGCCTCGTTGATCGCGTCCTCGTGTCGGACCATGGTCGCGCCGACCTGCTCCTCGCCGACCAGGTCGATGAGGCCTCCCCTCAGATGCCCTACTGCCTGAAGGGAAACAAGCATCTCGGAAGCGTTTCTGACACCTTTCTTGAGAGTTCCGATGCGAACCGGAAGGGGAATGTGTTCGAGTCGAGCAGACGCGGTCGCCTCTTCGAGAACCTCATAGATTCTCTCGAGAATTCTTTGCGCCTTCTGTCGTGACAGTGCCTTCAGGCACCCGAGAATACGTCCGACAAGCGCAAATGCGCTTTGTCGATCTCCGGACACCAACTCCATCTTGACTCTTGAATTCGAGGATCTCGGTCTTGAGCCTCAGCAATTCAAGAACGTCGGTGCTGTTGATCGCCACGTCGACCTGACGTGCGTAGTCCACAAGGACATTGTGGTGGGAGCTGGCGTTGACACGGGAAGAAGCAGCGGTCCGAAAAGCTTGCATGGTAACCTCCTATTATGGATGGTGTTTTTGTTTGCCGGTCTTTTGGCCCATGTACCATTAAGTAAAGAACAAAAATCAACTAAGGGTGGCAAACATTCCCCTTTTTTGGTTCAAAACACGCCTTTTCTAACAAATCTCATACAAGAAAAAGTCTATTTTGAATTTTCTTTGTAACAAAATATATTATTTTTGTCAATGTTATCGTAATGGTTCAATACCTTGGCAACACCTGGACGGTAGATGGAGTAAAATTGAGAATATGCCATATTCTCAAAACCCCCACCTTCCAAAGGTCAGAGCAAAGGCGGTAGATTTGGTTCGAATAAAAGGATGGTCAATGTCTCAAACAGCGCGCTATATAGGCGTTCATAAAGCAACCATATCAAAGTGGATAAAACGAGCGCCACGATGCAGGGCTTATAAAATACCAACCAGAAGCTCACGACCCCATACCTCTCCAAACAGGATAGATGTGGATATTGAAAGAAGAATTGTAGAAATTCGTATGAAAAAAGGAAGGTGCGCCCAGGTAATCCACGCTCAGCTCTTGCGAAAAGGCCTGATGGTGAGTGAAAGTACGGTAAAGCGTGTACTGCAAAGATATGGCCTTGTGAAAAAACGAAGTCCATGGAAGAAATATCATCTTTCAGGAGATCGTCCAAACCCTTTAAAACCAGGCCTTTTAGTCCAAACAGACACTATACACATTATACAAACACAAAAAGACCGTATGTATATTTTCACGCTCATAGACTGCTATTCACGATGGGCTTTTGCAAAAGCAAGACAAAGGATTGGAGCAGGTGTTGCATTAGAATTTATCAGGCAAGCTCAGCAAATTTCCCCCTTCTCATTTCACTGTATTCAGTCAGACCATGGGCCAGAATTTTCAACACATTTTACTGAAAGGCTCAAAGTACAGGGTATTCGGCACAGGCATTCCAGAGTGAGAAAGCCCAATGATAATGCTTTTGTTGAGAGATTTAACAGAACGCTGCAGGATGAATTAAAAAGTGAAATAACAAGATACAGACACAATATGAAGAGACTCAACTATGAAATTACTCAGTATATGAAATACTACAATAATGAACGTCTTCGTATGGGAATAAATTTTCAAACGCCCAGAGAAACGTTGCCAAGGTCTTGACTTCTATGCGTGTTATGCGTGTTATACTATGTTTTTCGTTTGTTTATAATAAAAAACCCTTGATAAATAAAAATCAGAGGGATGGAGTATGAAGAAAAGAACAAAAGAAGGCTTTTTTGCCCGAAGTTTATTGCAATGTCCTAAAACCCAAAACCCTGTACTGATGGGGCCGCACGGAATTGTGCTCCGGTTTGCGGCAACGAATGTGAAATAGTACTCACAGAAGCGGCCGAGTGTGTCGGACAGACAACCACATCGTGTTTTTCGATTCTGAAATCACCGCTTGTGCTGCTTCTCACTGGCTGACCCCAGCACGGAGAACGCAAGCCGGGACACGATCCCACATGGATTTTTGTACCTCCGATAACGGCAAGGAGAAATAAACTGTCAATCAAAAAAAGCCTCTGACGCGAATGTCAGAGGGGTGAAGTAATGGGAGCAGCCTAGAAGGCCTGATTTTCTATGAACCCCCGAGAGGGTTCATGCCAGAAAAAGATTCGTCCGTTGTTGCCGAAGTTGCAGGCTGCGTATACGGCTGCCATTACCGGCGCAGACACATTCGGAAGCGACAGAATTACGTCTTTGCCGTTTATGGTAAAACGGGATTGTTCCGGAGAAAGTTCTCCGTCACGTTCTACGTAAACGGCACGTGCGGACTTTGGAAGGCCTTTTTCCCACAGCGGGTCTTCCCGAAGGCCGATGACAATCAGATCGGTATCATCGGATATGTCAAGTGTTTCTCGTGCCGACTCGAGCAGCGGTGTTAGGTTCTCACACAGAAAAATAATTCGTTTACGGCTCTGATCTGAGGTTGTTTGCCTTCCCATCGCAGCATCCTCCAAAAAAAAGTACAGGAAATAAAACAAACTTCCATTGAAGTTTATTGTCTTGATAATACTCTTGTTATATATTCTCTGTCAAATTGTTATAAAATATCCGAAAAGTCTTTTAGCTTTTTTTTACCGGACTTCAAAAGGGTGTTTTGTATGGAAAGAAGACAAAGGGCAGCACACTTTTCTCTTCTTTGAGAAATTTCTATCCCAAGTATTTTTTGCACTTCTTTGAAATTCATTTTTAAAATATCATCGGTTTTTTTCCCGATAACATACTCTCCAAGTATTGAGGCGGCAGCTAAAGAAATTGAGCATCCTTCTCCGGTGAATGTAAAATTTTTTACTGCATCATCCTGTATCTCTACGTCTATATATAATATATCACCGCACGAACGGTTTGATTCGCTGTGTTTTGTCAGCGCACCCTTAAGCCTTCCCCAGTTTCTTGGGTTTTTGTAGTGATCCATAATATTTTGTGCGTAGATATCCATATCTATAAAAAAAATTTTTGCGTTTGTAAAAGTGATTTTTTTAAAACATCAATTTCTTTTTTTGTGTTGTATATTGACAGGCTCACGCGTGCCGTAGATGCTATTTTCAGATCATTGTGCAAAATCTGCGCGCAGTGATTTCCGGAACGAATCATTATGCCGCTTCTTCCAAGTATCTCGCCGACATCGTGAGCGTGTATACTTCCGAGAGTAAATGCGGCGGTTGGAAGCGAACTGCCCGCATCAACGCCATATCTTTTTAAAGAGGGAATGGACTGCAAAGATTCAAATAGATATTTTGTCAGCTCCTGTTCGTAGACAACAATATTTTTAAATCCGATTGAGCTGATAAACTGTATGGCCGAAGATAGACCTATAGCACCGGCAATGTTTGGTGTTCCTGCTTCAAATTTGTGAGGCACTTCGTTTGTAGTAAAGGAATTTTTATGAACCTCTTCGATCATTTCTCCCCCGCCCAAAAATGGCGGGAGTGAATCCAAAATTTCTTTTTTCCCCCATACAACGCCGATGCCTGTTGGGCCGTACATTTTGTGCCCGGAAAAAACCAAAAAGTCACATCCTATTTTTTTTACATCTGTCGACAAGTGAGCAACACTTGCGGCCGCATCAATTACAACAAAAACATTTTTTTTCTTTGCCAGTGCCGTAAGTTTTTTAACGGGGTGAATTGTACCAAGCGCGTTTGAGGCATAGGAGACAGAAAGTATTTTGACATTTTTTTTCCGAAGAATTTTTTCTGCCTCTTTAACATCCAGTTTTTGGCTGTTTTTTTCCAGCGGAATGTATTCAACAATAATTCCTTTTTTCTTTTTTTGCTGCAGCCACGGAACAATATTTGAATGGTGTTCACTGACGGTCAGAACAACCCGGTCTCCTATTTTTAAATGTTTGTCACCAAAGGTTTGTGCAATAAGGTTCAGCCCTTCGGTTGCATTTTTTGTGAAAATAATTTCCTTTTCACTTGGCGCGTTAATAAATTTTGCCACATCCGCTCGTGCCTGTTCGTAAAACTTTGTGGCAAGCTCCCCAAGCGGATTGATGCTTCTGTGAACATTTGCGTTCATTTTCTTGTAGTAGGCTTGAATGGTATCTAAAACTTCTGCGGGTTTTTGTGTCGTTGCGGCGTTATCAAAATAAATAAGCGGTTTGTTGTTAAACTTTTCTTCAAGGAATGGAAAATGTTTTCTTATGGCATTCATATTAAGAGATGATTTTTTCGTAGAGAGAATAAACCATTTCCGAAAGCTCGTTGGCCTTTTTTTTGTCGCTGATATTTTTTATAAAATTTTCAAACATGCCTTCAAGACTCAGCCTCATTGCCTGCTGTTTTGTAACCCCGCGTGACCGGAGGTAGAAAAGCTGTTCCTGATCAATCTGTGATATGGTGGCGGCGTGTCCGGCTTTTACGTCATTTGCTTTGATCTCCAGTGACGGCACCATGGAGCTTCGGGCGTTTTTGCCGAGCAGAAAGCTTTTCATCTCAAGACGCGAGTCGGTTTTCTGTGCGTCTTTATCTATGATTATATTTCCAACGCAGCTAACGCGCGCGTTTTGGGAAACCAGACCTTCTGTCAAAAATCGTCCGTAGCTGTTTGTTTCTGTAAACTGAAACTTTTCATCAAGCAGAAGTTTTTGTTCTCCCCATGCAAGAAAAAAAACGTGTGTGTTCACGTGTGCGTTTCTTCCTATTTTGTAGTGAATGGAAATGGTGTTTTCGCCTCCGCCAAGAAAGCACAGATACGTATTCAGTTTTGTTCCGTCCTGCGCCTGGAAGACAAAATCTTTTTTTATAGCCGCTGTTTGCGTTGGAGGCAGGACAAAGATGTATTCTTTGTTGCTTTTACTTTCAACTGAAACAGCGTCATTATATTTTTTATCAGAAATTTTTAGATTGGGACGTATCATGATCGTATGTGATGTTTGAATTTTCGCTTATGAATTTTTTGAAATTCGATTTAGAATTTCATTTAATATTTGGATTTTATATTTCGAATTTTTTTACTTCCTCCCTGCTTTCCTCTCTACCCAACACTTCCCTCCATCTCAAGTTCAATCATACGGTTCATCTCAACTGCGTATTCCAAAGGAAGCTCCTTGGCGATTGGTTCGATAAAACCGTTTACGATCATAGCGGATGCCTGCTCACGTGTCATACCTCGGCTTTGAAGATAAAAAATATCCTCTTCACTTATCTTTCCGGCACTTGCCTCGTGTGCAATGGTAGCAGATTCGTTATTAATGTTCATTGTCGGAACTGTGTCTGAACGGGATGTGTCGTCAAGTAAGAGCGCATCGCAGTTCACATTGGATACGCAGTTTTTTGCATTTGGTGAGACATCAAGAAGTCCCCTGTAGGTTGATATTCCTCCGTCCCTGCTTATGCTTTTCATAATGACCGATGAGGATGTATTGGATGCTGCATGAATAATTTTTGCGCCCGTATCCTGATTTTGGTTTGTGTTTGCAAAAGCAAGTCCCAAATGATCGCAGGATGCACCTTCTCCCACAAGTACAGAGCACGGGTACAGCATGGTGACGTGCGAGCCGAAATTTCCTCCGACCCATTCCATATGGCCGTCTTTTTCTACAATAGCTCTTTTGGTGTTAAGGTTGTAGGCATCCTTACTCCATGACTCAACTGATGAATATCGAAAACGTGCATTTGGTTTTACAAAAATTTCAACACACCCGGCATGCAGCGAGTCAACGCCGTATCGCGGAGCCGAACATCCTTCTATATAGTGCCCCTGCGCACCCTCTTCAATGATCATCAGCGTATGTTCAAACTGTCCCATACCTTTTGCGTTCATTCGAAAATATGCCTGCAAGGGAAGATCTATGGTAACGTTTTTTGGAATGTACAAAAAGGTTCCTCCGCTCCAGACAGCGCCATGAAGTGCCGAAAACTTGTGAAGATTCGGCCGGACACATTTCATGAAATATTTTTTTACTAAATCCTCGTGATCTCGCAAGGCAACATCAAGATCTTCAAAAATCACGCCCTGATCCTTATATTGTTTTTTTAAGCTGTGGTAGATATTTGTAGATTCGTATTGCGCACCCACACCTGCCAAAACCTCCTGCTCGGCTTTTGGTATCCCCAGCCTGTCAAAAGTTTTTTTTATATCTTTTGGAACATCGTCCCACGACTCCGAGGGTTTGTCAGAAACCTTTGCATAATAGGTAATAACATCAAGATTCAGCTTTGTAATAGCCGGTCCCCATTTCGGGTAGTGGTGTTTTTTAAAAATTTTTAAACACTCAAGCCTGTGGTCAAGCATCCATGTTGGTTCATTTTTGTCTTGCGAAATAAAACGAACCACATCTTCGGAAATACCTTTTTTAGACGCATCCAAATACGGCGCGGGATTTGAGTTTTCCCATGCCTCTTTTGTTGTGCTTTCAGCTTTTATTGTCCGTTCATTTTGTTTCATAAGAATACGGTTATTATAGGGAAAAATTGCTGAAAAATCAATTTAAAAAAAACTTCATCGTAAGAAGTTTTAAAATGCTCAGTATCGTGTTATACAAACTGTTCGTACCCTTTTTCTTCTAATTCCACCGCAAGGTTTTTGTCTCCCGATTTCACAATCCTGCCGTCAATTATAACATGAACAATATCAGGGGTAATATAATTTAAAATTCTGTTGTAGTGGGTTACAATAAGTGAGCTGTTCTTTGGAGTGCTGAAATTTTTTATACCCTTTCCAACTATTTTAAGAGCATCCACATCAAGTCCGGAATCGGTTTCATCAAGAATTGCAAGAAGCGGATTTAAAACCGCAAGTTGCAGCATCTCCGCTTTCTTTTTTTCTCCTCCGCTAAAACCTTCGTTTACGCTTCTTTCAATAAGTTCTTTTTGTAACTTTAATTTTTTCGCCTTTTCTTCCAGCAGTTCTTTAAACTCAAAAACAGTCGGCAGTTTTACTTCAGGGTTTTTTGCTTTTTGAATATTTGAATACGCAGTAAAAAGAAAGTTGTTAAAGTGAACGCCGGAAATTTCACGCGGATACTGAAATGCCATAAAGATACCTGCAGTAGCACGTTCTTCAGGTTCCATCTCTAAAATATTTTTCCCATCAAGCGCTACAGTACCTTTCGTAACTTCAAATCGGGGGTTGCCCATCAGCACATTTGCAAGCGTTGACTTGCCCGAGCCGTTGGGACCCATAACAACATGAATTTCGCCTGATTTAATTACAAGATCAATTCCTTTGAGAATTTCTTTTTGGCCAATCTTGGCGTGAAGGTTTTTTATCTGAAGTAGCGGTTTCATAATTGCTTATTATAGAACTTTCTGAATATTTTTTCAAGGTACTGTACAGTTAACACCTAGGGGTGACACTTGGTAAGATAAGGGGTGACACCTGTTAACTCT
>Ga0066639_10004389_pt1 | contig 12023 bp, 10 predicted proteins | sample CryGeyCG2114_010_2_FD_59504 | JGI IMG/M metagenome (GOLD analysis project Ga0066639, IMG submission 59504) | Groundwater microbial communities from aquifer - Crystal Geyser CG10_big_fil_rev_8/21/14_0.10 | ecosystem: Environmental > Aquatic > Deep subsurface > Groundwater | place: USA: Utah... | reverse complement strand
CAACTGGAGATAACATGTTCTTAAAATTTAATATCTATTAATCTAATTTAAAATACTCTTTTAACTCCTCCTCACTAAAACCAACTAAATTAATTTCTGGTTCTAAAATCATCCCTGTTTTTTGGTAAATTGTCTGTCTAACTTTTTTAATGACTTCTAAAATATCAACTGCTTGTGCCTGAAAACCCTTATTAATTATCGCCAACGGCCACTTTTCATAAACTTGCGCCCCATTAATTTGTGTACCTTTTAAACCACAAATATCCAACAACCACGCCGTTGGAATTTTAATCCCCTCTTTCGACCAAAAATTTTCCTTAAAATCTTCTAATTTGGCTACTTCTTTTTCAGTAAAATTTTCTGTTATTTTTTGTTTCAATTTTTCATAGGCTGGTTCATCTAAAACTGAATTTAAAAACATTGAACCACAATTACCATCCACATCTAAATCTGGCAACTTACTTTGGCGAATAGTCATAACCGCTTCCCTAATTTGTTTTAAATTAGGTTGTTCAATTTTATGTTCTACAAAATATTCTTTCACATCACGGTAGTCAATATTAACTGCACCTTGTTTCTTTAAATTTAATATAATATTTAAAATAATATACTGTCCTTTTTTCTCATTTTTAAAAATACTCTGTCTATATCTGAAACCACATTCTGTCTTATTTAATGTTTTAATTTCTCCAGTCGTTATTTCTAAAACTTCAATCTGTTCAATCACATCTTCAACTTCAACTCCATAAGCTCCCGCATTTTGTACAGCAAAAGCTCCAGCACTCCCAGGAATATCAGATAAATTTTCAATCCCCCACCAACCTTGTTCCACCGCCTTCACAACTACTTCATCCCAAACTTCCCCCGCACCAACTTGTACCAAAACATTTTCATCATTTTCTTTAATAATCTTCCAGCCTTTAATTTTTATAAAGATAACCACCCCCGCAAAACCTTGATCACTAATAATAATATTACTTCCACCCCCTAAAATTAAAATCGGTAATTTTTTATCTTGAGCCAACTCTAAAGCTTCCTGGGCTTCGGCGACATTATTTACTTCAACAAAAAATCTAGCTGGTCCCCCAACTTTCATGGTCATCAAATCTTTCAACACATAATTTTCTTTTATTTGCATAAAATTTATTAAAACCTTTTTACTAATTCTACTTTCTTTTTTGTCACTCTTTCATCTTCTCCAAATTCAAATTCAGCCTTCAATAAATTGCCTTTAATCACTTGAGGTAACCAAAAAATATCATCAGACCACATTTCTTCAAAGGGCACTTCTGTTATTCTAAACCACTGAGGTTTCATTTCTTCTGTTTCTATTGGTTCATTCTCCCAATTTTCAGAAAAATAAACATGAACGCGTTGATTAAATAATAAATTATGTGGAAAGCTAAATGATAACTCAGCAATTTTTTTAAGGGTTTTAATTTCAACGCCCACTTCCTCCTTAGCTTCTCTAATAGCAGCCTCCTTAATCATTTCATTTTCTTCAACCTTGCCACCAACTCCATTCCATTTATTTATTCCAAAACCTCTTTTTTTCATAGCTAGACATATATCAGTTATCTGACCTCGGGACTTTTTTATTAAAAATATCAACGTAACCTCTCTTAATTTTTTCATATTTTTCTGGCGGAGAGTGCGGGATTTGAACCCGCGAAGGGCTATAAACCCTTACCACCTTTCCAAGGTGGCGCACTCGACCACTATGCGAACTCTCCATAATTAATATAAATTTCAGTGTTTTCAGTGTAATTTTTCAGTAATTTTCAGTGATTAACACTTACAATATTACCCAATTTCAGCCCTAAAGTCAAAATCCCGCCTCTCACGAGAAACGGGACTTAATTTACTTAATTTACTTATTTTACTTAACTCGCTTAATCTTCTTCTCCAATTTAGTAATTGCTAAAGTCGTCTTAACCACTGTATCTGGATTTAAAGATAAAGAATCAATACCTTCTCTAACTAAAAATTCAGCAAAATCAGGAAAATCACTTGGCCCCTGCCCACAAATACCAATTTTACGTTTATTCTTTTTAGCGGCTTTGATAGCTTGAGAAATTAAAATTTTCACTGCTTCATTTTTTTCATTGCCAATAAAAGCTAGAGCACCCGCATCACGATCCAAACCTAAAGTTAATTGGGTTAAGTCATTAGAACCAATCGAGAAACCATCAAAATATTTGGCAAATTCATCAGCTAAAATTACATTGGCTGGAATTTCGGTCATTACATAAACTTGTAATGGTTTTAAAATTTTCTTAGCGACTTTATTCTTGCGCCAATCTTTAATTTTAACTTGTATCTTCTCACCACGCACTAATTTATTTTGTTTCATCACAGCCAAAACTTTTTGGGCTTCTTCAATGGTTCGACAAAATGGCACCATCACAATCACATTATCTAAACCTAATTTCTCTCTAACTTTTTTAATTGCCTGACACTCTAAACTAAAAGCTTTGATAAAATCTGCCGAATAATATCTTGACGCTCCCCGCCAACCCAACATCGGGTTTGACTCAATTGGTTCAAATTCACGACCACCAATCAACTCTGCATATTCATTTGTTTTAAAATCAGATAATCGCACAATCACATCTTTAGGATAAAAAGCTGCAGCAATTTGACTAATACCTTCAGCTAATTTATCAACAAAAAATTCCTGTTTATTCTTATAGCCTATTGTCATTTCAATTATTTGCCTTTTGGCTTTTTCATCCTTTAATTTATCAAAATTTAATAAAGCATTCGGATGTATTTTAATATATGAATTAATAATAAATTCCTCTCGCGCCAAGCCCACACCGTCATTCGGAATTAAACTTTGAGCAAACGCATTATCCGGCACCCCAATATTCATCATTATTTTAGTTTGAGTTTTTTTGAGATTTTTTAAATCAGTTTTTTTAATTTTAAATGACAATAAACCCTTATAAACATAGCCATTTTGACCTTCAGCACAAGACACAGTCACTTGATTACCAGTTTTTAATTTGACACTCGCATTACCACTACCCACCACACACGGAATCCCCAATTCACGTGACACAATGGCCGCATGACAAGTCCGTCCACCCGCATCAGTTACAATGGCTGAAGCAATTTTCATAATTGGCTCCCAATCAGGATCAGTAATATCAGTCACTAAAACTTCTCCGGGCTTAAAATTTTTCATATCTTTAGCATCCATAATAACTCTCACCTTGCCCGAACCAATTCTGTTACCCACACTAATACCTGTTACGAGTGGATTACCTTTTTTACCACCAGTTAATTGGTATTCTTCTAACACACTTTTATTAGCTGTAAAATGAACTGTTTCCGGACGAGCTTGTACAATATATAATTCACCGGTTATACCATCTTTAGCCCATTCAATATCCATACTTTTTTTATAATGTTCTTCAATTAATACTCCCCATTGGGCTAATTGTAAAACATCTTTATCATCAATACATAATCTATTTCTATCCTGCACTGTAATTTTCTCTTCTTTAGTAGGATTACTTTTATCCTTACTATAAACTAATTTAACTGTTTTAGTCCCAATTTTTTTACTAATAATTGCTTGATATCCTTGTTCTAAAGTAGTTTGAAAAATTCTAAACTCATCTGGAGTGACTACTCCTTTAACTACATATTCACCTAAACCATAACTGGCATTAATAATTAACGCATTTTCAAAACCTGATTCAGTATCAGCCGTAAACATCACCCCTGAAATACCTTTATCAGAACGTACCATTTTTTGGACACCCACTGATAACGCAATTTTAAAATGATCAAAATGTTTATCTTCACGGTATGAAATCGCTCGATCAGTAAATAATGAGGCAATACATTTTTTTACGGCAATCATTAATTCTTTTTCACCTTCAATGTTTAAATAAGTTTCCTGTTGGCCAGCAAAACTTGCATCTGGTAAATCTTCAGCCGTGGCTGAGCTCCGCACAGCTACACTTACATTTTTTCCTTTACCTAATTTTTTATAAGCCGCCACAACTTCCCTGCTAATTTCTTCTGGAATAATAGCTGCCAAAATTAATTCCCGCACTTTCTTACCTCTGGCTTTCAGATTCATCACATTATGAGTATCTAAATCACTTAAAATATTTCTAATTTCTTTTTTAATACCTGCTTTTTGTAAAAAATATCGATAAGCATAAGCTGTTAATGCAAAACCATCAGGTACTCGCACACCTTTTTTATCTAAATTAGAAAACATTTCTCCCAACGATGCATTTTTGCCTCCAGCATAACGCACATCCTTATTATTAAGTTCACTAAAATGTAAAATAAACTTTTTACTTTTTGGTGTAATCATAGAAACAAAATTTTAATTAAATAATTATATATATCTTTATATTAGCATAATCCCCGCTTTTTTTCAAAAGCGAGGATATTATTTCAAATCGATAAAACTAACTTATTAGAATTATTATAAATTTATTTTTTTAGCATATTTACTTATATATGGCATTTCCCATTTCTTACCCTGTAAAGCATTAATAATTCCTAAAATCGACAAGATAGTAATTGCTAACCAACCTAACGGCAAAATAATCAACCAACCTAAAACTGGTATCATCCCCAATACCATAATAGCGAATGAAGTAATAAATAACACTAAACCTTGTTTAGCATGAAATTGACAATATTCACTATCCTTTTTGCTTAACAATGGGATTAATACTAATACCCAAATATATGAAAGAGCCGCAATCACTCTTTCATCTTGAACATCATTTTTTTTCTCTGGCATATTTTTCTTTTTAATTAATAAGGTTATTAATAATTTATTCTGAGGAGGTTACGACGAAGAATCCCGTGTATAATGCACTTAACATTATATTACAAAACTCTTTTTGTAAAATCAGAATAAAATTTATATATAATGAGAAATCCCCTAATTAGCTCGTTTTGTCACGAGTTCCTTCACTCCACTAACACTCCATTCAGGATAAATTCTTTTATTTATTTCCTTCTAATAAACACCCAGGCCACTAAACCCACTATCACTGCTATCAACCCCATAAAAACCGGTTCAGCAATCAGATTAAAAATAGTCCAATACTCTCTAAACCAAAAAAACTTTAAAATGCTCACCAAAATTCCTAGAGTAAAACCACCTAAAAATACAGTTACCAATGCCTGCCATAAATTTTCATTATTCTTTAATTTAACTTCAGCTACAATCCAACCAAAAAATACAAAATCAACTAACAATAATAACGGATCAAAAACGCCTACCATCAATAATTTCAATCCGGGAACCAAACTTAAAATATAAACACTTACCTGCAAACCAAATAAAATTAATATCGGCTTTTTAATCAACTTCCAATACCATTCCAAATCTTTAAATTTTTTATTTAATTTATTCTTTTTTTGAATAAACTCATCTTTTTGCATAAACACTTTTTTTTCAACATCATTTTTATTAACCGTCTCTATTTCTTTGTCTAAGTTGCCCAAAACCTCATCTAATTGATCATTAGCTGAGTTTTCTTTAAATATTTGATTATTTTTATGTGATTGCTCACTCATATTCTTATATTAATATTATACCACACTTTAAATCGCAGAGGAAGCGATTTAAACGGGTATTGCGTAGCAATAACCTATACTTTATTATTTTAATTATCTAAACATAAAAACACTAAATCACTCAAAATGTTTCTGTTAATTAACAATATAACAATTTAACAATATAGCAATATATATCAAAAAATCGCCCTAACCTTATATCAGAACGATCCTTTGTTTAAATGTTTAAATGCTTATATATTTAAATGTCCTACATCATCCCCATTCCTGGCATACCACCACCCATCGCTGGCATAGCTGAATTATCATCCTTCTTAGGAATTTCAGCCACCACGGCTTCAGTGGTTAGCAATAAAGCTGCAATTGAACTTGCGTTTTGTAAAGCCGAACGCGTCACTTTAGTTGGATCAATAATACCAGCGACAATTAAATCTTCATATTTATTTTCCTTAGCATTATAACCAAAGCCACCTTGATGTCTTTTAATCTCTTCAACCACCACTGCTCCATCTTTACCAGCATTTAAAGCAATTTGTTTAGCTGGTTCTTCCAAGGCTCTTTTTAAAATTTCAAAACCAATTTTCTCATCACCTGCTAATTCTATTTCAGTTAATTGTTGTAACGCTCTAATTAATGCTACCCCACCACCAACTACTACGCCTTCTTCAACTGCTGCTTTAGTCGCTGCCAACGCATCTTCAATACGATGTTTTTTTTCTTTCATTTCAGTTTCAGTAGCTGCTCCTACTTTTAACACAGCTACTCCACCAGAAAACTTAGCTAGCCGTTCATGCAATTTATCTTTATCAAAACCAGCTTCGGCCTTGTCTAATTCATTTTTAATTCTTTCAACTCTAACTTTAATTTTTTCGGCATCACCCTTACCATCAATGATGGTTGTATTCTCCTTAGTGGCCACTACCTTTCTAGCTTGACCTAAATCTTCCAATTCAGTATTTTCTAATTTCAAACCAACTTCTTCAGTAATTACTTTAGCACCGGTTAAAACCGCTATATCTTCTAACATTTCTTTTTTACGATCACCAAAACCAGGCGCCTTAATGGCCAAAACATTTAAAATACCTCTCAATTTATTTAATACTAAAGTTGCCAAAGCTTCACCTTCAATTTCTTCGGCAATAATTATTAAATCTTTTTTACCGGTTTGAGTTAATTTTTCTAGCAACGGCAAAATTTCATTAATTGATGAGATTTTTTTATCAGTTAATAAAATTGGTGCTTCATTCCATACAGCTTCCATTCTTTGGGTATCAGTAATCATATATGGAGAAACATAACCTTTATCAAATTGCATCCCTTCTACCATCTCTTTTTTAATACCAAATTCTTGAGATTCTTCCACTGTAATTATCCCATCTTTGCCAACTTCTTGTATAACTTCAGCAATCATTTTACCAATTTCTGAATCATTAGCTGAAATTGAAGCCACATGTGCAATATCTTCGTTAGAAGCCACTGGTTTAGATATTTTTTCCTTTAAAACTCTGACAATTTCTTCAGTTGCTTTTTCAATACCTCTTCTTAAATCAACTGAACTTGCCCCAGCCGTTACATTTTTAATACCTTCAGCTACGATACTTTGTGCTAAAACTGTGGCGGTGGTCGTTCCGTCACCAGCTACATCATTAGTTTTTGAAGCCACTTCTTTAACTAATTCCGCCCCAATATTTTCAAATTTATCTTCCAATTCAATTTCCTTAGCCACTGTCACGCCATCTTTGGTAATAGTTGGCGAACCAAAATTTTCACCTAAAACCACATTCCGCCCCTTAGGACCCAAAGTTACTTTAACTGCATTAGCTAATTTATCTACCCCCTCCTTTAAACTGCGACGAGCTTGCTCATCAAAAATAATTTGTTTTGCCATAAAATAAAATTTTTTAATTTCCAATTTTCAATTTTCAAACAATTTAATAATTTAAAAATTAAATAATTAAAAATTGATTTATAATTTAAAATTTATAATTTATAATTTATAATTTTTACTCAACTATCGCGATTACATCACTTTCACTCAACACTAAATATTCTTTATCTTCAATTTTGATTTCATCTGGAGCATATTTTTTAAATAAAACTTTTTGACCCACCGCCACCGACATTGCTAAACGTTTACCATCGTCTGACATTCTACCTGGGCCCACTGCAATAACTTCACCTTGTTGTGGTTTCTCTTTATCAATAGTTTCCGGCAATACAATACCCGACTTAGTAGTTGTATCTACCTCTGTTGTCTGTATAATCAAATGGTCACCTAATGGTTTCAAATTCATATTTTTATATATTTAATTAATAATTCAGCTATTTAAAAGCTACTTGCCCTTCATAGCCTTGGCGAAGAAGGGATTTAGCACTCTCCATCTCTAAGTGCTAATTAACCTTTTATTAATATATTTTATATCAACTTTAAAAACTTGTCAAATATACAATAAAAAAAATCCTCCTCTATAGAGAAATTTCTCAATAAATACCTAATATTTATTATTTATACCAATTTTTATCTAAATTAATTTGTTTCACCCCTAACCCCATTATTACCCATAAAATATACATCCCGCTGGCTGTCGTCCACCACCAATGATCAAACAACATTAAAACATAAAGAATAAACAACAAGCCAAGATAACTCCACTGGCGTCGTTTAATTAACACTATAACAAGATAACAATTTAATAATAAAATAATTACCAAACCCAAAACACCTAACTCAGCTAATATTAAAACGGATATATTATGCACTGCTTGCAACGTATATACGTCCGTATATACGTTCGTATATACGTCTTGTAATTCAAAAACATAATTACCTATACCTGTTCCAACTAACCAATTACTCTTTATTATCTCCCCTGCTTGTTGATACCCATTTAATCTTTCGGTTATTGACATTACTTCTAATCTAGTTGATTCACCAATATTTAATCTTGTTTTTACAATGGGCCAACAAAAAAACGTAAAAACAATTAACAATATCAAAATATAAATCCATAAATAGACAGCAAATTTTTTAACCCACCCTTCTGCTATTTTAAATATATAAATTAATCCTCCTATAAAAATAATTCCACTTAATAACCAACTGGCTCTAGAAAAACTAAACAAAATTCCTAACCAAATAAAACTACTAGCAAAAATTAAACCCATTTTATGATATTTGTGTTTTATTTTAGGAATTAAATAAATTATTGCCAATAACGATAAAATTAAACTTGCACCAAAAATATTTGGATGAGACCAACTCCCATAGGCTCGTAACCACCTCTCAATGCCAAACTCCACCACACTCACTCCTAAATCTTGGGCACTCTGTCCGGCCATCCCCAACCATTTTGTTTGCCAAACACTTTGATTTAAAAATTGCCAAATTCCCAACAACCCTTGCAAAGCTCCAACCGTAACTATAACAACTGCCAATTTTATTTTTGAAAAATTTATCTTTTGAATTAAATAAAATAATCCTCCACCCATTAGCATTCTTATCCCCCAATACAAGCTAATTAACTTATTATCACTCCAAATAATACTTAACAAACAATAACCAATAAATATTAAACTTATAAAAAACATTTGACATTTGATATTTAACTTTTGACTTTTAATATTTAATATCCAATATCTAATATCTAATGTTTTATTCTTTACTTTTATTACTTTATTATTTTTAACCAATTTAACAATATAACAATATAACAATATAACAATTAATAAAATATCAAACCCGTATATACTCATCCTACCATACTCAAAAATCTCACCACCCACCAAACTATCATGGAATATCCATCTCGTCTGCCAGGGTAACAAAAAAATAAATAGATATAATAAATATTCTAAAAAATTTTCTTTCATCTTCTGTTTAATATTTTGTAATTTAATCATTTGAATTAAATAAACAGTTTATCCTGAGCTGTCTCAAGCAAACAAAGGATCCTGTGATTAATGCTATTATGTTAATAATAATCAAATTATTAAAATTTCGTTATAATAAAATAAATTGTCATCTTGATAAATTGCCGACCCTATTAACACATATTAATTATTAACAATTTAACAATATAGCAATATAGCTATATAACAATTAATAATATAAAACACTATACTTTAATTTTTTCATAAGCCGATCTAAGGCTGCTATTTATCTCACTTCGTTTATCATTGGTATGTAATTTTAACATCTGATCATTCACTATAACCTTTTTATCATTAACCTTCATGGCCCGCTGTAAATCACCCGTCATCATCGCCAATTGTATATTTTTATATAATCCATTTTCAAAACTAAATTCCGTTTTACCAATCATCTTTTTTAACCAAGCGGTTTTTAGTTTAATTAAAAATCTAGTGGCCGTTTCATCATAATCAAAATTAATTAAATATTTATTAATCCACTTGTTGGCCATCACATATTTTTGCCAATAATTATCTTCATCATAAATTAACAAATATTGAGACAATAAATAAATTAAATGTACATCTACCCCTTTCAATGCTGTCTGTTCTAAATTCAAATTATTTTCAGTCACAAAATAACTTAAACATATTTTATTCTTAGCCGTTTTCTTATTAGGCCGTTGTCTAAGTAACTTCATTAAAATTACACACCAAAATCTTACTGACCAAATTCTATTTTTAGCCGTCACCATAAATAAATCAATATCAGCTTCATCTTCCGCATTTAAATATCCTAAATTACTTACAATGGCAATCATTTTAACTCCTGGTACTGTTCCTAATATTTTACCAATTTTTTGTGCTTTGCTAATTTTTTTCAAACTAATTATTTCTCTTTTTTTTCTAATTTCGATTATATTCTGTCGTCCAGCTAAAAAATAATATCCATCTTTTTCTTCAATTATTTTATCCTGAATTAATCTTTCTAATTCTGTTTTAATGTCTAATATTTTAATATCCAATACATTTTTTCCAATATTAAAATACCACTTGTAAGCTTCTTCTAAAGTTAGTGGATAATCGAATAAATCAAAATATTTTGAAATTAACATAATATTTTCTCGCATATCTTTAGTCTAACACTTTTAAATATTTTTACAAAAAAAATAACCCATCCTTCCGTGAATGGGTTAAATAACTTTTGTTTTTTAAAAACAACATTCTTTTCTGGCTTTTTCCCGACCTCGGTAAGCCGCAGCTCGTAATGAGATAATCATATAATCATTAAAATCTGCCAGATAAGACCTACCCAATACCGCCCTAAGATCATTTATTCGTCTCAACTTAATCCTGCGACTCTCCTTACTTGAAAAAATTTCTTTAGATAATTCATAAGAAATTTCCCCTTCAACCCTTAATTTCTCTTTTTCCGCTGGTGTCAATATGACAGAAGTGTAAGCTTTCTTTTTTATTGGCTGGTCTGTACTTGTTTGAGCCATCAACTACTCTACCATCAGTACAAACATCAATAAAAATATGATAAAAATTTGGGTAAAAAATCGATTCGAGCTCATTATAAGCCCTCCTTTTTAGATAAATTTTCTTTAATATTATTTTACTAAAAATAAAAGTATTTGTCAATATTTCATTAAATAATAACTAATTTTAGCATAAAAAAAGGGGTTACAGTAATGTAACCCCTAAAAAATTTTGTTCTCTAATATTTCACTAAAGAACTTGTTCTAAGCCATCGCTAGAACCAGACGATTTTACTAAGTTTAATAAAACCACCTCTGCCATAAATGCCGTATCATTTATGGGTGCTTCTGAATATCGGGGATTGGATGTCATACGGGACATCCAATCCCCTAGCCTAGCAAATCACTTTAAAAAGTAACCTAGGACTTTATATATTAAGGATTCAAATTATAAATAACTTGATCCTTGATTATAGAAATTGCTGTTTTATTTCCCTGAATATTTATCGCATTCAAAATAAATAAAACATCAACTCCTTCGTCAAATTTAAATGGGTCTAGAACTACCAATTGATTAACTTCAACCGATATCTCTTCAGTCCCTTTTGGTGTAATCACCTGCAATGTGGCTTCAGTCGCGCCACTAGTGATAATATCCACCTCATATGTATATTGTTCACACATAGTTGATAAAGTTTTATTCAAACTACTAATTAACTTCACCATCATATGTGCTTCCAAATTAACTACCGGCGGAGAAACAATTTCAGTTAATACTAAATTAACCTCTGTCGTCTCACTATCATTTAATTCGGCTGTTTGCGAACTATTATAATAACCGTTTTTGATACCAGTTACTAAAACAGTTTCACTTTCACCTTCCAGCTCAATTTCAACTGTCAGGTCGCCATTTTCATCGGTCTGGCCAACATATTTATTGTTAACCACAATATAAACCGAATCCGGCATGGAAACAATCTTCAACCCGGCAGTATATACAATAACCGGTATTTCTTCCAACAACGTAATCTGCGCCACCATTGTACTGGTATTACCGGCTTCATCAGTAAC
>Ga0066639_10004387_pt1 | contig 12030 bp, 9 predicted proteins | sample CryGeyCG2114_010_2_FD_59504 | JGI IMG/M metagenome (GOLD analysis project Ga0066639, IMG submission 59504) | Groundwater microbial communities from aquifer - Crystal Geyser CG10_big_fil_rev_8/21/14_0.10 | ecosystem: Environmental > Aquatic > Deep subsurface > Groundwater | place: USA: Utah... | reverse complement strand
AGAAGTTACAGAAAGCCCCTTACAGTTCCAAAAAGTATTTAATTCTGCAGCAACTTTTATTCGACTTTCTGTAAAAGATAAGACTTGAATAATATTTTTTTCAGATAATCCATGGTTTTCTAAAACACTTCTAACTGATTTAATAATACTTTCAAGTTGATCAAATTGTTCAAATTCTAAAACAGCTAAAGAACTTTGATAATCTTCTTCAGAAAACCACTTTTTCTTTCCACAGACAATTGTAGAAATACCTTTTTTATATAAGTATTTTAACGCATCTTTGCTTTCAAAAGAGTCTGGTATAAAAATAACAACATCATTTTCATTTGTCTTCATGTTTGAATCTCATAAGTACGTTTTAATTAATTTAACAACTTGACCAATTCCTGAATTAATTCGAATACCGTTAGGGTTCCATTTTTGTTTACCTTTAGACAAAAACAAAAGAAACTGCTTCTTCCATTCTTCTTTTGCTTCTTTGCTTTTAATAAATTGCTCTACAGATTTGTAAATCGAGTTTAAACCTTCTTTTTCGGGAAGATATTTATCAATTCGATTAAATGACTCAGAAAATGAGTAATCCCATCCAGGTATTTTTGGAAATTGCTTTTTGATCAACTGAAACTGAAGGTACTGACTATAATTGAATGAGGGCAAAAAAAAGATATCTTTATTTAAGTCAAAACACTCATAGAATGTAATCAAGCCTGGATTTACGATACACTTCGTAGCTTTTTTTAGATGCTCTCGGAATGTCTCCCTGTCAAAATAACCAAATTCAACATTTGGATATTTTATTTTGTATTTATCCTGCATTGAAATGATCGTATTTCCCCCTCCTGCTACAATGACTTTAGAAAATTGTTTTACTAATTCTGGCAGCATTACAGAAAGAAGGTAATCTATAAGGGGAGGTGTTTGTGAAAAAATATTATCTATTCCACCAAAACTAATAAAAGCAAAAGAGCTGTCTTCTTTAAAAGGTTCTTTATTTAACTCTATCAGTGGAGAAACTTCTAAAAAGTTAGTTCCTCTGAAATTTATCCGAGTTTTTTGCTCTGTAGCATCAACAAAATTTTCTATTACATAATGGTCAACTTTCTTAAGGTTGCTATCTAGATCCTTCCACATCCAAAAAAGCAAATCAATATATACTATCGGGACTTTAGTACTTATTAATACTGGTAAAGGCCCAGGATTTGTATTACAAACAAAAAATTTAAAATTTTTTAATTCTTCTTTGTATTTAGAAATTTCCTTAGCATTACTAACATCACATTCTATAATTTCGTCAAATATTTTTTGAGCATCTGATAATTGTTTAGCTACATGATTGCCAAATAAAACAAATTCATATTTAGATGAGACATCTTCTTGCATTCTTAGGTGTTTAATAAGGTTTAGGGAAACAGAAATTGGGCCAAATCCAAAAGACTCCGCTGTAAATCCAATCTTTTTTTTAGGCATAGTCACTCCCTAATTTAGGATAAATTGTTTAAAATTTTTGCGTGCCCTTAATTGAAGAGCTATTGAAACTGCAGCAACATAAGTAATAATCATAGACAGCAAAATATGCTCTGAAAGAACAAGTTCAAAATAAATGCTAAAAGAAATCGGTAAAACCAATAGAAAAAAGGATACAAAAATATTGTTAATAAATATTTGTATGGAATCATCTTTGGCAAGCAAAACACCTATGTAGATAAAGCGAAAAGCTTCAAAAAATAAGTAACCGACTGCTCCGAAAACCGAAAGGACAGGGAACAAAACCAAAGGAAAAAAGTACATCATTATGGTTTTACCTATTAATAGTGTTAAAAATAAAATCAAAAGCATAACAACGTGAATTGTAAAGAAGCTTTTCAGCATATGAGGTAAAAGGCTTATATTGTTACTAGAGAAATATTGAGAAGCTAAAATCGTAACTGACTTGCCTATTCCTACTAAAACAAACATGTATAAAAAACAAAAAGTCTGCATATAACTTAAAATGGTAATTTGATTTGGTCCAAGCCACTTTGAAAATGTGAAAAACATTAACCAAATTCCGAACTCTGCAATTTGGCTCAGAGAATGTGGGACTCCTAAGGATAAGTATTTTTTTATTAATTTAGTGTCTAGTGATAATTCAAAGATTCTTAGAGATTTATTATTTTCATTAATAAAATTAATAAATAAATAAACTGCCTGTGCTAAGTAACCAATAATTGTTGAAATAGCAGCCCCTTTAACCCCCATTGGTTCAATATATGAAGAAACCCCAAATATTAAAATTCCATTGAAAACAATATTGAAAATATTTGCCAACCAAATGCTTTTTACATAAACATTAGATCTTTGCTGGCTATTGAAAAAACCACTCATTGCAGCAGAAAATGCAGGAGTCCATATAAATCCTAAGAGGAGATACAAATAACTCTTAGCTAATAAATCCAACTCTAGTTTAGATACAATTAATATTAAACCTATAGACAGTAAAGGGGTCAGTAAAACCAAAACCCACAAACTTTGCCAAGTAGCTTTTCTCATTTCTTGAAATCTACTTCTAATAAAAAGATATCCACAAATTACCTCAGAACTATTACATATAGTTATTAACGCAATCTGCCCTATCATTAAAATTGTACTTGCGTAAGCCACTGCATTCATTGATTCTGTTGAATACATAGCCAGCATTATTCTATCAATGAATAGCAAAATAGCAGATCCTAATGCACCTATCATTAGGGGGAATGAATACTTAAAAGCTGAAATAGGAGTAAGAATCTTATTTGAAATTTCTTGTTTATCCATAGTTAACTTAGCCAAAAAACCCTGCTTTAAAAAAATATATATTATTTTACAAACATCTAAGTTTTGAGGAGTTAAGTTTGTAATTTTAATTTTTAAAAAAGTAAGAGAAAGCTATCACAGTCTAATTCAAAATGCAACAGACTATTTGAAAAATTTTTAATTGACTCAATAAATAAAAAAAATATTTTTTTGTGAGTCTTAAAAAGGCAGGATGTCTATCCTTTTTTATCCACGGTGTTTAATTTCTACCTTGCATCAATATAAATATTGTCTTAAATAACAAATATGAAAAAAGGACTGCTAGCAGGAAGTTTTGATCCACCAACTTTTGGGCATTTAGATATTATCCAAAGGGCTGCTAATCTATGTGATGAGCTTATAATTGGAATTGCTATCAATCCCTCAAAGACAAAAAATTCTATCTTCTCATTGGATGAAAAAAAAGAACTTCTAGAGTCACTTTTAAGTAAGTTTCAAAATATTAAAGTAAAATCATTTGAAGGACTGGTTGTTGATTTTGCAAAAAAAGAAAAAGCAAATTTTCTTATTAGAGGGCTTAGAGCTTTCAGTGATTTTGAATATGAGTTTAGAATGGCAATTGCTAATAAAAAAATGGCATCGCTTGAAACCCTTTTTTTAATGGCTGATCTTTCCCTATCACAAATTAATTCCACTTTAATCAAAGAAATTGCCTTCTTTAAAGGACCTATAGACTCTTTTGTGCCTGAAATAGTAGCTCAAAAGCTCAGAGTGAAACTTCCTAATTAATTAGATATTATTTTTAGATTTTATCTGTAAGCAAGACTGCTTTTGAAATCGACGATCTTTAAAACCTTGCAAAGAAGGCTTAAAGAATTTACTAGTCTGCAGTTGAAATTAAAAATTGACTAAATTCAGAACTCCTCTTTACTTTGGCAAAGAGGAGTTAGTAAATTACAAATCTATATTTTAAACCAAGAAGGTAAAGTTTCTGGTATTTGTGGAAGTTCATCAGATGATTGAGTAAATAAAACTTTACATCTATTTAAATTTAAATCAGATGTAATTTGAGTACCTCGAGCGTCTATAGTTATTATCTTTATATGCTGTTTTTTTCTTTCTCTAAAACTTTCAAGGTCATTAATAGGATTATTAACAACTGAAAGAAAATTTAGATTTTGCATTTCCGCAAAACCCTCAGGTAGTGAAGTTAATTGGTTTACCATTAAAATAAGGCGTGTTAATTCTTTTAATTTGGTTATAGACTTTGGCAAAGATTTAATTTCATTATAAGCAAGATTAATAATTTCTAGTTTTTTTAACTCTTCAAAAATAACCGAGGGTACATCTACAATTTTATTACCAGCAAAACTTAGTATTTTTATTTCTTTAAAAATAGTAATGCAACCTGATATTTTCTCAATATTTTTACTTTCAAGACATATTTCTTTTATGTCGCTTTTTATGTCTTTAGGATCTTTTTCTAGTTCTGAAACAAAAATATTTTTGATTTTCTCAAGTTTCTCACAGGGCTCCAAATCTTCAGCTTCTATAGATGCAATTTCTTTTTTAATGGCAATAACGGCTGAATTACCTTCATATGATTTCTCTAGATTAGAAACCAGTTCCTTAACAAAATGTATTTCTGACTTTATGTCTTTTTCTGATGGATCTACCTTGACTGCTCTAATACTACTTGCGTCTGCTACAGCATTTAACTGAGTTTCTCTTATAGCGGGCAAGGCAGCATGTGCAACCGCTGAATCTACACTATAAGGGATCTCTCCATGACTTTGTTCTGTTTTCAGATTTTGTGTTCTATAACTTTCTAAACTTTCTAAACTTACTGACATAAATTCTCCTTTTTAAAAAAAGGACATGAGCATAAACTTCCTGCTATTAAATTTGGAGCTTAAAAAAAACACTAATTCAAATTATTTACTTTTTTGCCTAGTTCATAGTGAACAACAGTCTCATTACCATCTTCATCAAATTTTCTTTTAGGACCATGTAATTTATCATCTATAAAGTGCTGAATCAAATATGGTTTGCCATCAGAGTAGAATTTATTGAACTTACCGTGTCTCTTGCCGTCTTTGTACTCTCCTTCAAACATCAATATGCCTGTCTCATCCCAATATTGGCAAAGACCTTCTAGCTCATCGTCTTTGTAAATGTTTATGGAAGCTAGCTTGCCATTTTCATAAAAGGTTTTCTCTTCTCCTTGTTTTTTATCATCGACAAATGTTAGCTCCCTGAACACTGCTTTATTTGGAAAATATTGTGTAGCTTTCCCATTTTTTTTATCATTTTCAAACTCTAACTTCATAAATAATTTTCCATCAGGACCGAAAACAAGGGACTCACCATTCTTTTTTCCTTTAGAATAATTAGTCTTAGCTGCAACCATCCCCTTTTCGTTATATTCGGTAACCAGCCCTTCTGCTTCATTGTTTTCAAAATTAGCTTCAAGGGCTTTGATTTTTGTATCTTTGTCATTTGAAGGATAATAAATAATATGAGGGCCATGTTTTAAATTGTTTTTGTAATGAAAAACAACCTCTCTTTTATCTTTCAGTGACTTTTCAAAAAAGCGACCATTGAGCTTGCCATCTTTATAATTGCCTTGCTCGATTAGTTCTTTGTTTTGACTATAAAGATTTTTAACTCCATGCAATTGACCATGTTTGTAATTAACAAGAGCTTCTATATCTCCATTTTCAAAGAAGGTTTTTTGTTCACCGTCTAATTTTCCATTATCGTCATATTTAAATCGTTGAGCTATCTGAAGCTCTTTCCCTTCTTTTTTGGGATAATATTGGATGTGAACTCCATAAGGCTTGCCATCTTTAAATTTTTGAACCAGCTGCAAGTTACCATCAGGATACCAGGATTTTAATTCTCCATTTAGTTTATCTGCTGAATAATGGGCCTCTCTTTGCTTGGCACCATTTTCATAAAACCACTCCTGAATCCCTTCTTTTTTGCCATTTAAGAAGTTTAGACGAAAGCTTAGTTTGTCCTTGCCATACCATTGAACTATTTTACCTGTTGGCTCATCTTTTTCATATTTTCCCTCAAATATCAGATCTCCTTGCTCATTCCATGTTCTAGCCCAACCGTGTTTTTTACCCTCGCTGTACTCAATTTTTTCTTTAACTTTTCCGCTTGCATACCAAGTAGTTTTCAAGCCATCGAGTTGATCATTCACATAACTCGACATTAACATAGAAGTTCCATTTGCATACCACTCAGAAGCTTCTCCATTCTTTTTGTCATTTTTAAAGAAAATTCGGCTAGCCAGTTTGCCATTTGGATAAAATTGCTGTAAGGATCCTTCTTTCTTGCCATCTACACATGAAATTGCAAGTTTTAGCTTTCCGTCTTCAAAGTATTCTTTTTGATCTTGTGATGCCTTTCCATCTTTATAAAAATGAGAAAGTTTTAATTTGCCATTATCATGCCATTCTTTAAAATCACCCTCGTATCCATTTTCAGTTTGATAAAACTCTCTAAATTTTTTTCCATTTTCATAGTTGATAACAATCGGTTCAAGTAATTTTCCGCTAGCATCGTAACGCGCTCGATAATTAATTTTTCCATTTGGGAATTTTTTCCAGTGCAACCCTATTGGCTTTCCATCTTTGTAATCACCATTTCCAACAACTTTTCCCTCCTCAGAAAAAAATTGCTCTTTACTCTGTTTTTTGCCTTTTACATAGTTACATCGATAGCTTTCCTTCCCATTTTTATGATATCTGATATGCGTGCCGGTAGGTCTTCCTTCCTTAAAATCTAAAGCCTCAACTATGTTTCTATTTTCATCGTACATTATCAAAGCTGGGCTTACTCCGTCTCCATGTAAATTGCCATTAACATAAATTCTTTGGGACTTTAGCGCTTTAGAGTCATACCATTCGAAAATTTTGCCGCTAACAACCCCATTGTCATAAGGGATCTGCCTAGCTTTTGTCCCATTTTGGTGATAATGGATATATTCGCCATGTAAAGTCCCATTTTTATAAAACCCCTCTTCCTTTAGCTCTCCATTTTCATAAAAGTATTTTACCTTACCGTGTTTTTTACCTTTATCATAAGTGATTAAAGACTTTGGTTTACCGCCGCTGTATAAGGATTTTGCCTCACCATTTAAAAATCCTTCATTGTAAGAGAGGATTTCATTTACTTGGCCATTTTCACTGAAATTAATGCAAGCTCCATGTGGAACAATTGTGGACTCCCAAAACTTGGCAGCAACTGAGTTTTGATCGACAGCAGTCAAGTCCTTTTCAGACTTAACGGCCCCATTAGGATAAAACTCCATTTGCTTTGCAGGAATTTCTTTTGATTCACTAATTGGCTCAAAAAAAATTACCCTCTTCGTATTCCCATTGTCATGTAATTCTTTTACATCAGCTCTCCAGTTGGGCTCTTTTTGCCTAAGCACTTGAAAAGAGTCTGGATTACTAGAGCTGAAAAGATAAGAAAAGGTAATTAGAGCAATTAATAAATATTTTTTCATTTTGCTGCCTAAATTTTTTATTTTAAGAGTAGATAAAAAAAGAGTTTAATCTCAACAGTTGAAATTCTATTTCATAGTGATTTAAAGTTAAATTCTTTCGAATATTTTTTATTTTTTGATAAGAAGGTCAGCTTTAGAGAAGGATATATTCCTCCAGCCGGGCTAAATTCTATTTTAATAGATTTTATTTCTTTATTGTTAAGTTTCATTGAACTATTGGAAATTAAATTTTTTTCCATTGGCAATGAAATGTTTTCTATTTCGTATTTTACTCCTTTTGAGGATTTGTTAAGAATAAAAAAAACATCGCCTTGGCGGATCTTCGCCATTTTCTGGCACATTAAAACAGTTTTTTGCAGGTTCTTAATATCAGAGTAAAATCTTTCTTTTTCAATTAGCTTGAAAATCCAAAACCCAAAAGAAGAACCTACAATCGAAATAATTGCCAGTACAATCATAAGTTCAATTAGTGAAAAAAAATTTTTTCTCAATTCTATTTTTTCTTTTTACTTTCAAATTTTTTCAAGTTATCAGATGACACTACAAGCTCATTTCCTTTAATCTTAACATCAATCCTGCCACCCCAACCATCTTTTAAAAGCTTTTCTGGGTTTTTTACCAATCCAGATTTTTCTAAGTATTTCTCTGGGTTTTCTACCACATTCTCTATTTCTTCACCTTCTGCAACTTCAAGCAATAAAATATCTGAAATTTGCCTAATACTTTCTTTTGTTTTAAATTCCCTTCCCTTATCCAAGCTACCTTTCATGTTATATCCAATTGTGCCTCCAATTAAGCCAATTAAAAATATAACAATCATAATTTCTAAAAGTGAGAAAGAATATTTGCTTATCTTTTTTTTCATTAAATACCCCTTAAAAGTTAATAAATGAACTAACATCGGTTAATGGTATCAAAACTGCAAGTAAAACCACACCAACAATCAACCCTAGAAAAAGTAAAATTACAGGTTGAATTATAGATGTAAGCTGAGACAAATTATTTGAAAGGTCTTCTTCTTCAATCTCAGCTACTTGTTTTAAAATAAATGGTAGGTTACCGCTTTTCTCTGCTATTGATACCATTCTGATCATAAAAGAAGGTATTAAAGGTATTTTCTCCAGCTCTGCACTAAAGCTGGCACCTTCTAACATTTTATTTTCGACTTCTTTTAAACGATCTTCTAAATATGCATGCTTCATAACTTTTATAGCACTTCGAAGTGCATAAATAAATGATACCCCTCCTTCTAAAAGAGCTGAAAGCGACCTTGAAAAGCGGATAATAGCAAGTTTACGTAAAATATCCCCGATCAAAGGAACCTTTAAAACAATTCCCTGAAAATATGTTTTAAAGGTTTTTGTAAGTGCTAGTAGATAAACAGACAGTATAGACACAGCAGATAATGTAAAAAGAAAAAGTTTTTTCTCATTTAACCACTGGCTAATTGATAAAATTATCTTCGTAAAAAAATGTACCTCTCTTTCTTCAAACAGCTCTGCTAAAGAAGGAATTACAAAGAAAAATAAAGACAGAAGTACAAAAAAACAAAACAAAGTTAAGATAAAAGGGTATGTTAAGGTACTTACAATTTTCTTTTTCACAGATAATTGATTTGTCAAAATCAATGTAAGTTCATTAAAAGCTTCACTTAAGTTCCCAACTTTTTCAGCATTTGCAACGATTGAACAATATAATTTATCAAAAATAGTTGAAAATTCAGATAAAGCATTTGAAAAAGAATCTCCGGCCTTCACTTTATCGCATAGACATAAAATTACAGAGTGTATCTTTTTGGACCTATACTTTTCTTCTAAAGAAGCTAAAGCGTCATAAAGGGGCAAAGAAGCAGAAAGCAATTTAGCCAACTCTCTTGTAAACTGCAAAACGTCTTTCGAAGTTATATTTTTAGTAATTGTCTCGATTTTTAAAGGATGTATCTTTAACAACACATAACTTTTTTTAATCAGTTTTTGCTGTGCATCTAAAAGATAACTGGCATCAATAATTCCCTTTATCTTCTTATTCGACCCATTAACTGCTACATATTGAAATAACGACATAAGCTAGCTTTTGGTTACTCTTAAAACTTCAGCGCTAGTCGTAAGTCCTTTTTTTATTAGCTCTATTCCGCTTTCTCTAATACTCTCTAGCTTTGATACTTTTCTCAAGGTGGAAGAGTCACTATAATGCAGAATATGCTCTCTTACTTTCGGGGTGATATCCAAAAACTCATAAATTGCAGCCCGTCCTTTATAGCCGGTTTGATAGCAGACCTTACAACCTTTTCCTTTAAAAAACCTGATTGGCACCTCAGAAGAAATCCCCAGTTCTTTTAGTTCCTCTGCACTTGGAAAATACGATTCTCTACAATGGGGACAGACTCTTCTAACTAATCTTTGGGCAATTACTCCAATTACAGAAGATGCTAACAAATATTTTTCAACCCCCATGTCAGATAAACGTGTGATAGCTGATGGAGCATCATTTGTATGAAGAGTACTTAATACTAAGTGCCCGGTAAGTGATGCTTTTATTGCAATTTGAGCGGTCTCTTGATCTCTAATTTCCCCAATTAGAATAACATCCGGGTCTTGTCTTAGGATATGTCTCAACCCCGCTGCAAAATCTAGTTTAATTTTAGGGTTTACAGGTATCTGCGCTATATTAGGAATCTTATATTCAACTGGATCTTCAATCGTCATTATATTTTTTTCACTCGGATTCATTTCCAATATTGAGCTGTACAAGGTAGTTGTCTTTCCACTTCCGGTAGGACCTGTAACTAGAAGAATCCCTTCTGGATAATCAACCCACTTTTTCAATAGCTTTAGAAAACTTTTTTTTAATCCAATGTTCTCAAGCCCTAAAGAAACATTTCCCTTATCTAAAATCCTAAGAACTAAACGTTCCCCATAAACTGTTGGAATAGTTGAGACCCTAAAATCAAGTTCTTTTTCTCTCATCCAAAGCTTTATTCTTCCGTCTTGCGGCAATCTTTTCTCAGCAATGTCGAGTTTTGCTAAGACCTTTATACGCGATACAATTTGTGATTGAATTTCTTTTGATAGTGTATGCTTCTTATACAAAACCCCATCGAGGCGAAATTTAACAACAAACTCATTTTCTTGTGGTTGGAAGTGAATATCCGAAGCTACTTGTTCAATTGCCTCTATAAATATTTGGTTTAAGATTTGGATTACAGGATTATCAGATGTACTTTCTGAAAGATCATATTCTTCAATTTTTTGTTCTTCGTTTTTTTTGATGTCAGTATTTTGATTGTTCTGATAACACCTCGAAATTGCTTTCTCAATTTCTTCTAAAGGACAGATATATGTTATACAGCTTTTATTCAATAAAAACTCAATTTCACTGACTGTAGATACATTAAATGGATCAGACAAAGCAACAATGACATTTGCAGAAGTCTCATCTATAGGGATTACTTTTTTTTGCTTAGCAAAAAGAAAAGGTATCCTAGTTACCTTATCTTTAATAAAGCGATACTCATCTAAGTTAGAAACAAACTTTAATGAAAATTTTTTTGCTATCTGCTCTAAATTACACATTATTTAAAAACGATCGAATAATAAATGAATTCCTTCCTTCAACACGTCCATTCTTTCTAATTCTTTTGCTTCATGGATTTTTCTTAAAACTTCCTCATTATCGCCAGGTCTTAAGTTTAACTTAATTTTCCTTAAGTTTTGTCTTTCGTAAGAAGGATCTTTTATAATACGGGGTGTTATAAAGATAAACATTTCTGTACAGCTTTCAGATAGCTTTGTAGTTCCAAAAAGTTTTCCAAGCCCTGGTATTTCTCCCAAAAAAGGAATTTTTTCACGATTAACTTCGTTAGACTTTCTTCTAAGGCCTCCGATTACAACTGTTTCTCCATCTGGAATACGAACTTCATTTTCTACATGTCTTCTGGTAACTGGAGGACGGTCATCCTGACTCATTTGAGTCGTCTCAAATGTTATATTAGTTGCAAGGGTTACAAATCCATTTTCTGCTTCATCATCAATATGAATCATGGGGGTCATTGTGATAGTAGTTCCATACTGAGCCCTTGTAAATGATTTTTCTAAAGCAGTTTTATTACTTGAATCTAACTGAACTGCCCCATTATTGATTGAAATTTCTTCTACAATTGACAAGGTTGAAGGCACTTGATTCATAGCTATAAGTGTTGGATTCGCATGCAAGCTCACATTTTCTTGAGCCATTAACAAGCTTAAGGCCAAATCAAAATCTGGGAGTTTGGATTTTGGAGCTTGTAAAATAAAATCTAAAAGACCTTTTCTCTTAGAATATGAATCACTGCTGAATGAAAGCGAAAAATTTCTTTCTTGTGGCTTATTATGAAACTTTAAAAGGTTTATTCCTGTTTTTTTTCGATTGTTCTCTTTTTTTTCAACTAATAGTACCTCAATTTCAACCATTCGCTTTGGTACATCCAGCTTTTTTAAAACCTTTTGAATCTTGTCTATATCATCTCTTTTTACAACCATCATAATAGAGCTGGTCTTATTATCTACTATAAAATTACCAAAATTTGAAGGCTCCTCATGGTCCATTCCTGCTTTATTTGCATGTTCAGTCCTTTTCCTTGAAGCCTCTATTACTGTATTTCCACTTAAAGAGTCATACACTTGGTCTAAAAGCCTTGCCAGATCTTCGGGATCAGTATGTTTACATTGGTACCAATATACAGTCATCTCTTTGGGGTC
>Ga0066639_10004383_pt1 | contig 12034 bp, 22 predicted proteins | sample CryGeyCG2114_010_2_FD_59504 | JGI IMG/M metagenome (GOLD analysis project Ga0066639, IMG submission 59504) | Groundwater microbial communities from aquifer - Crystal Geyser CG10_big_fil_rev_8/21/14_0.10 | ecosystem: Environmental > Aquatic > Deep subsurface > Groundwater | place: USA: Utah... | reverse complement strand
TATCTAGTATAATAACTGAAATCCTTCAAGAACAAAATAGTTTAATTAAGATCGATGAGCTTTTCGTTATTGAAGGAAATGATTCGTTTTATGGGATTGTTTCATTTAAATGTGCTGGAGAGTCTGAATTCGTCGAAGAAGAAAAAATTATTTCAGGTATTGCGAATAAGCTTTTTGAAAAATATCCTGAAAAACTTGGAGAGAATAGCAATTGGAATAGTGAAGTTGAAATACTTAGTTGTTCTTTAACTGGAGGTTCTTCTGACGGAATAAACACTTCTTACCATAATACTCGTTGGTTAATATCTAATGGATTTTATGATTTTGCAGTTTAATATTTTTGAGATTATATAAATTAATTTAAATGATATTCTTAGTATAAAATAATGACAAGTCTTCAAACAATGCGAGAACTTGAAAGTTATTTTAATAATAATGTTGAAAAATATATTATTGAGCATTCTTGTGAATGGCTTTTTTTAGAAAATGATAAAAATGATAAATTCCATAAAACTCGTGAAATATTTTTCCCTACTGAAAAAGAAGTTAATGAATATATTGAAGAAAAATATGAGAAGATATATGGTCCTACATATTTAGTTAGGCAAATTCCAAATTCTCTTGAGGTATTTCTTGAAGAGTTAAGTGATGGAGAAAAAATTGTAAAAGGAATTTTTGTTGAAGATCGTGCTGCAAAATTTATTGAAGAATTAAAGAGGGAGAATGAATATCAACGAAAACATCCTTCAAATGTTGTGTATAGTTAGAATTCTTGAAAAATTTTGAACAAGAGATTATAGAAATTAATTTAAAGGAGGTTTAATATTTTTATTTATGGTAAGTGAGATGTTAAGAAAGGAGATGGAAAAATATTATTATATGAACATTGAGAGATATATTTTGGAGCATCCAAGCGAATTTGTTTTGATAAATACGTATGGGAATAGTTTTGAGGAGACTTTTTTCGAAACTGAAGAGGAGATGAATAAACTTGTTGGGAAAAAATATGGTGGGAGAGCTCAAGCAACATATTTTAAGGCACAAGTTCCTGCTTCGCTTGAAGAATTGATAGATGAGTAAATTTTTATACTATTGAAAACTATTTTATTTATGGTAAGAGGTGATATTAGAATTTTTAATGATGTGATTCATGTTCATAGATATTTGAAGAGCATTGTTTATGGTGGGCTTGATGGGATTATTACAACTTTTGCTGTTGTTGCAGGAGTTGCCGGTGCTGCGCTTGGTTCTAATATTGTTTTGATTTTAGGGTTTGCTAATTTAATTGCCGACGGTATTTCTATGGCGATTGGAGATTTTTTGAGCACCAGAGCATATTTGGAGATGCGTCCTTCAACAAAAAAGGCACTTCCTTTGAAAAATGCATTTGCTACTTTTATTTCATTTTTAATTTTTGGATTTATTCCATTGATGGCTTATGTAGTTTCTTTGTTTTATCCGCTGGAAAATCTTTTTGAGGTTTCCATTGGTTTAACAGGTTTTGCGCTTTTTATTTTGGGAAGTTTGAAATATAGAATTACAGGAAGACATTGGTTAAGGTCTGGATTTGAAATGTTAATTATTGGAGGAATTGCGGCAAGCGCGGCTTATTTTATAGGAGCTTTTATTGCGAGTGTTATTTGATATAGAAAAGTTTTTAACCTTTTGATTTTAGATGTTCTTGTAAAGTGTTATTAAAAAAATATTATAAAAATGAGTATTGATTATGAAAGGAAAGAGGAGATTTTAGGTTCTTCTGTTGAAATTGGAACAAAGGAAGTTTATGCAAAACATATTGTTGGAGCAATTGAAAATTATGCGAAAAATCGCCTTCCAGGAACTATTCGGACTATTACTCAATCTATGATAAAAGAATATGTTGTAGGGGAAATGGAAGAGGGTTTTTCTGATAAATTATTTAAGTCAGCATTAGAAGAGATGGTTGAGGGAGATGCTATTGGGCAGTTGAAAAGGCAAAAGAAAAATCTTGGGAATTATAAGTATTATTTGAAATAAGACATCCCTTAGTTGATTAGAATAAAATATTTAAATTTCTATTAATTTTGTTCTTTATGAAAGCGCGCGAGTTTTTAGGGTATCTTGAAAAAAATATCAATATTGAAGAAAAGCAGCATGGTTTTGCAATTTTGGAAGCAATTGAAAGTGTGAATAATAAAGAAAAGAAAAATAAGTTTTACGAGGGTGTTAAAGGAAAAACTATAAGGAAAAAAGTGCAGGAGGAATTAGGCATGAATTACAAAGAGAATTATTTTGAGCGAGTGTTTGAAATTCTTACAGGGTATAAAGTTATTGTGACTAGGGATAAAGACAAAGATAAACCTAGGATAGATAATAGACATTACAATGTTGGTTCTCATTATCACTAGATTTTCTTTATATTTATAATTAAAAATATTTATATAGTGTTTTCTTAGTTTATTTTAATGGCGAAGCTTGTTAGAGTTGATGAAGATGAAAATGGTACGGAAAGTGAGGAAAGTGTTGAAGCTCAGGTTAATGAAGAATTAGTTGAGCAAGGAGAATCTTTAGGTGTGGCTTTTGGTTGCATTGATGGAAGATGTGGGAGTTGTAGAGTTGAAATTATTTCTGGAATGGAAAATTTGAATAAAAGAACGCAGGAGGAGAAAGATATGGGATTAGAAGACGGAGAAAATTATAGATTGCTTTGCCAGTGCAGGATAAAGAATAAAGATGGGCTTGTGAAAGTTAGGGTTTAATCATCAAAAATCTTATAAAGGGCAGTTTCTATAATCGGTTATGGAAAAAGATATTGGGAAAATAAAAAAGAAGGATGATACTGACATTGTTATAAGAATTGATGATTTTGGAGGTGTTCCGGGAGTTACGATAAGGGAATTTGTGACTAGTGAGAGATATACCGGTTTTACAAAATCTGGTACAAGGATTCCGGCAGATTCTTTTCTTGACTTTAGGGAAATGATTAACTCAATAAAAATTGATGAACTTAAAGCAGATTCGGAAGATAAGAGCAAAGAAAATAAAAGTTTGCCTTCTGGTGAGAGTGATAGTTCTGCTGATGATTATTAATTTCTGATTTTAATCTAACGATATCAATAAACTTTAAATAACTTAATTTTTCTTTTGATTAATGGTTTTAGTAAGTACAGAACAGATAAGAGATAACTCCAAGCGAGATGAATTTCAGCTCCTTCATACTTTAGTTTCTGCTTACAGGGCTTCTTTAAATTCAGTTATTTCTCCGGTTGTTTTTCCTTCGGGAAATTCATATAAATATATTGATGTGTTAGGAGATAAAAATTTCTTAAAGGGAATAATGGATAGAAGAATAAATTTATTTAGTGAAGATATTTGGGCCTCGCAAATTTTCTATGGTTCTTTAATTAGTTCTTATAAAAATTTGGGCGAAAGTTTGAAAATAGGGGATAGTTATAAAGTTATTACAAGTTCTATTGGCATTGTTGATGATCTTACCGACATAGGTATTTTAGTAAATGAACAAATAGATAAAGAAGAAAATGTTTCTTTGGAGGACCAATTTCTTGATTATCCTTGGTGTCTTGATGAGGAAGTAGTTTATCTTGGTCAGGATTATCCTCTTAGTTTTCCTTTTTTTAATCACGGAAGAAATAAAGAATGTTTTTCCACATATCTTAGCGAATTCCATGGTTTAGTTGAAAAGATGGATGAAGGAAATTATGTTTTTGAGCCAAGAGAAATTCCAGAATTAGATGCAGGAGAATTAGTTAATAGAATAAACACTGTTGAGAATATTTTAGAAAAATATAAGCATCTTAACTAATTTATTCAAATTCTTCTAAAGCCTTTGTAGGATTGCCTGCTTCTCTTAAATTAATTAATGGTTGTTTAATGGTTGTTATGTCATCTGTTCCAATTCTTGGGCAGGCAGTGTTCACCCAAGCGTCGATAAAAGTATAATTTTCTAAGTGTCTTAAATCGAGAGTATCATCAAGGAAAATATATGCTTTTTTATCCTCTTTTTCAAGATGTTCTTTTAATCTTTTGGCAGCATTGAAATATTGTTGTCCTGGTTTTATTGTTACTAAAATTCCGATTGTTTTTGCATTAATAAACAATTTTAAATTCCTAATTTTTCTTTTTATTTGTTCCTTAATTATCTCTTTTTCAAGAATTGAAAATTTTTTTATTGTTGGGTCCCAGATTAGGACAGGTTTTATTTTTTTATTTTTTATTTGAGCGAGTAAAAGTGCTTTTGGGTGAAATAATCCGTCGCCAATGTAAAGAATTGTATCCGCATTTTCTATGATTGGTTCATTGAAAGAATCATGGTAGGCATCACAACCAAGAATTTGTCCTGGGGCGGAAGTTCGTTTTGCTTTAGTTATTAAAATTTTAATATTTAACTCTTTAATTTGTTTTTTTACTTCTTCCAGATTTGTAAATTGAACTGATGAAAAAAGAGCGAGAGAATTTATTTTTTGTTTTTTTAGATGTTCAATTAATTTTTCTCCTAATTCTATTTTTCCTTCCCATTTTGCGTCGATAAAAATTGATTGTGTCATTTAATCATTTTTCCTTTTTTATTTTATTTTTATAATGTTGAAAACTGGTTATATTTCCATTTTTATCTAATAATTCTACAAGCTTTGAAGAAAGCAATTTTTTGAGGTTTTCTTTCTCTTCCTCTAGTTTTCTAGATAAAAAAATAAATGAAGGATTTTGTGAAACTTCTCTATAATTTTTACATTCTCTTATGCCTGTATTTATTTTTGCATACAATTCTATTAAATTTTGATATGTCTGGGTTGTTAGTCCTTGTTCTTGATATTTGTCGTGGTGATGCCAAGCTAGTGCTTCTATGTCTTGAGTTGTTTGTCTTATTCTTCTTTCTAATATTTCTTCTATTCTTTCTAATTTTTCCATGTAGTCTTTTGCTTTTTTCATTTTATTAAATCCTTAAAAAATTTAATATGTCCTTGTTTTAAATCTTGAAGCTTTTCTTTGTTGTCTTTAGAATACTTTTTGTAAAATATATCATGCCCATAATCTTCCTGATAAATATTAAATAATAATTCTAATTCTCGGAATTTGGAGTAGAGTTCTAATGAAACGTTGAAATAATCTTCAATAGTTTCTGAAGTTTTTACTATATGAAAACATTGATTGAATTGGATGAAACCTTTTGTGTCTGATATATGTTCTAGTATTCTTTGCTGGTCTTTTTTTCTTAATTCTTCTGTATTCATTTTACCATTCCTCTGTTTTCCAGTACCTGTTGTGCCCGAATTGAACCATTAGGTCTATATTTAATATGTCTAAACCAAGAGGCAAGTCGCATGCTCCGAAGCAATCTGTGAGCCAGAGAAACGCTTTCGCATTTGTTTTAGATTCGATTTCGTCGACGACAATATTAGCTTTATTTTTCAGGCCGTCGGGAAGTTGGACTAGGACTTGTTTTGAATTTCTATTTTTTATTTCTTCAATTAGTTTTTCTAATTCTAGATTGAACATTTTTATATTGTTACTACTCTTTTTTAAGGGTATTAAAAGTTTGTGATGAATCAGTTAGATGAATTTTTCAGGTTTTGCAGAATTAACTCGGAGTTTTTTAAGGATGCGTCTATTTTTTCTTCGCCTTTTTTTATTAATTCTTCTAGTTTAGTTGGCTCTATGCTTAATCTTTTTACCATTTCTTGAGAACACCGATTGTACATTAAATGATTTTTATCTTTTTTGTAAAATGCTAATGCATAGGAATAGATTGTCTCGGCCGTTTGGAGCTCGCCTAATTTTAGGAATTCTTTTGCTTGGTGATGATATTCAACTGCTTCATGATGATAATCTAAGTTTTTCATATTTTTTCATCACTTCCTTCCTATATAAACTTTTATTAAGGATAAATTTTAATTTTTTAGATGGAAAATGAAATTGTATTGGAGTATTTGGATGGGAGGATTTCAAACCTATCCAATTTTAATTCATCATTAGAATTTTATCATAGAAGGGGATTTATGCAAGCGAATTATATTTTAGAAGGTATTTTTAATAAATCTGATTTAAATTAGTTGATTTTGAGGTTATTAATTTTTTTAAAATCTCTTCGATTTCTTCTGTTGATTTTGTTTGAGATAATTTTTTTCTTAGTTCTGCACTTTTAGGAATTCCTTTTGTAAATGAAATAGCTTGATTTTTTATTTGCTTGAAAGAAAGTTTGTATTTTTTTGCAAGGGCGAGATATTCAAAAAATAATTCAATTTTGTTTTTCTCATCGTATTTTCCTGTTTTTAGGTAGTCGTTTATTTGTTTGAAGATATAAGGATTTCCAATTGCGCCTCGGGCAATCATGATGTAATCAACTCCGGATTCTTTAAGCCGCTTTTTGAAATCTTCTGGAGTGAATACATCTCCATTTCCAATTACTGGAATTGAAACTGATTGTTTTATTTTTTTTATTATTTCCCAATCTGCTTTTCCAGAATATCCTTGTTTTTGTGTTCGTCCATGTATTGCTATTGCTGAAGCGCCTGCTTGCTCTGCGGTTTTTGCTATTTGGATAGCATTAATGTTTTGCTCATTTAGTCCTTTTCTGATTTTTAATGATATAGGAATTTCAATATTTTGTGAAAGCTTTGAAATTATTTCTTTAATTTTTTCTTCGTTATTTAGGAGGGCACTTCCTGCCCCTGAACGAATTACTTTCCATGCCGGGCAGCCACAGTTTATATCAACAATATCAAATTTTTTCTGGCATAATTTAGCTGCATTTATTACGTCATAAATATTATTCCCGAATAGTTGCACAGCTACAGGGGATTCTTCTTTTGATGTTTGTAGCATTTCAAGTGTTTTTTTGTTTTCCGCAACGACGGCGCGTGAGTGCACAAATTCTGTGTATGTTAATGCTGCGCCATAACGATGACATAAAGTTCTAAAAGCTACATCAGTAACTCCTGCCATTGGTGAAAGCAGGGCTTTGCCTTTTAGAAAAGGGAATTTTTTATTTGTCATTTTATTCATTAAAAAAGAGAAGTATAAAATCTTGTTGTTTTTAAATTTTAAACGGAAAATCGTCCCAATTTTTCATTTTTTTTGCCGTTTCTTCATCAATAGCTTGACGGTAAATTAATTCAGACTTTTTATCTCCAAGTAGAGAACTATCGAATATTAGTCCATAAATTGACCAAAGCCATTCAGAATCTTCGCTGTTAAATTCTATCATTTTTAGAATGTTTGTCAAATCTTTTTCAAATCCGAAATATGTTAAGTGTTCGGCAACATTTTTTTTTGCATCTGATAACTTCTCTAAATTTCCCTCTCTATAAGATTTTCGACCAAAATCTATTTCTTTTTTTAAAATATCTGTAAAGTTATCTACAGTGTATTTTTCAAATTTTTTTTGAGATTGGTAATAAGAAAAATAAATTTCAGAAGCTCTTTTAAATATTTTTTCCAGTGCTTTTTCTTGTTCATAATTAAGTTCATAATTAAATGAATCTTCACCATCTAATAAAACTCTTTTAATTGTTAAAATGTCTCCCGGCATAAACTCTATGAGGTCTTCTTCTCTTGCGACTTTTGTTTTTGATAAAAAATATATATTTCTTGAAGTTTCTATTTTTTCTGTTAAAAGAGATAGAATGTTTGCAGCATTTGTTTCTTTTTTTGAAGCTAAATCTTTAATTGCATAAATATCTCCCCCGATTATTAAAGGATGAACTATTTCTGAGTTCAATTCCTGCGCAGTGTAGATTCCAAAAACCCCTTGAAGGTTTTCAATTTCTCCTCTAACCATTTTTAGTTCAATATCCATATTTTTTCTTAGAAATGCAGTTTATAATTTTTTATATAGAAAAGGCGTAGAATTTTAGATTACTTTTCTTAGCATTTCTTCATACATATCAAAGAAATCTTGTTTGCTATCATACTCTTTGATTGCTTCTTGAGTAAAAGAATTGTAGAATTTCTCATCGTTTTTTGGAGTTATTGTTTGAATTAATGTATCGTAAAAATTGTGGACTTTGTAGAGTTGTCCTGGCGACATTTTTTCTCTTTTAGTTCTGTCAGACATTATTTCTTTAACTGTTTGATGGAAAACTTCTGCGTATTTTTCTGGAGTGATTTCTTCAGGTGAGTATTTATTTATATTTCTTTCAAAATAACCTATGAATGCATTGTAGAGCGGGTGTGATTTGTGGCCCATATATTTTTCAATAGAGGCACCTTCAACTCCTTTAAGGGGAATGTCTTCTAGTGATTTTATAATTTCTGATTTTTTTATTGAAATGTCTCTGTTTGTTTTCATGAGGATTTGTTTAATTTATTTAGTATTTAAACTTTTTGAAAGGTGAAATAATTAGAAAAATTTTAAAATTTTAACTGAAACTTTTTCCGCAGCCGCAAGATTTTGTTGCGTTGGGATTATGGAATTTAAAACCAGATTCGTTTAAAGTATCTACAAAGTCAATTTCGGCATTATCTAAGAATTCTGCACTTTCAGAATTTATGGATATTTTTATTCCATCTTGTTCTTTTTTTATGTCTGACTTTGGAGCGTATGGAACAATTTCTAAATCATAAGTGTAGCCCGAACATCCACCCATTAAAACTGAAACTCTTAACATATTATTTTCTTTTTTTTCATTTTTCATTATTTCTTTTAATTTTTTAACTGCTGATTTTGTTAAAGATATGTTTACATTTTCTGTGCTTTTTTTAGTTTCTTTTTTTCCTACTGCTTTGTTTAGATGTGTTACTAATTTTTCTAGTTCCTGTTTTGTGAATCCGTGTCCTAAAACTCCTTCTTCCAAGGTTTCAAAACCTGCTGCTCCGCAGCCGACACAATGTATTCCAAAGTCCATCATTATTTCTGAAAGAAGCATTGCTTTATCTGGATGCGATGCTAAAATTTCGCTGATTATCATATCTTTAGTTATTTCTTTATTTTTATGAATAGTTTTTTGTTTCATTTTATTATTTAATTAAGAGGGGTTAAAAAGTTATTGTTTTTAATTAGTTATAAGTATCAATGCCCAATTTGTTTTGATTGACTTCGGGTAGCCTTGGGTAAATTTGTTGGATTTTCTCCCTTCCCCAAAGTTCATCTCTGAGTTTATTTGATTTAAATTGATGATATCTTTTAATTACTTGTGCTTCATATATTTTATATTCTTCTGGCGAAAGTTCTTCTGCTAAGCCATCTTGTCGTTGTTCACTGTTCATTTTCTCTTTTAAGATATTGAAGACAGAGTATAAAAGTTTATTTGTGTTTTTTTAGATTTGGGAAAATAGAAAGATTTATAAATTGTGTGTATATTTGATTTTCACACAAAATGAATATTGATAACAAATTAATCTATAATCAACTGGAAGAGATTAGTAATAGTATTAACTCTCTGAATAGATTATTAAAAAAATATTTGAAGGAAGATGAAAATACTTTTAGGTGTAATAAATGTAACTCTTCTTTTGTTTATGTTCGAAGAAAAGATAATAAATTGCTTTGTCGTAAATGTGGAAATATGGAAAAAGTCACGTTGGAGGATAATGAATGAGTTTTGACGGTAGAACTCGGATGGGAGATAAATTTGAAAGAGAAACTGAAGATATATTTAGAAGAATAGGTTTTTCAACTAAAAGGAATATTTTTGGTAAGGACTTAAATGGGAGAAGGTTTGAACAAGATGTTTTGGCTGAAAAGGGAAACTTCAGAATAGTTGTTCAATGTAAAGATTACTCTAAATTTCCTACAAATAGTTTATATGAAGTTATGGATAAGCTTCGAGAAGATGGAGAAAAATTTAATGCAGATAGACTTGTTCTTATAATAACTGGTAATAACAAAAAAATAGATGATAAAATGATTAAATTTGCTAGAAATAAAGAAATTTTTTTATGGAATGAAAATTATTGGCGAAAAATTCAGAATATGGATTTAATTCCTCTCGCCGAAGAAATTGGAAGAAATTTGGAAATCAAAGACATTTTAAAATATATAGAGGAGAAAGAGAAAAAGCAAATAGCACGTATAAAAGAAGCACTTAAGGAATTAAAAAATCCAAAGTTAAAAGATGAAATTTATTCTGATTTAGAAAAGATTAAATTTAGTGATGAAACAAAAAAAGAAATAGGAATTAATAAAATTGAGAATAAAATTTTAATTTACAAACAATCTGATCTTGAACATGAGACCAAAAATCGTGTTGAAGATATTGAAATGGAGGAATTATTCAATAGTATTAATAATAAAAATTTCAGTTTTGATAGGAAATATAAGATTTTTAAGAAGATACAAGAGGAAGTTGATTTATCAGAGAGTTCAAATAGAACGTTAAATTTTGAAAAGATCAAAACTTATATAGATAAACAAGAAAAGGATATTAAAAACCAATTATTGAGGACTAAAATAATTAAATTTTTTGTTGGTTTAGGAATTTCTACTATAATATTTATAATTTTATGGAGGATTTTAATTTAAATGATAAGAGAATGTGAAAATTGTGGTAGAATTATAAAAGGATCTGGTAGGAAATATTGCTCCTATTGTAAAAATAGTTACGAGGTGAAGAATAAAGATTATACTAATTTCACTAATTTTAATGTTAATCATCAAATTCGTAGTAAATCCTTTCTATCTCGAAAAGCTATTGGGGTTTTATTATTCACTTTTTTAGTCATTATAATTTCTCTTTTTTTATTCAATCCAAAACATGGCGACAATGAAGTTCATTTCCCTGAATTAAATTTTGCAGCAATTTCTTGTCAGTATAATGAAACAATTAATACAGGAAAAGTTATTAGTATCCTTTATGATTTGAATGAAATAAAATATTCTAATCCGATAACAATTTTTAACGTATCAACATCTGTAACAAACGGATTGGGTGCTGATTATAACCATTATTCTAATTCGGAATTTAAGATTAAGAATAACTTAGATAAAAAAATATCTTTGGAAGTTTTTTATCAATTTTCAAATAATGGTGCCATTTCAACTAAAAATAAAACTCTGGATTTTCCAGCATTTTCATCTGTTTTTGTACAAGAACGGGTCCCAAATCCTTCATCATCAATTATTGATGGAAGCATATCCTACAGATTTATTTCGAACGATGAGACGAGAGTTAGAACAGAAGAGGAGACCGAAATTTCTTGCAAATTTTGTGGAGATAAAATTTGTCTAAATGATGGGGAGAAATGTCAAAGTGATTTTTTGTGCGGTTCAGGGATTTGTAGTTTTGGTGGAACTTGCTCTCAAACGAATGTAAAATATCATTATTCTGATAGAATGAAATTAATCGGGTTTCCTTTAATAATAAGTTATCTTTTTGTAGAGGGATTTTTAATTTATTGGCTTTTTGGGAGAAAGAGTTAATTTGTTTTAATCACTTGTCGCTTGTTCATAAAACTCGCTGACTTTTTTCCAGTTAATTATTTTCCAAAATGCTTCAATGTATTCTGGTCGTCTGTTTTGGTATCTTAAATAATATGCATGCTCCCAGACGTCTAAGCCTAGTATGGGGGTTTTATTTTGAGATAAAGGAGAGTCTTGATTTGGTGTTGAGATTATTTGAAGTTCTTTTTTTTCATTTAGTACAAGCCAAGCCCAGCCGCTTCCGAATCTTGTTGTTGCAGCTTCCGAGAATTTTATTTTAAAATTTTCTAAAGAATCAAATTTTTTATTTATGGCTTCTAATAATTTTCCTTCTGGTTCTGTTTTTTCAGGGGATAAGATTTGCCAGAATAGAGAGTGATTTGCATGCCCTCCTCCATTGTTGATTACTGCTTGCCTTATTTTATCTTCTACTTTTTCAATGTTTTTTAAAATTTCTTCAATTTCCCAATCTTCTAATTCTGTTCCTTCGATTGCTTTATTTAATTTATCGACGTAGCCTTGATGATGTTTGGTATGGTGGATTTGCATTGTTTGTTCATCTATGTATGGCTCTAAAGCATCATATTTGTATGGCAGTTTTGGTAGATTGTATTTCATTCATAACTCCCGTCGCTGTCTTCGTTTCCTTTATTATTTTTAGATTCAGAGTTTTCTTTTTTT
>Ga0066639_10004381_pt1 | contig 12035 bp, 8 predicted proteins | sample CryGeyCG2114_010_2_FD_59504 | JGI IMG/M metagenome (GOLD analysis project Ga0066639, IMG submission 59504) | Groundwater microbial communities from aquifer - Crystal Geyser CG10_big_fil_rev_8/21/14_0.10 | ecosystem: Environmental > Aquatic > Deep subsurface > Groundwater | place: USA: Utah... | reverse complement strand
GTTTGTTCCCAGCGTGTTGTTTGGTTATTTGGGCGTGTTTAATTTGAGATGCTAAAGTGGCACCTAGTTTTTTCTTGAGTTTAATTTTAGTAGCAATAAGTTCGCGTTTTTGTTGTTTGGTTTTAAGTCTTGACATATTATTTAGATGTTTTTTATAATTTTTCCTTTTAAGTGCCAAGAAGTGGAGTTAGTTATTTTAACTTGAATAAATTGTCCAATTAATTGCTCGTTATTTATTTTATTATCTATAGTTATTTTAACACGTTTAAATTGATTTGTATGGCCAAAAATATTTTTGTTTTTAAAATTATCAACCAAAACATCAAGGGTTTGATTAAGTTTTTGTTGATTATTTTTTAGGGCAATTTTTTTTAAAGTTTTATTTAAAGTTTTTTCGCGACGATCTTTTTCTGCATTGGTAACATTGTCTTCAAATTCAGCAGCGACAGTATGAGGTCGTGGAGAAAATTGGGAAATATAGATTAGATCAAATTTAATGGTTTGGGCTAAGGCAGTGGTGGCCTTAAAGTCAGCTAAGGTTTCTCCTGGAAAACCGACAATAACATCAGTGGTGATAGAGATATTAGGATTTGTTTTTCTGACTTGGTTAATTAATTTTGTATAATGAGCTACCGTATAATGGCGATTCATTTTTTTAAGAATTTTATTTGAACCTGATTGAAGTGGTAAGTGTAAATAAGGAGTTAAATGTTGACAAGTTTTAAAACAATTTATTAAATCATCGGATAAATCTTTAGGATGAGCAGAATAAAAGTTAAGCCAGTAATTACCGGGGATGGTGTCAATTAATTTAAGTAAAGTAGGAAAATTAATAATTTTTGAATTTTTAATTTTTGAATTTTTAAATAAATTTAAATTTTTAATTTTTAAATTTTTATTTAATACTCCTTGATAACTATTTACATTTTGACCCAGAAGGATTATTTCTTGATAGCCGGCTTTAATTAGTTTTTTAATTTCTTTAATAATGTCATTAGCTGGTCGGGATTGTTCGCGACCACGAGCATAGGGCACAGCACAATAAGTGCAAAAATTATTACAACCGGTCATAATGGGGACGTAGGCGGTGTAAGCAGTATTGTGTTTAGCGGGGATTCTAAAATAATCACGGCCATGGTATTTTTTTATTTTAACTTGCCTGCCATAGCCTGCGACATCAGGCACTGGTAGGCGGGTGTTTAAGTGTTTTAGTGTTTTAGTGATTTGAGTTTTCCAATAAGGAAGATCTTTGATATCAAGAATTAGAATATTATTTTTGGTAAATTTTTTCTTATCACTTGGTAAGACACAACCAGTAATAATAATAATTTTAACCTTTGACTTTTTACCTTTGACAGCTGACTTTGTATTGTTTATTTGCCCATAGATGCGATCAACAGCTGATTGACGCACAGCACAAGCATTAAAAATTAAAATATTGGCTTGTTCTTTTTTGGTATTGCAAAAGCCATTTGATTGTAGATAAGAATCAATGCGTTCGGAGTCAGATTCATTCATTTGGCAGCCGTAGGTAGTTAGATGATATTTAAACATATAAACATTTAAGCATTAAAGCATGAAAACACTAGAACATTAGAATACATAAAATATAAAAGTGTCTGTTGGAATATTAGCAGAAAAAAGTTATTTTAACAATGAATAATATTTTAAGGATTGACAATTTATATAACATATGTTATTATTATCTAATAAAAAGTTATTAAAACAAAAAATAAAATATTAATTTTTAGGGAGGCAGAGTGGATGAGTCAACTATTTCGACAAAATACCAGCTAACGGTATCGTATTGTGAAAATACAAAATTTTGGGTAATAGCAATTAAAAATGGTGGTCGTAAAGTTACCGCATTATCTAGTAAGTATCCAGATGATTTGTTTAAGAATGTGGGGACGGCTTTACATAATAATTTGCCAGACAATATGCAGGCAATTTTAAAAAAGGGGGAGGAAACAAAATGTTGTTAGGTAAATACAGGATTTTAATAGTGGATGACGATATTGATCTCAGGGATTTTTTTTGTGACGCGTTGAATCTTTTCGGTTATGATGTTGCAATCGCCACATCACACGCTGAAGCGATTAGTAAAAGTAAAGAAGAAGACTTTGATCTAATATTACAAGACGTGATTCTGGATAATTGGGGTTGTAACGGTTTAGATTTATTAAAAGAGTATAAACAGATTAAACCGGCGATCAAAGTTGTTATCATATCTGGATTTGCTGGTAATATTTCTTGGGATACTTTTAAAGAAGCCGGAGCAGTTACTTTATGGCGTAAACCAATATCACTTGCATATATGCAGGAACAACTAAAAGTAATTTTAAAATAAATTTTAACAGGGATGAACCTATCCCTGTTTTTTTAATTAAACTATAAAAATAATGTTATTGATAGGTCTGATAGGTCTGATAGGTTTGATAAGTCTGATAGGTCTGATAGGATGGATGGGATGAATAGTACCAACTATAGTACCAACTATAATTACTATTAAAATAAAACCCCGCTTTTTGTTAAGGGCGGGATTTTATAATAAGTTTAATAGTTTGGATAAATTACGTAATTTAATTTATAACTCAGTTGACTTAGTTGAATTTAGTTTAATAACTTGAGCAATAAATTTATCTTTGGCAATCTCGGTAATTTTGTCAGAACCACGCTGGCGTACATGTAAGTTTCTAGAGTTAATTTCTTTATCGCCAATAACTAGCATATAAGGTATTTTTTCTTTAATGGCTTTGCGGATTTTATTACCAACGGTTTCATCACTAATATCAACAACAGCTCGAATATTATGAGATTTAAATTCTTGAATTAATGTTTGACAATGGGTAATATGTTTTTCACCAACGGCGATAACCTTAATTTGAACTGGAGATAGCCAAAGTGGAAAAGCACCAGCATAATGTTCAATTAATACACCGGTAAATCTTTCGGTTGAGCCAAGTAAAGCACGGTGTAACATAAATGGTTTTTTCTTTTCGCCATTTTTATCAACATAAGTCATATTAAATCTTTCAGCTAGATTAAAGTCAAGTTGTAAAGTAGAAATTTGCCATTCACGTCCAACACTATCAAAGACTTTCACATCAATTTTAGGACCATAAAAAACTGCTTCACCTTCTTCAATTTCATAGTCCCAGCCGGATTTTTCCAAAACTTTTTTTAGTCCATTTTCGGCTAAGTCCCAATCTTTATTTTCACCCAAATATTTTTTTTTGTTTTTTGGATCACGTACACTTAAAACTACTTTAAATTTATTGAAACCAAAAGTTTCTAGAATATATTTAGTTAATTCAATTACACCTGTTAATTCATCAATTAACTGATCCGGGGTACAAATAATATGGGCATCGTCTTGGGTAAAGCCACGGACACGAGTGAGGCCATGTAAGGTGCCAGAACGTTCATAGCGATAAACAGTGCCTAGTTCTGTATAGCGTACAGGTAATTCGCGATAGCTTTTAGGACTGTTTTGATAAATTTTGACATGCATGGGACAATTCATGGGTTTAATATAATAGTCTTCGCCGTCAATATCCATAGGTGAATACATACCTTCTTTGTAAAATCCCAAATGTCCGGATTGTTCAAAAAGCTTTCCCGAAGCAATATGCGGAGTAACAACTAATTCATAGCCGCGTTTTTGATAAGTGTGTAAAGCAAATTCTTCTATTTGTTGTTTTAAAATTGCGCCTTTGGGTTGCCATAAAATTAAACCTTGACCAACTTCCTCGTCAATTATAAAGAGTTCTAATTCTTGTCCTAATTTACGGTGGTCACGTTTTTCAGCCTCAATTAAAAGATTAAGATAATTTTCTAATTCTTCTTTTTTTTCAAAAGCCAAACCGTAAATGCGACTAAGCATCGGATTTTTTTCGTCACCACGCCAATAGGCACCAGCTAGTTTTTCTAGTTTAAAAGCGACTGAACTCAATTCTTTAGTGGAAGCGACATGGGGGCCACGACATAAATCTGTAAACCCAGCACCACTAGCTGGTGCTTGGGTAAAGTCGCCAGTAGTATAAAGGGTGGCTTGGTCATCAGAAACTATTTCAGCTTCAGCATCATTAATTTTAGTAGTGCCCTTGGTTTTTAAATCCTTTAGTAATTCAACTTTATAAGGTTGTTTGAGTTTAGTAAACATTTTAATGGCTTCATCAATGGAAACTGTTTGTTTAGTAAATTCAAGATTACCCGAAAGCAATTTTTTCATTTGTTTTTCAATTTTTTTGAGATCTTCTTCTTTAAGTGAATAATCTGGAATTTCTACATCATAATAAAAACCATGTTCAACGGTTGGACCAACACCAAAGCGAGCATTAGGCCAAAGTTTTTGAATGGCAGCGGCCATTAAATGAGCCATGGAATGACGGGAATTTTCTAATTGTTTATTTATTTTATTTGACATATAGTTGTTTAATTTAAGTTTTAAATAAAGATTGTGATTAAATTTCTAAATTATAATTTCTAAATAATTGATTTTTTTAATTTGGAATTGATTTAAATTTATAATTGATAAATTTAAATTTAGAAATTAGGTTAATTGGAAATTAGAAATTTTAAAAAAGCCTTTCATCGCAGTCAATTATATCTTAAATATAAAAAAGATATAATATAACTGGGACGAAAGGCTTTTATTTTTTAAAAAGTTTCCGTGGTTCCACCCAAATTGTATTTTAAGTTTATCCTGAATGCAGTGAAGGATCCCGTGATAAATAGTATTTACGGGACCCTTCTCCCTCAGCAAGTTCGGGATCAGGGTAAATTTAAACTACCACTTTAATATTTAGTTGTCTTCAAAATTTAGGGCTGGGATTGCCGAGTTAATAAGCTTGATAAGACTTATAGGTCTTAATAGGACGAATAGCTCTAGTAAGTATTTTTTTATTAACCCATTGGTTTTGTAGGCCAATCAATCATTTTACTATGTTTATTGTATGATAAATTATTAAAATTGTCAAAAAAATAATGTATAGGTCCCGTTATATTACTCAACATAATATAACCACAATGGTTTAAATAATTTTTTAAATTATTTAAACTCAAATCGTATAAGTTGTTTCATCCACAACTTAAACCCCCGCGATTTGAACTATTTAGCAATTTGAATAACAATGTGATCTTTTAGAATAGGTACTTTGGTAACCCAGAAAGGTGAGAAGTCAACATCAATATTATTAATGGAATCAAATTGTGAAAAATATAACTCTAAATCTTCTTTGGTGAAACCGACTAATAAGTCTTTATCAAAAATATCTGTTTGTGGATCAAAAGTAGATAATCCAGAAATAGTGATGGTTACCACAGCTATTTGTTGTTCAGTATCTAAAGTTTTAAGTTCATAGGTTAGACTGGATGGGTCGACGCTGACAAAACTTCCATTGGTATTATTATTTTCTATTTCGTTTTTGGCTATTTCTAAAATATCATTTTTGTTAGCAAAAATTGCATTTAAACTAATTTGTCCAGTCATAGTAAAATTATCTACTTGTTCACCAATTTTTTCTGCTAAGTTTATACCAGAAGTTTCAATGGCAGTGTCAATCAAAGTCATATTATCAATGTCATCGATATATTGAGCTAATAGATTAGCTAAATCATTTTTGCCAAATTCAGTCGTAGCTTGGTCTATATCAGTTTGGGTTAACATACCAATTTGTCTAGTACCACCAGTCATGGGAGTTTCTGATTTAGCATAAACCAATGTTTGTAATGATTCATTTAAACCAGGAATAATAAAGCTGGTAGGTTCAATATTGCCGGTAATACCTTTTTCATCAGCATAGACTTCAGCGACTAAAGTTGAGTGAGCTGGAACAATAACTTTTTCTTTAAGACGAAAAAGAATATTTTCTGGTGATAGTAGGCGAGTGGTGGCCACTAGAGTTTGAGCAGTTTCACGATCATTATAAAGAGTGACTGTACCAGTAGCCAGCGCATCTACGGTTTCTCCTTCAGCTACTGAAAAGTTTTGAGTAATTTCATTTGTGGATGAAGCTATTTTACCTTGAATCATAGGATAGTTAGCTGTTACGGTTGGGATTTCCTGATAGATTAACAGATCAAATTGATGGGTAATTTTTTCATCAGATGGATGTAAAGTAATAGTTACTTTAGAAAGCGCCAAATAGGTTACTCCTAGAATAAGTAAAACAGCTAAAATCATAAAGATAATAGAGATGTGTTTATAGGAACTGTGAGGCGGGTTACTACGAGTAGTAATCTCTTTTTGTGGTTGAGGCATACATTTAAAATTTTTAATTTTTAACTGATAAATTTGAGAATTAGTCTCAAATTTAAATAATTTTTAAATATTTTTATTAAATTATTTAAATTAAAGTATAGGTTCCCGCTAAGCGGGACTCGTTTAAATGGCTTTCCTCATCATTTAAACTATTTATATATTAAGTATAGGTTTTTGTGGGTTTTTTGTCAATTGGAAAACATTAAAGATACAGGTATTTAAGTATATGAGCAGAGTAGCAATTAATTTTTTTTATGACAATTCAACTATTTTTTTAGTAATATTATCTGGGCCGACAAGCTCTTCAATTTCAGTTTTAACTTGTTGATTTAGATCAATATAAAAATTAGTAGCAATGGTGCGTGTTGAGCCGTTTTGGACGACTATAAAATGTACCTTATTTTTGCCATGATTATCGGTGAAGATTGTTTTAAGTTTATTATGTAATTCAATATTAAAGTTTTTATTATCAATACTGACGTAAATATTAAATGAACGACGTTGGCCATTACCAGCGGTGCCATTGGCTTCAATTTCTTTAATGGTGCTAGCTGGGTTGTCACTGTTAATGGCAATAAATTTTTCAACTAAAATTTTAGGGGTATCATCTTTGTCAGATATTTTTCCAGTCACAAAAATAAAATGATCTTCTTCCCAGATGCTAGGATTTTGTTGCAGTAGGCGAGGAAAGATAATTAATTCTAGAGAGCCACTTAAATCTTCAATCTCAACAAACATCATAAGTTCATTTTTTTTGGTAAAAATTTTATGAACATTGGAAATGATGCCAGCCACACTTACTAAGGTGCCTGGTAGATATTCTTTGTCTAAAATACTTTTACAATTAGCTGTGTGATTTTCAAAATGGCCGGAGATTTGTTTATAGGGATGAGAAGAAACATATAAGCCCAAAAGTTCTTTTTCCCAAAGAAGTTTGTGTTTTTCTTCAACTGGTTCAGTTGGTTCTAGGGTAAGCGTCATACTATGAGCTTTGCCTTTACTGCCAAAGAGTGAAAATTGTCCAGTGCTTATTTCATGTTCGTTAGTTTTAATGAAGCTGAGAATTTTGTTGATATTACTGAGCATTTGGTTGCGTTCACCCAATTGATCCATGGCGCCAGTTTTTATCAAAGCCTCAAGTGATTTTTTATTTAAATTTTTTGAATGAACTCGAGTTAACAGTTTTTCCAAAGTAGTATAGGGGCCATTTTTTTTACGTTCTTGGGTAATGGTTTCAATAATATCACTGCCAATGTTTTTAATGGCAGCTAAGCCAAAACGAATTTCATTATCAGAAATATACGTAAAATTATCTAAAGAGGCATTAACATCTGGTGGAAGTACAGCAATACCCATTTTATTACATTCAGCTACGGCCTCAGCTATTTTATCAGAATTGCCTGATTCGGCAGTCATCAGGGCGGCCATAAATTCAGCCGGATAGTTGGCTTTCATATAAGCTGTTTGATAGGCGACGACAGCATAGGAAGCACTGTGAGCTTTATTAAAACCATAACCGGCGAAAGGTTCAATATAACCCCAAATTTCTCTAGCTTTAATTTCGTTAAGTCCATTGGCAATACAACCAGAAATAAATTTTTCTTTTTGTTTTTGCATGAGCTCTTTTATTTTTTTACCCATGGCTTTTCTAAACTTATCGGCTTCCTCAGCATCATAGCCAGCCAAGGTCATGGCGGTTAACATAACATCATCCTGATAGATTAATAGCCCAAAAGTACGTTCTAAAATATCTTTGAGTTTAGGGTGAGGATAAGTAACTGAAGACGGGTCTCTTTTACGTTTAATATATTCAGGGATTATTTCCATCGGGCCTGGACGATATAAAGCTACCATCGCCATAATATCATAGATATTGTCTGGTTTTAGATCGATAAGATTTTTGGTCATGCCAGAACTAGAAAGTTGAAAGACTCCCATAGTGCGACCACTTGAAAGTAGCTCAAAAGTTTTTTTATCATCCCAAGGAATTTTATCCAAATTAATTTCAGTTTGTTTGGTATGTTTAACAATTTCTACAGCTAAACCTAAAATAGTTAAATTGCGGATACCTAGAAAATCAGCTTTAAGTAAACCGACTGTCTCTTTTTCTACATTGGGATCAATGGAATGCATGTCATATTGAGTAATAACTTCTTCACCTTTAGGTTCACGTTGTAAAGGTACATAATCAGTTAGTTTAGAAGGAGCAATAACTACCCCAGCTGCATGAACTGAAATATGACGTACACAGCCTTCAATTTTTTGAGCTAAATTAAGGATTTTCCTGGTAGCTGGATCTGTTTCATAGAGTGCATTTAATTCGGAATTAATTTTTTTAGCTTTGGCAATATCTATATGGGTGCCTTGGGGGCCTTGGGGAATCATTTTGGCAATTTTATCGCCTAAGGCATAAGGTAAAGCCATAACTCGGGTAATATCTCTAACAGCAGCTCGAGCTTGCATAGTTCCGAAAGTACCAATATTAGCGACTTTATTGTAACCGTATTTATTGCGAACATAATTAATAACTTCATTACGACGTGAATCTTGAATATCACAATCAATATCAGGCGGGGTTGGTCTTTTTTTGGTTAAAAATCTTTCAAAAGGCAAGTTGAAACGTAAGGGGTTAACTGAAGTAATACCTAAGGCATAGGAAACTAGAGAACCAGAAGCTGAACCACGAGTGGTGGCGATAATTTTTTGGTCTTTGGCCCAATTCATAAAATCAGCTACAATTAGAAAATAATTGTCATATTTTTTAGAAATGATAATATCTAATTCATAGTCAAGACGTTGTTTGTCTTCAGTAGTAACTTTACCTTCTCTATTTTTAAGGCCAGCATAGGTTAATTTAGTTAAATAGGCTGAACTGGTGGTAGCGTTAGGTAAATCGAATTTTGGAAAATGCCAAGTTGTTAAATCTAATTTTAAATCACAGGCATCAGCGATTTTTTGAGTATTAGTAATAGCTTCGGGGCAACCTAATTTTTGGGCATAGTTAACCATGGTGGCTTCATTAGTAAAAGAGAGATCAAGTTTGGACATGTTGAGTCTTTTTTCATCCTGAATAGTTTTACCTGTTTGGACACAGACCATAGCGTCTTGGGCTTCAGCGTCGTCACTATTCAAATAATGACTATCTCTGGTTAGAATCAGTGGAATGCCAGTATCTTTGGATAATTTAATTAAAAGTTGATTAGCCTCACTTTGTTGAGGAATTTCTGGATGATATTCTAATTCAAGATAGAAGTTTTCTGGACCGAATATTTTCTGATAATTTAAAGCAGTTTGTTTGGCTGCAGTATATTTATTTTCTAAAAGTAATTGAGGTACCTTACCTTTGAGACAAGCGGTAGCAGCAATTAGGCCAGCAGAATATTTAGTTAGTAGTTCAGTATCAATTCTAGGTTTATAATAAAAACCATCCAAGTGAGCTAGGGTGGTTAATTGAATGAGATTTTTATAGCCGGTTTCATTTTTAGCCAATAGTAGTAGATGGTTAATTTTAGTGTCGACACCTGGTTTTTTGTCAGTATATTTACGAGGAGCAATATAAACTTCCATGCCGACAATAGGTTTAATACCTTCGGCTTGGCAAGTTTTATAAAATTCTAAAGCACCATACATAACACCGTGATCAGTTAAGGCTAGAGCTGACATATTGTATTCTTTGGCGCGGGTTACTAAATCAGGAATTTTAGCAATACCGTCAAGAATTGAATAGTGTGAGTGGACGTGAAGGTGGACAAAAGACATATTAAGAAAATTACAAATTACAATTTCTAATAAAATATTTAATATTTAAAGTATCTAATATTATTATATTATAGCACTCTTGGAGAGATTGCAAAAATTTTAGTATTTATTTAAGTTTATTGCTGTTTACTGAGAGTTGATTGTGAGTTATTAGTTGATTTGGTATAATTAAATTAGAAATTAGAAATTAGAATTTTTATGACTAAGAAAATTGAACGCAGAATTATTTTTGCTTTAATTATGATTGTAGCTTTTTTGATGTTTGTTTGGTTAATTATTAGTAGCCTTGATTTTAGTTCTAAAAATAAAGAAGTAGTTTTTGGGGTAACTTTTAGTCATAAGTATGCTAGCCAAGAATTGGGTTTGGATTGGACAGAGGTGTATTGGGAGATAATAAATAATTTGGGAGTTAAAAATATAAGATTGGCAGCGCATTGGGATTTAATTGAAGAGGATAATGGCTATTATAATTTTGCTGATTTTGAATGGATGATTGAAGAGGCACGTAAAAAAGATATTAATATTATTTTAGCAATTGGTCGACGCACTCCCAGGTGGCCAGAGTGTCATGAGCCGAGTTGGTTAAAAGATTTAAGTCAAGAGCAACAGCAAGCGGAGTTATTAGAAATGTTAAAAAAAATGGTAGAGCATTTTAAAAAATATGAAAATATTAAAGCTTGGCAAGTTGAGAATGAACCTTTATTAGATTTATTTGGAGAATGTCCAAAAGCTGATTTAGAATTTCTTAAAAAAGAAATTGAGTTAGTTAAATCATTAGATGAACGGCCAGTGATAGTTACTGATACTGGGGAGTTATCTGATTGGCAAGAAGCGGCAAGTGTAGCTGATATTTTTGGGACAACTATGTATAAAGTAGTATGGAATAAATATATTGGTGTCTGGCGTTATCCCTGGCCACCAGCTTATTATTATTATAAGGCCAATAAAATTCAAAAAAAATATAATTTAGATAAAATAATTGTTTCAGAATTACAAGCTGAGCCGTGGAGTACTGGTAAGAATATAACTCAAATGGATTTGAAAGAGCAGTTAAATTTATTTAATCGGAATGATTTTGAAAATAACTTAGAATATGTTAAGCGGGCTGGATTTGATGAAGTTTATTTATGGGGAGTAGAATGGTGGTATTGGCTAAAAAAAGAACAAAATATGGGTGAATTTTGGAATGTAGCCAAATTAATTTGGCAAAATTGATAATTTGGTGGTATAATTAATGTAGACTTTTTATTTAAATAATTTTAAAACTATGAAAAAGAAGATACTTATAATTGAAGATGAACAGACTTTAATTCAAGCTTTACTGGACAATTTTAAAGATGAGGATTATAGGATTGAGACGGCCATTGATGGGGAAATAGGTTGGGAAAAAATTAAAAGTTTTAAACCGGATATGATTTTATTGGATTTAGTATTACCTAAAATTGATGGTTTTACTTTATTAACCAGAATTAAAGCCGATGACGAAGTTAAAGATACTCCAGTAATTGTATTAACTAATTTATCTGATGCTGTTGAAAAATGTGCTGAGATGGGAGCAGTTTTCTGTTTAGTTAAATCAAATGAGTCAGTAGAAAATATCAAAAAAAATGTTCAGAAAGTGTTGGGATAAATAGCGAATTACGAATTATGAATTACGAATTAAGAATATTATTAAATTATTAAATAATTTTATTACTATGAGCAAAAAAATACTCATTGTAGAAGATGAACAAGCAATTGCAGATGCTATGCAAACTGGTCTAACCGATGCTGGTTATGATGCCATAACAGCTTATGATGGTGAAGCTGGCTTAAATCAAGCCAAGGAATTAATTCCTGATTTAATTTTATTAGATTTAATGTTGCCCAAAAAAGATGGTATGACGGTGTTAAAGGAATTAAGAGAAAATGAAGAAACTAAAGAAGTTCCAGTTTTAATTTTGTCACAATTGTCAGATACTAGTAAAATTAGTGAAGGGGTTTCTTTGGGAGTAGTTGGTTATTTGGTAAA
>Ga0066639_10004374_pt1 | contig 12052 bp, 12 predicted proteins | sample CryGeyCG2114_010_2_FD_59504 | JGI IMG/M metagenome (GOLD analysis project Ga0066639, IMG submission 59504) | Groundwater microbial communities from aquifer - Crystal Geyser CG10_big_fil_rev_8/21/14_0.10 | ecosystem: Environmental > Aquatic > Deep subsurface > Groundwater | place: USA: Utah... | reverse complement strand
TTTTTTTGTTTTTTCAAATTTTTTAACCGGCATACTGCAATCTAATCAGAGATTTTTACTGCCGGCATTTTCGGCTGTTTTATATAATTTAGGCATTATTTTAGGAATAGTTATTCTGACCCCAATTTTAGGTATTTATGGTCCAGTAATTGGAGTTATTTTTGGTGCTTTTTTACATGGGATTGTTCAATTTCCTTTAGTCAAAAACCTAGGGTTCAATTATAAGCTTATTTTTGATTTTAAAAATGAGGGAGTTAAGAAAATTATTCGTTTAATGATTCCTCGGACAGTAAGTTTTGCCCTTGACCAGATAAGCTTAAGCATCGTTGTTTTTATTGCCACAGCATTAACAGCTGGTTCACTATCAATTTTTAACTTTGCTCAGCATTTAAGTAATCTACCGGTTAGTTTATTTGGTCTAACTATTGGTCAGGCAGCACTGCCGACCCTGGCCCGTCAAGCTAATAAGGATAAACACAATTTTCGGCTTGTTTTTATTTCTTCTTTTCATCAGATATTATATTTAGCCTTGCCTTCAAGCATTATTTTATTAGTTTTAAGAATTCCAGCGGTGCGTTTGGCTTTTGGAGCCAAGGCTTTTCCCTGGGAAGCAACCCTGTTAACTGGTAAAGTGGTTGGACTTTTATCTTTATCAATTTTTGCCCAGGGATTAATTGAATTATTTATTAGGACTTTTTATGCCCTTCAAGATACTAGAACACCTTTGTTATTAAAGACGATGACAGTTATTTTTAATACATTATTAAGTTTTTTATTGGTGTTTAAATTAAATTTTGGAGTTTTAGGGTTAGCTTTAGCCCTTACCTTAACAAATTTTGTTCAAGCCCTACTTCTTTTTATATTTTTAGATAAAAAAATTGGTTTACTTTATAATAAAGAAGTTTTTAATCCTGTTTTAAAAATGAGCTTTATAACTTTTTTAGCTGGTTTGTTTTTATGGTGGCCGATGAGATTTTTGGATAAATATATTTTGGATACAACCAAAACCACCAACTTAATTTTTTTGGTTTTACTTACTTTAGTTTTAAGTATTATTGTTTATTTAGTCCTGTCTTTAATATTCAAAGTAAGGCAATTACAAAACCTTACTTTAGTTTTAAAAAGATTTGGACAGTGGAAACAAATACTTTCTCAATCAGAAGAAATATTAGATGAAAGATAATATCCGCAACTTCTCAATTATTGCCCATATAGACCATGGTAAAACTACATTAACTGATAGATTTTTGGAGTTAACAAAAACAGTTGATGGTCGGTTGATGCATGAAAGGTTTTTGGACTCCCATCCCATCTCTCAAGAGCGAGGAGTAACCATCAAATTGGCACCAGTTAGAATGAATTACATTTTTGATAATAAACCCTATATTTTAAATTTGATTGATACTCCAGGGCATATTGATTTTTCCTATGAAGTATCGCGGTCGCTTGCTTGTTGTGAGGGGGCAGTTTTATTAGTAGATGCAACTCAAGGGATCCAAGCGCAAACATTGGCAAATTTTTATTTAGCCAAACGTTTGGGATTAAAAATAATTCCAGTTATTAACAAGATAGATCTTGTTAATGCTCAGCCCAATAAAGTAGCAGTTGAATTAAAAAATAGTTTGGGTTTTTTAGAAAAAGATATTATTTTTGTTTCAGCTAAAACCGGTCAAAACATTGATCAAGTTTTGTCTCAAGTAATTAAACTGATTCCCAGCCCCCAGGGTAATAGCGATGGTCGATTAAGAGCCTTAGTATTTGATTCATTTTATCATCATCATAAAGGAGTAATTATTTATTTAAAAATAGTTGATGGCAGTTTGGATTTAAAAGAAAACAAACAAAGCAATTTTCAATTTATTGGCAGCGGTGGACAGATAAAGCCTTTAGAGATTGGTTATTTTACTCCAGCCATGGTTAAGACAGATCGTTTGAGCTCAGGAGAAGTTGGTTATTTAGCTACGGGATTAAAAGATATTAGTTTGTGTCAGGTTGGTGACACTTTAACTGATTTAAAAAAGGATACCAAAACAAAAGTTGTTTTACTACCTGGTTATCAAGAGCCCAAACCAGTTGTTTTTTTTGATTTTTATCCAGTAGAAAATAAAGATTTTTATTTAATGGAGGAAGCAATATCACATTTAAAGTTAAATGACTTTTCTTTATTTTATTCACCAACTAGTTCGCCAGCTTTAGGAAAGGGCATTAGGATTGGTTTTTTGGGTGTTTTTCACGCTGTTATTACTCAAGAAAGATTGGAAAGGGATTTTGATTTAGATATTGTTATTACTAGTCCTAGCGTTGAATATCAGATAAAAAACAGCGATGGAACAATTCAGGCCATCCAAAATGCTAGTCAGATAAATGATATGGCTAGAATAAAAGAAATTAGAGAGCCATGGGTGAAGTTAACAATTTTTACTCCAGTTCAATATTTAGGCGGGATTATTGAACTTTGTCAGCAGCGGAGAGGAAAGCTTATTAATCAAGAATATCTAGGCTTTTATATTAATTTAAGCTATGAAATGCCATTGATTGAATTAATCGAGGGTTTTTATGATGAACTAAAATCAGTTTCTAGTGGTTTTGCCAGTCTTGATTATGAAGTAATTGGTTTTAGACTTCTTGAAGCAGTTAAATTAGAAGTTTTTATCAATCGGCAAAATATTGAGGCATTATCTTTAATTGTTGATAAAAATAAAGGAGAAAGAAAAGCACGAAAGCTGGCACAAAAATTAAAAGAGGTTATTCCTAGACAAATGTTTGAAACTCCAATCCAAGTCAGCTTAAATGGGAGAATTTTGGCAAGAGAAACAATTAAGGCATTTAGAAAAGATGTTACTGCTAAACTTTATGGCGGTGATCAGACTAGAAAAGATAAACTTTTGAAAAAACAGAAAAAAGGTAAAAAAAGAATGAAACAAATTGGTCAGATTAATATTCCCCAACAAGCTTTTATGGCAGTTTTAGAAATTAAATAGATTCATGGTTACTAACTACTTGACAATGTTTAGCAGTCGTGTTTAAATAGTGCTAAAAGATTTCCTGCCAAGAAAGGACTCTTATATGCTGGATTTTACCGATAGACAGATTCATATTTTAAAAGCAGTTATTGAAGAATATTTAGAAACAGCTGATCCGGTTGGTTCGGAGATATTGGATAAAAAATATCATTTAGGTGTTTCTCCAGCAACCATTAGGAATGAAATGGTGGTTTTAACTAAAAATGGATTTTTAAAACAGCCCCATATTTCAGCTGGCAGAGTTCCTACTCCAATGGCTTTAAGGCTTTATGTTAAACAATTAATGGAGGAAAAAGATTTATCAGTAGCTGATGAAATGGCAGTTAAAGGAAAGATTTGGGATTACCGGACTCAAGCCAATAAACTTTTACAGGAAGCAGTTAAAGTTTTAGCTGAAAAAACCAACTCTTTAGCGGTAGCTACAACCAAAGAGGGAGATATTTATCATGCCGGACATGCTTTGATTTTAGATGATCCAGAGTTTTTTGATATTGATGTAACTAAAACAGTATTTTCTCTGGTTGATAATTATGAAGAGATTCAAAAGATTCTGGATCGAATATCAGGAGAAGGGCCACTTTATATTTTGCTTGGTGAGGATTTAGGTAGTCAGCTTTTAGAATCATGTGGCTTTATTTTTAGTAATTTTAATACGAAAAAATATAGTGGGCATATTGGGGTAATTGGCTCTTGTCGATTATCATATCCGATTATTATTCCTAGTTTAAGATATATAGTTAATTTAATTGAGGAGATTGGAAAATCATGGTAAGCAGCAAAAAATTAACAGAGCAACAAAAAAAAATAGAAGAATTGATTTATAAATGGAAACGGGCTTTGGCAGACTACCAGAATTTAGAAAGAAGGATTGAGCAGGAAAAAAAAGAATTTGTCAAATTTTCTAATGCTGGGCTAATTGATAAGCTTTTAAGTGTTTTAGATGATTTAGAACGAGCAGAGTTACATCTTAGAAGCAAGGGATTAACTTTAGCTGTTGATCAACTAAGATCAATTTTAAAAACAGAGGGGGTAGTGGAAATAAAAGCTTTAGTTGCTAAATTTGAACCAATGCTGATGGATTGTGTTGAAGTTATTAAAGGAGAAAAAGATGTAGTAATAGAAGTTATCCAAAAAGGTTATTTATTAAATGATAAAGTATTAAGGCCTGCTAAGGTTAAAGTTGGCCAAGGGAAAATAAAAGGAGGTAAATAAACATGAGTAAAATTATTGGTATTGATTTAGGAACAACCAATTCATGCGTTGCTGTTATGGAAGGGGGGAAGCCTAAAGTTATTCCAACTTCTGAGGGTGAAAATTTAATTCCTTCAGTAGTGGAACCAGTCAAGAATCTAGTTGGCCGTTTGGCTAAAAGACAGATGGTTCTAAATCCAAAGAATACAATTTATAGTGTTAAAAGGCTAGTAGGAAGAAAAATTGATGATAAAGAAGTTAAAAAAGCTCAAAAAATGGTTTCTTATGAAATTAAGGCCGGAAAAAACAAAATGGTGGTGGTCGAAGTTGAAGGTAAAGAGTATACTCCTCAAGAAATTTCCGCAAAGATTTTACAAAAAGCTAAGGCTGATGCCGAAGCTTATTTGGGTGAAAAAGTAACTGAGGCGGTAATTACTGTTCCGGCTTACTTTAATGATGCTCAGCGTCAAGCCACTAAGCAGGCAGGAGAAATAGCTGGCTTAGATGTTAAAAGAATTATTAATGAACCAACAGCAGCTTCCTTAGCTTATGGTTTAGAAAAGAAGAAGGCGGAAACAATTGCTGTTTATGATCTTGGAGGAGGAACTTTTGATATCTCTATTCTGGAGTTGGGCGATGGAGTTTATGAAGTTAAAGCCACTAATGGCGATACTTTTTTAGGAGGAGATGATTTTGATCATAGGATTATTGATTGGGTTGTTGGTGAGTTTAAAAAAGAAAATGGTATTGATCTTTTCCAGGATAAACAAGCTTTGCAAAGAGTTAAAGATTCAGCGGAAAAGGCTAAAATTGAGCTTTCTTCTACCCAAGAAGTGGAAATTAATCAACCCTTTATTACCCAAGGGAAAGATAGCCAACCATTGCATTTAACGATGAAGCTAACTAGAGCTAAGTTAGAAGAATTAGTTGATGATTTAATTGAGAAAACAATTAAACCAGTAGAGAAATGTTTAAAAGATGCCAAACTGAAACCCAGTAATATTGACCAAGTGATTTTAGTTGGTGGACAAACAAGAATGCCAAAAATCCAACAAAGAGTTAAAGATTTTTTTGGCAGAGATTCTAATAAGTCAGTTAATCCAGACGAAGTTGTAGCAGTTGGAGCAGCAGTTCAAGCTGGGGTTTTAGCTGGTGATGTTAAAGATATTCTGCTTTTGGACGTAGCTCCATTAACTTTGGGAGTTGAAACTTTAGGGGGAGTATCTACCCCATTAATACCAAGAAATACTACAGTGCCTGCTTCTAAATCTCAAATATTTTCTACTGCAGCTGATAATCAGCCCCAGGTAGAAATCAATGTTTTACAAGGTGAAAGGCCAATGGCAGCTGATAATAAATCTTTGGGCAGATTTATTTTGGATGGTATTCCTCCATCATCAAGGGGTGTGCCTCAAATTGAAGTAACTTTTGATATTGATGCTAATGGTATTTTAAATGTTACGGCTAAAGATAAAGGCACAGGTAAAGAACAAAGTATTACTATTAAAGGCTCAACTGGTTTATCTGAAGAAGAAATTGACAAAATGACTAAAGAAGCAGAAATTCATGCTGAAGAAGATAAAAAGAAAAAAGAACATGTTGAAGTCAGAAACCAAGCGGAAGCTTTAATTTTTACAGCTGAAAAAACATTAAAAGATGCTGGCGACAAAGTTGATAAAAAAGATAAAGATGAAACTGAGGATGAAATTAAAAAAGTAAAAGAACTTTTAAAAGATGAAAATATTGATAAGGATAAGATTGAAGAGGCAACCAAGTTCTTATCAGATAAACTGCAAAAAGTTGGTACAGCTATTTATCAAAAGCAAGCGAAAGAGGAAAAGGGAAAAGAGGAAGATGGTAAGAAAAATGATAAAGATAAGAATAGGGAAAATAAGGATAAAAAAAACGATAAAGATAAAGCTGAAGAAGGTGAAGTGGTTGAAGAATAATTATTAAGCTATTTTTATTAATTTAAAAAAGGGCTCTCGTCAAGCAAGAGCCCTTGCTGTTACAATAATATTATGACCCAAAATGATTATTATCAAATTTTAGGAGTTTCTAAAACTGCCTCTGCCGCGGAAATAAAGCAGGCTTATCGTAAATTGGCCTTAAAATACCATCCAGATAGAAATAAGGATAAAGATGCAGTGGAAAAATTTAAACAAGTTAACCAGGCATATGAAGTATTAGGAGATCCTAAAAAGAGAGAAACTTATGATCAGTATGGTCATGCTGCTTTTGATAATTCAGCGGGATTTGCTGGTCAGAATCCTTTTAATCAAACTTACAAATCAGGACCTTTTACTTATACTTATACAACCAGTGGTGGATCTCCTTTTGCTGGATTTGATTTTGATTTTGGTGGTTTTTCTGATCCATTTGAAATTTTTGAGTCATTTTTTGGAGGTTCTTCACCATTTCGAAGAGGCCCCCAGCTTATAAGATATAATCTTACCCTAAGTTTTATAGAATCAGTTGAGGGAATTGAAAAGAAAATTATTCATCAAGGTAAAGAGTATAAAATTAAAATTCCGGCCGGAGTTGATAATGGTACCAGTATAAGATTTAAAGATTTCATTGTTACAATTACTGTTAAGCCTGATGAAATATTTAAAAGAGATGGTTTAGATGTTTTTATGGATTATAAAATTTCTCTTACTACTGCTATATTAGGAGGAGAAATAAAGGTTTCAACATTTGATAAACAAATAAAGCTTAAAATTAGGTCGGGAACTCAACCAGGAACAATGATTAGGTTAAGAGGAAGAGGAATAACTCATCCTCAAAAATTAGCCAAAGGAGATTTATATATAAGGTTACTTATTGATATTCCAAAAAAGCTAACGAGAGAACAAAGAAAACTACTAGAGGAATTTGAAAAAACTTTGAATTAGGGATATATTCAATACATGATATATTTAATTATTAACGTGATAATGATAGAATGGTAAAAAGGAGGTATTTTTATGAATATTAATAAAAAAATGTCTTTTGGGACAATTTCATTAATATTATTAAGCCTGTCCATAAGATATCTAATTAATATATTTAGCATTGATAAGACGATTTCTTTGGCGATTGAAGCCATCTTTTTTGGTTTGGCCAGTGGTTGGTTTTTAGCCAGTTTATTTATATCTAAATATAAAAAGTAATTTTGGTTTTTTATTTACTGTTTCTTCAATTTGTGCTTGGTATGCTGTTTTGATTTTTTTGACCTATCTTTTTTGGGCTATTTTTGTTGCAATTTTGATTTTTTCCCTTGTTAAATTAAATTTTTATTATTGACTTTTCGTATTTTCTTCGTGTAGGCTAAATTATGGATTTATATCAAAAAATTTCTGTTTTGGGATCAAGTGCCCAATATGATACTTGTGGTCCTAAAGATTTTGGTAAAACTACCAATATTCCTGGTGTTTATCATGCTAAGGTAGGTGGAACTAGAGTTTGTCGGCTTTTTAAGGTTTTGCAAACCAATTATTGCCAGAATAATTGTCAATATTGTGCTTTTTGCCGGGATCGCTCTTGTTTAAGGGTTAGTGCTGGTTCTGAGGAAATGGCCAAAGCTTTTGACATGGTTTATAGAAAAAATTTAGTTGACGGCTTGTTTTTATCTTCAGGAATATTTGGCAATCCCGACACAACCATGACCAAACTTATTGATACTGCCTTGGTTTTAAGAAAAAAATATAAATTTAGAGGCTATCTTCATTTAAAAATTATGCCTGGAGCTTCTTTAAGTTGTATTAACATGGTAGCCAAGTTGGCCAATAGGATTTCTTTAAATATTGAATCACCAACAGAAGAGGGTTTAACCAATCTTTCTCCGGAAAAAAAATTAAAACAAGGATTTTTTTATACCCTATCTTTAATAAAAAAAGAATTAAAAAAATTAAAGTTTTCTGGCAAAAAAATTCCAAGCCTTACCACTCAATTTATTGTCGGAGCTGGAGAAGAAAAAGACAGAGATTTTATCAAGACCACCCACTTTCTTTATAAAAATTTTGATTTAAGGAGAGTGTTTTATTCTGGTTTTCGGCCAGTTGCTAATACCCCATTTGCCAATCAAGCCCCTTCTTCTCCGGTAAGGGAGAATCGGTTATACCAGGCTGATTTTTTGATCCGTTTCTATCGCTTTTTGCCCTGGGATTTTTCCTTAGATAATGATGGCAATTTATTTAAAACAAGTGATCCTAAGTTTGTTTGGGCGAAAAAAAATCAAGATTTATTTCCGATAAGTCTTAATAAAGCTGGATATTGGGATCTTTTAAGAATTCCCGGGATTGGTCCTTTGTCAGCTAAAAAAATTATTGTTTTAAGAAAACATAGGAAAATTAAAAAGTTTACCCAGCTAGCTTCAAAAAGAATTTTAATTAATAAGCTTAAGCCATTTGTTTGTTTTTAAGACTTTTATTTATTGATATAATTAAAATTATATTTATAAAAGGAGGAGTTTATGACAGTTAAAAAGAAAAAAGAAATATTTAAAGTTACTGGAGAAGAGCTTTTAAAAAAAGTTAAAGCTTTGATTAAAGAGGGCAATGTTAGAAGGATTACTCTAAAGGATAAAAAAGGTAAGACATTAATTGTCTTGCCTTTGACAGTGGGAGTGGTTGGAGCAGTTTTGACTCCAGTTTTAGCTACAGTAGGAACAATTGCTGCCCTAGTGACTGAATGTACTTTATCAGTTGAAAGATCTGATTTACCTAAATCAAAGAAATAATATTTATGACGATAAAACGAGTGCTTTTAACCGGAGATGATGGTTATAAGTCTATTGGTATCCGCCTCTTGGTTCATTTTCTCAAAAATAAATATGATCTTTGTATTGCTGCTACTAGCACTCAGCAAAGTGCTACCGGCGGCATGGCTAATATTATTAAGGGGGGCAAATGGGGAGAGACAAAAGTAGAAGGAATTCCGGTTCTTTGGGCCAATGGCACTCCTCTTGATGTAATTGAATGTGCCCAAAGTTATTATAAAAAATATTTTGATTTAGTTATTTCTGGTATAAATTTAGGTGCTAATATTGGTGGAGCCTTGATGTCATCTGGCACTTTTGCTGCAGCTCATCGAGCTTTAAACCTAAATATTTGTCAATATGCTATAGCTATAAGTTGGAATGTTTTACCAACTTATTGGTTTAAGAACCATGATATTAATGAGGATTTAAAACCTTATCTTAATTATCCTGGCAAAATAGCCAGCAAAGTTATTGAATTGGCAATTAAGAATAAATTTTGGCATGGTAATTTTTTAAATATAAACTTGCCTTATAAAAAAAACAATAAAATAAAATTTACCCAGCCGATTTTAAGCCTGAGAGATTTTTATCCTTATCTGATTAATTTAAATAGAACAACTCATAAGTTTTCTTATCCTAAAACAAAAAAAGCCATTAAAAGCAAGGGAAATGATTTAAAATTTGATAGCATTGCTATTAGTAATGGTTATATTTCTATTTCTTTTTGCCGTCAAGATATGTTGGATAAAGAGGTTTATTTTAAATTAAAAAACAAAGAAATAATAATATGAATGAAAATAAATTTGTAAAAATAGTAGTTGGTGTTCCTGAAGCTTATGCTGATAAGGTTAGGCGGGCAATGGGAAAAGCTGGAGCTGGTAAAATTGGAGATTATGAATTTTGTAGTTTTTCCATCAAAGGTATTGGCCGTTTTATTCCTCTTAAAACAGCTAATCCAACCATTGGTCAAAAAGGGAAACTAGAACAAGTAATTGAGGAAAGAATTGAGACAGTTTGTTTAAAAAAAGATCTACAAAAAATAATTAAGGCGATAAAAAAAATTCATCCATATGAGCAGTTAGCCTTAGATATTTATCCTTTATTTTTAAATCCAGCTAAAATTACTTATAATCAGAAAAAAAGATAAGTTTTTAACTTGCTTTTTAATAGGATTTTTGCTATTATTTATTTAAATTAAGACAAAATAAATTTTTTGGGTAAAGAGGTGGGAAATTCCCACCTTTTTAAATAATTATGGCTAAACCAACACTTTTAACTGCTAGAACTGAATTTGCTAGTGCCCTAAATCAAATTTGTGCTGAAAGAGGCATTACTCCAGAGTCTGTTTTAGAAACAATAAGAACGGCAATTTTAGCTGCTTATCGTAAGGATTTTGGTTTTGAAGAGGGTTATGAATATGAAGTTGAAGTTGATCCAGATACTGGTACAGCTCAAGTTTTTTATTTTCCTGAAAAAAAGAAAAAAGAAAGAAAAGAAATTACTCCACCTGGATTTGGTAGAATTGCCGCTCAAACAGCTAAACAAGTAATTTTACAAAAAATAAGAGAAGAGGAAAAATCGGCCATCATTGGCGAATATCAAGATAGAATTGGACAGTTAGTTAATGGAATGATATTGCGTTTTGATGGTAAAAATATTATTTGTGATATTGGTCGGGGGCAAGGTTGTCTACCGTCATCAGAGCAAATAGTTTCAGAAAATTATCATTTGAATAAAAGACTGACTTTTTATATTTTAGATATTAGAGAGACATTAAAGGGCAAACAAATAATAATTTCTCGGGCCACCCCGGAGTTAGTTTCTTTTTTGTTTAAACGTGAGGTCCCCGAGGTTAATTCAGGGGCTGTTGAGATAAAAGTAGTGGCGCGGGAGGCTGGTAGCCGTTCTAAAGTAGCTGTTGTTTCAACCCAACCAGGAGTTGATCCAGTTGGATCATGCGTTGGTCAAAAGGGAGTTAGAGTTCAGGCGGTAATTGACGAGCTTAATGGTGAAAAAATTGATATTATTCCTTACAATGAAGACCCGATTAAATTTATTATTGCAGCCTTGTCTCCAGCTGAAGGTTTAAAAGTAACCGTTGATGAAAAGAAAAAGAAAGCTATTGTTGAAGCTAAAGAAGATCAGTTGTCGCTAACAATTGGTAGGGATGGACAAAATGTTAGATTAGCTTCTAAGTTAACCGGATATAAAATTGATATTAAGGGGATGGATGATAAAGAGAAAATAAAAGAAATCAAAGACAATAAAAACAGCAAAAAAGAAAAAAAAGTTAAGCCAAAAAATCTCAAATAAAGAAAAATGTTTAAAAAAGCTATTCGTACTTGTATTGGCTGTCGGCTTAAAAAAGAGAAAAACAATTTAATCAGAATAACTTTAAATAGCAGGAGAAAATTAATAGTTGATAAAATTGGTAAAGAGCCCGGAAAAGGAGCCTATCTTTGTAGAAAAGATGAAGGAATAGGACTCAAATTTAACAAAGATTGCTTAGAAAAAGCAATTAATCATAAAGCTTTTAACCATGTCTTTAAAAAACAAGTCAAAGATGTTGATATTTTCACGTCCCCCAATAGTTGCCGTCTTGGGTCATGTTGATCATGGCAAAACCACTCTTTTAGATAGTATTAGAAAAACTAATGTTGTTGCCAGAGAACATGGTGGTATTACTCAGCACATAGGTGCTTATCAAGTAGATTATAAAGGGGAAAAGATTACTTTTATCGATACTCCTGGTCACGCTGCTTTTTCCAAAATGAGATCTAGGGGAGCTCAAGTAACAGATTTGGTTGTTTTAGTCATTGCCGCTGATGATGGAATTAAACCACAAACAAAAGAATCATTGGCTCATATAAAACAGGTTAATGTTCCTTTTCTTGTTGCCATAAATAAAACTGATCTACCTCAAGCTTCAACCGATATGGTTAAATCACAGCTAGCAGAAAATAATGTTTTAGTTGAGGATTATGGAGGAGATATTGTTTGTGTTGAAGTTTCTGCTAAACAGCAGAAAGGGATAGATGATCTTTTAGAAATGATTATTTTATTAAGTAAAATGGGAGATCTTAAAGCTAATCCATTT